>ORJL010138214.1_pt1 | contig 22850 bp, 16 predicted proteins | sample 1779941 | NCBI WGS metagenome assembly ORJL01 (sample SAMEA104232317, study PRJEB22302) | groundwater metagenome | biome: forest; feature: aquifer; material: groundwater | place: USA | collected 2011-08-07 | depth 5.8 m
GCACGGCGGGGGGCCGCCGACTTCCCAGCCGCAAAAAATCGCAGTTGGTATGATAGCGGACGGTAGGCCGCGGGTCACGCCGCGCGGTAACCCGTAGGGTCCGCTGTGCGGACCTTTCTTCGGTCGGGACGATCACCCTGGAATCGAGCGCCCCGCGAGTCGTTCACGAACGGAATCGAGGATGGATTTGGAATTCACCCCGCACGCCACGCATGGTTCGCCATCGGGCGGGCGCGTCCATCCGGAACCGGCGGATCCTCTGCGAACCGCCTTCGAGTTGGACCGCCACCGCATTCTGTCGAGCGCCGCATTCCGACGACTCGAACAGAAGACGCAGGTCTTCGCGCCCGCCCTCGGCGATCACTTCCGGACCCGCCTGACGCACACGCTCGAGGTCGCACACCTGGCGCGATGTCTCGCCCGCGCCCTCCGGGTCAACGAGGACCTCGCGGAGGCGATCGCCCTCGCCCACGATCTTGGCCATCCCCCTTTCTGACACGCCGGCGAAGTCGCCCTCGACGAAGCCATGCGCGATCACGGCGGATTCAATCACAACGCGCACTCGCTCCGCGTGGTCGAGTTCCTGGAGCACCCCTTCCCCTCCTTCCGCGGCCTGAACCTCACCCGTGCGACGCTGGCCGGACTCGCGGCGCATGTGACACGCTATGACACTCCCTCAGAAGCGCCGGGGGTGGCTAACGAACATCCGGGCACGACTCCCGTAGGGTCCGCTGTGCGGACCTTTCTTCTCCCCCTTCCCCCCTTACAAAGGGGGGACCGAGGGGGGTCTTCCCGGGATGCGATTTCCCCGCTGGTAGATCCGCTGGTGCGAGAATCCGTTCTCGCACCGTCCATCGAAGCCGAAATCGCTTCCCTGGCCGACCGCCTCGCCTACAACCTGCACGACCTCGAAGACGCCATCGGCGCGGAGCTAATCACACTCGACGACCTCGCCGCGCTGCCGCCGTGGCGAGCCGCCCATGATCGCTTGGCGAAGGACTTCTCCGATCGCTCCATCTTTGCGATCCGTCGCCCCGTGATCGACGCGATCCTGGACGGCCTACTGGCGGACGCCATCGCAACCTCGCGCCCGTCGGACGAAGCGACGACCGAACCGGGCAAGCGAGTGTCGCTGTCGCCTTCCGGAGAGCGAACGCTCCTGTCCCTGGAGCAATTCCTCAACGAGAAGTTCTACCGCCACCCGGAAATCGTCCGCACCGACGCCGAAGGCCGCGAAGTGGTTCGCACACTGTTCGACCGATTCCTCAGCGATCCGTCGCTCCTCCCCCCGCGATTCTCCTCCCGCATCGCCGACCAAGGCCCCCACCGCGTCATCTGCGACTACCTCGCCGGTATGACCGACCGCTTCTGCAAATCCGAACACGCCCGCCTCATCCCGGGTCGTTGATCCACCCGGAAACGCTCATCCCTCCTGGTTGACCCCTCCCGTAGGGTCCGCTCCGCGGACCTTTCTTCCGCCCACCGAGGGGCATTCCCAAGAAGGGGGCTTGACATATATCAAATCTGATATACACTCCTGTCAGAAAACTGAATAGCCGAGCCCCCGGTCGTGGAACACAAAGGGGAGGGCGGAAGTCGCCGGCAGCGGAACGGTTTTTGCGTTTCGCAGGCTTGATACCGTTTGTTTATGCGTGTTCCACCTTGAAGTCAGTACACCGCCAAGGAGGGCGTAATATCGCAATCTAGGAGGCATGTGTATGCGCTTTGGGGTGGAACTGCAGCCCTCGGTCCGCTCGTTCCTGAGACGAGAATGCTCGGCTGAAGAGCGATTGGCGTTCGATGGGATGATCGAAAAACTTTGCGACGATCCGATCGGGAACTCGGAGCCGTACCGCGACCCCGAACTCAGCCGATACATGCTTCGGTTCTTTCGCTTCGGCGAATGCCTCGGCGTATTCGGGCTCGTCCCGGCGAAAGACCTGATCCTGGTGGTCGAATGTCGAAGATTCTCCAAGAAAAACAGGGGTCGAAGCGTCCCGCCGCCGTAGCGAGACGAGTCGCGCGCAGAGTGCCCGCGGCACGCTCGGGAAACGGGAACGCGCGGGTCTCCTTCATCGTGGATGACCACAACCGCACGACGGCCGTCGTCATCCCCATTGAGGACTACGAACGCTTCCTGAAAGCCGACATGGCCCGAGTCGCCGTCCAGCGACTCGAAAACACGCCGGACGCAGATTGGATCGACGCCGGAGACTTCGCCCTTGAAGTCGCCGCCGAGCAGATTGTCGCCGCCCGTGAGCGTGCGGGGCTTACGCAGAAGCAACTCGGAAAGAAACTCGGCCTCCCGCAATCGATGATCTCGCGCATCGAGCGCAACCCGGATCGGACGACCGTACGAACCCTGAAGCGCGTAGCCAAGGCGCTCGGCGTTCGCGTGTCCACATTGATTTGACCTCCCGCGTCCTCTGGGCGGACGCTCGTCTTGCAGAACAGGCCGGAATTCCGCATCATTCCATCATGCCGACCGTCGACAGTATTACGCTGCCACCGCCCGCTGAGGGCGAAGTGGTCGATCCCATGTCGTGGTACGACTCCCCCGGTCCCTTCGAGATCGAAATCGGCTGCGGGAAGGGCGGGTTCTTGCTGAGTCGCGCCCGGGCGCATCCGGAGGTCCGACTGCTCGGGATCGAATGGGCGAACAAGTTCTACGAATACGCGGCCGATCGGATGGCGCGGTGGGGCGTGACCAACGTCCGCGTGATGCGCACGGACGCGAAGCACTTTTTTCTTCGACATCTTCCGCCCGCGTGCGTGTCCGTGCTGCACCTTTACCACCCGGATCCTTGGCCCAAGAAGCGTCACCACAAGCGGCGACTGGTGCAGGCGGATTTCGTGGAAGCGGTACTTCGCGCGATGCTGCCCGGCGGGCGATGGCTGGTGCAATCCGATCACGCCGAGTATTTCGAGCAGATCCACACGCTGTTGGATGGGCACCCGTTGCTCGCCCGGATCGAGAACGCCGACGCCCGCGCCTTCGCGGGTCCGGAATGGAGCGGGACGAACTTCGAAATCAAGTACGCCCGCGAGGGGCGAGCGATTTACCGAGCAGCGTACGCAAAACGCGATACGGCGCTGTAGCGTCGCCCTTCATGGGCGGCGGAGCGTCCCTCCGGCACCGCCGCGGATGAACCGCGACGCTACCTCCGCGAAGACCACTGCTGACACAGCAGTGGCACACGCCGCGAGCAGCATCCGACGGAGCAGAGTCCGATAGAGCAGGAGTTTCCACGCCAACCGCTGTCGCCGCGCCGGGCGACATTCCCGCCCCGTGTCATAAAGACCCGTCGCCGATCGTGTGGAACCGCAAGGATATCGTAGGGTTTTCCGGGTCGGTCACGTCCGATGTTCGGATGAAACTCCGATCCACGGACATCCCGGAGGAGAAGCCATGAGCGATTGGAAGAAGCGGTTCGCACAGAAACTGGACGTGGTGAAGGACGCTTCGCGCGATCAGTTCGACCAGGTCGGCGACCAGGCGCTTTCGCAACTCTTCGACGAATTCCGCGACTTCACCGCGGCCCAGGGGTTCGCCGTCGCCAAACCCGTCAGTAAACCCGGCATGCGCATCTACCGCTTCGGCGTCGCGGAGAATTGCTACACGCTGCTCACGTTTCGACTCGCCGGATTGGAACAGGCGGAGCTGCACGCCGAGTGGATCGTCCCCGGCTGGGACAAATCGCAGCCGCTGGTGGAGCGCGTGGACCTCGCCAATTTCGACATGGGTTGGTCCCGGCGCATGTTCGAACGCGTGCTCGATCAATTCCTCGACGCCTACATGCAGTCGCTCGGCGATCGAAACGAGAACTTCGCGGACTTGATCGAAGCGTAGACAGGGAAGCCGGACCTATCGCGCCGGTCGAGACCTCCCGGCCCGGTCGCCACCGGCAGCTCGCGTACCGACGTCTTCGTCCACCCTTCGAGGCGGAGACCAAAGTTGCGAGCTGCCGGTGGCGCCCGGGCGAAGTAACACCTCGCTTCCGCCCGCTACGAGCCACAAGCGCAAGCGCGTGGGTGGCGTGGTGCGATGGGTGCCCCATCCTCGCTACTGCGAGGGTGGGGGACGGATTCTGACAACGCCAAAGCGCCGATCCGCCGACACGCCCCGACTCGCCCGCTTGAAAATACCGACGAAACCGACACAATCCCTGGGCATGTGCCCTTCGACCATCGGTGCTGTCGCGTCCGACTCCGCCCGGAAATTCCTTCAGCTTCACCTCATCCCCGACGTCGGTCCGATCCGAACGAAAAATCTCCTGGCGCATTTCGGTTCCATCCACACCGTCTTGCAGGCCAGCCGCGCCGAACTCCAGCGCGTCGACCAGATCGGCCCACGGACGGCAGAAGCGATCTGCCGGTTGCGCGGTGACGAGGCGGTCGCGAAGGAACTGGAACTCGCCACCCACCACGGCGTCCGCGTGCTCTGCCCGGACGACGCGGAGTTTCCGAAACTGCTCCTGCGGATCGACGACCCGCCCGTTTGCATCTACGTCCGCGGTGAACTGCAACCCACCGATGCCGTAGCGATCGCCATCGTCGGCACGCGCCGCTGCTCGTTCTACGGACAGGAACAAGCCGCTCGTTTCGGCGAGACGCTCGGTCGCGCCGGGTTCACCGTCGTATCCGGTCTCGCACGAGGCGTCGACGGCCTCGCTCATCGCGGCGCGCTCCGAGCGGGTGGGCGAACGATCGCCGTCCTCGGAAACGGACTCTGCTCGATCTATCCGCCCGAACACGCGTCGCTGGCCGACGAAGTCTGCGCGGCCGGCGCGGTGATCAGCGAATCGCCGATGGAAACGCTTCCCGATCCAGGCAATTTCCCGCGGAGAAATCGACTGATCGCCGGGCTGACGCTCGGCACGCTGGTGATCGAAGCCGGGATGAAGAGCGGCGCCCTGATCACCGCACGCTGCGCGGCTGAATACAATCGAGAGGTCTTCGCCATCCCCGGTCGCATCGATCGCCCCGACCTGTCCGCGGGTGTGAACGCGTTGATCCGCGACGGCGGCGCGAAACTCGTCACCTGCCTGGAAGACATCCTCGACGAACTGAAGGAGGTCGGCGACATCATGCGCCGCCCTTCCAACACCGACGCGCCCGCTACGAGCGCGGTCGCTCCGACAAATTCCGCGCACGCCTCCGCGCCGATCGAAGCGAACGCCGCGAACCTCACCCGCGATCACCAAATGTCCGACGCTCAGCGATCGATTGTCTCGTCGGTGCAACGCGGCGCGGAGGACATCGAGACAATCTGTTCCACCACCGGACTCGACTCGTCGGTCGTGATCGCGCAGCTCACCGACCTTCAACTTCGCGGATACGTGCGCAGACTTCCGGGGGATCGCTTTGAATGTCGACGGTCGAAGTGAATGGGAGAGGCGCGCGGTGAATCGATCTACGATCAAACCTCTGTGGACGCCGTCCGACGATCGCGTGCGCGGATCGCAGATGCACGCGTTCATGGAACGTGTTTCGCGGAAATACGGCGTCGCCGCGGATTATGCTTCGCTGCATTCCTGGTCCGTCCGCGAGCGCGGGGCGTTCTGGATGGAGATGTTCGACTTCGCGGAGATTCAGACGACCGCGCCAGCGACGACGGTCGAGTCCGGATCGGGGACGCTGGGAACAAAGTGGTTCCCAGGCCTGGAGTTCAATTTCGCGGCGCACCTGCTTCGCTTCGACGACGACCGCGTCGCGATCCAGGCCGAGGACGAGCTGGGGCGTACACGCTCGCTCACTTTCCGCAAACTTCGCCGCGAGGTAGCCAGATGCGCCGCAGCCCTCCGCGCCGCGGGCGTGCAGCGCGGCGACCGCGTCGCGGGGTTCCTGCCGAACATCCCGGAGGCGATCATCGCCATGCTCGCCGCGGCCAGTCTCGGCGCGATCTGGTCGTCTTGTTCGCCGGATTTCGGCGTATCCGGCGTGATCGACCGCTTCGGACAGATCGAACCGAAAGTGCTCTTCGCCGCCGATGGATATTCCTACAACGGGAAACCCATCGATTCGTTTCCGCGAATTCACGACATCGTCGAGCGCATCCCCAGCATCGCCGCCACCGTCGTCGTTCCGTTCCGCCATTCGTCGCCGTCGATGTCCACCCTCCGCGGCGGCGTGACCTGGGACGAATTTCTCACGCGCGGCGACGGCCAGCCGTTGCGGTTCGAGCCCACCCCGTTCGATCATCCGCTGTACATCATGTATTCCAGCGGTACCACGGGCGTACCCAAGTGCATCGTACACGGAGCGGGCGGAACGCTGCTGCAACACATGAAGGAGCTGATGCTCCACACCGACCTGCACCGCGACGACGTCATTCTGTATTTCACGACGTGCGGCTGGATGATGTGGAATTGGCTGGTCAGTTCTCTCGGCGTCGGCGCGACGGTCGTCTTGTACGAAGGAGCGCCGTTCCATCCCGCGCCCGATCACCTATGGAAAATGACCGAGCGTCTCGGTATCACCGTTTTCGGCACCAGCGCGAAGTACATCGCCGCATGTGAGAAGGTCGGACTACATCCGGGAAAAGAGCAGGACCTCACGAAGCTCCGCGCCGTGCTTTCGACGGGCTCGCCGCTGGCGATCGAAAACTTTGAGTGGATCTATCGCGAAGTGAAGAGCGACCTGCAACTGGCCAGCATCTGCGGCGGCACGGATATCATCAGTTGTTTCATGCTGGGGAACCCGGCGCTCCCGGTCTACGCCGGTGAAATCCAAAGCATCGGACTGGGCATGGACGTGCGCGCCTTCGACGAGCGCGGGCAGTCCGTGGTCGGATCGAAAGGCGAGCTCGTCTGCTGTGCTCCCTTTCCCTCGCAACCGACCGGCTTTTGGAACGATCCCGACGGCGCGAAATATCGCAAGGCCTATTTTGAGCGATACCCGAGCGTGTGGCATCACGGCGATTTCGTCGAGATCACCGAGCGCGGCGGCGTGATCGTGTATGGTCGATCGGATGCCACGCTCAATCCCGGCGGCGTGCGGATCGGCACCGCGGAAATCTATCGCCAAGTGGAAACGCTCGAAGAGATCGTCGACAGCATCGTGGTCGGAAAGAACACTCCCGACGCCGACGTGGAGGTTTGCCTCTTCGTCGTGCTCCGACCCGGCGTAAGCCTCGACGACGCCTTGCTCACGAAGATCCGCCGCCGCATCGCCGAAGGTGCCACCAAGCGGCACGTGCCCAAGCACATCCGACAAGTTTCCGCCGTCCCCTACACCATCAGCGGAAAGAAAGTGGAACTCGCCGTTCAGCAAATGATCCACGGCCAGCCCGTCCCCAACCGCGACGCCCTCGCCAACCCAGAGGTACTCGCCCTATTCGCGGGAATCGTCTAGACCGTTCTCGGAGGACGTGTAGCGTCGCCCTTCATGGGCGGCGTTGCGCGGAGCTGCCGTGTGCCACTGCTCTGTGAGCAGCGTCTTCGATGGGCGGGTGCCCCATCCCCGCTACGGCGAGGGTGGGGGACGGACTCTTCCGAGCGCGACCGATCCAAAAACGAACATGGGTTCGCCGAAGCGAACCCATGTCTTGCAAATCCGAAGCGTTCCTGCGCCCGAGCGAACTACGGGCTCGTCAGCGTCGTCGTCGCCGAACCCTGAACTAGCGGACCCGCGGTGGCGATGATCTGCACCGTCACGCGTATCTGAGTCCCATTGGTGGCCGCGTTCACCGTCATCACGTTCGTCGTGTCCGTCTGGTTGAATTCGATGTCCACGCCCGCGGGGAGCGAACCGCCGTCCGTAGCGGACGCGAAGAACACGGCCACGAAATCGGAACTCGAAATCCCCGAAACCGTGAGGATCGGCAAACCGTCGTCTGTGTTCAGCGCGCTCCGCAGGTCGATCGAGGCTCCCGCAGCGATCTGGTTCGGAAGATCAAACCGCGTGATCGTCGCACGTTGAACGTCCCCGCTGGCCGTCGTGGTAAGTCCCACGCCCAGTTGATCCGGTCGACAACCCACGCCGTTGAAGTGCAGCGTTCGCGACTCCGTAACCTGCGGCGCCGTGAACCGCGCCGTCTGGTCGTCCACCTGGATGATGGTACCCACCTGCGCATCCGCGGGATCCGACGCCAACTGCGACCAGAACACATCCCAAAGCGGGCTCTCCGTGTCACCGAGCTCGATATCCACCGACTGACCCGGCGTCGACGCACCGCTGGTCTTGCCCAGCAAGACCTGCGTACTGGTGTAGGCCTTGACCGTGATCGTCGCTGTCTTCGTGCCTGCCGAATTCGCCGGGTTCGTCCCCGTCGCCGTGAAGGTGAAAACCTGGTTCGGCACGGCGTTGGTCGGAACGATGATCGTGGCCGAGCCGTTGCTCGTCGTGAAGCTCACGGTTGCGCCGCCGGTCTGCGCCCAACTGATCGTAGTGCCATTGGCAGGCACAGGCGTCGCCGTGAACGTCACGGGTTCACATCCGAACGCCTGCCGGTTCGAATTGGCGATCGTCACAACGACCGGATCCTGCGTCGGCGTTCCACCGCCGCCGCCCCCACCGCCGCCGCCGCCGCCGGCGTTATCACAGATGTCGCCGATGTTGTCACCGTCGGTGTCCGCCTGCGTCGGGTTGGCAATCGTCGGACAGTTGTCGCACGCATTTCCGTCGCCGTCGCCGTCCTGATCCAACTGATTGGCGTTCGCTGCCGTCAGGCAATTGTCGCAGACGTTGCCGACGCCGTCGCTGTCTCCGTCGGCCTGATCCGGATTCGCCGTCGTTCGGCAGTTGTCGCAGTCATCGCCGACGCGATCGCCGTCCGCATCAGCCTGAGCTGGATTCGTGACGCTCAGACAGTTGTCGTTGTTGTCGTCGACGCCGTCGCCGTCGCGATCGCCTTCGCAAGCGTCACCCACGTCGTCGTTGTCGCTGTCCGCCTGGCTGGCGTTGGAATTCGCCGGGCAGTTGTCGCACGCGTCGCCCACGCCGTCACCGTCGCCATCGACCTGCGTCGGGTTCGTCGCGTTCGGACAGTTGTCGATCACGTCGCCCACGCCGTCGTCGTCGCCGTCCTCTTGATCCGGATTGGGATCGTCCGGCGCATTATCGCACGCGTCGCCGACGCCGTCGTTGTCGCGATCCGCCTGGTCCGGGTTGTTCACGTTCAGGCAGTTGTCTTCCCCATCGGGAACGCCGTCGCCGTCGCGATCGCCTTGGCACGCATCGCCGACGCCGTCGCCGTCGCTGTCCGCCTGATCCGGGTTGTCCGTGTTCGGGCAGTTGTCGGCCACATCGCCAACGCCGTCCGAGTCGCCGTCGGCCTGATCCACGTTCGCGACATCGGGCGCGTTGTCGCACTCATCGCCGAACCCATCGCCGTCGCGGTCGCACTGTTCACCGACCCGCTCGCCGACGTCGATCGCATCGCCGTCGTCATTGCAGTCCGTCGCTGTCGTGTGCGTGGTGTTGTCGACGTCGGGACAGTTGTCACACGCGTCGCCATCGCCATCGCCGTCGGCGTCGGCCTGATCCGGATTCGCGACGTTGCGGCAGTTGTCGTTGAAGTTGATCACGCCATCGCCGTCGGGATCACCCTGACCCTGCTGGTCCTCGTCGCAGGCGTCACCGATCCCATCTCCGTCGATGTCGGCCTGATCCGGATTCGCCGCGTTGTCGCAGTTGTCCAGACCGTTGGCGACGCCGTCGCCGTCCGGGTCACCGGCCGCCGTGCCGCCGCATCCGGCCTGATTCCCGCAGCCGATCATGACCATCAGTCCGAGGGAGGTCACCAGGGTCATCGCGCGAAAAAGCGTCGACCAGCGCGTCCTGCTCCGAAGTTCCAATTCCGTTGGCATCCAGCTCATACCACACCTCAAATTCGTACCGAGGAACGTCCCGCGTCGCCGCCCGGATGCGTTTTCGCACCCCACCACGACGCGCACGGCATCTTCACCCATTACACAGCGAGCGCGAAAACTCCGCGGATTCGCTAGCCGTTTATCGGTCACGCTCCGCACCGACTCAGCTTAAATGTCCCCCGCAGGAACTGATCCCGCCTCCCACGTCACGGAACGCCGCCGATGCGCGTCCCGCGATCTTTCCGACCGGTTCTCTGCGGCGTCGTCGATCGCCTTTCCGCACCCTGATGGGCGACCGAACATCGACAAACCCGGGCAAAACCGTGTGGCGAGAACCCCTTTCCCCCTATGGGACGTCCGGTCCAACCACCGCCGGCCGTTGGACCGATAACCCAGCCGCATTCTACCGCCAGCACGCAATCGTGCAATCCCGCCGCCCCACGGAGTTGCCCGACGGGTCCTTGCCACGTCCGACGTAATCTTTTTTCACCCCCCAGAGGGGGTCGATCCACCGAACCCCCAACGCGCCACGGACCAGACCACTGATCGACGCCAGTTGACGATCGCCGTCGCTCCCCTGAGTGTGTCCGTCGTGGAAAGTTCGCGCGCAAAACCACTCGTGATCTTCGACGGCGACTGCGGATTCTGCCGTGGTTGGGTCACGCGATGGCAGCGCCGCACCGCGGACCGCGTGGATTTCGCGCCGTTCCAAGAGGCTGCCGCCCAATTCCCCGAAGTGCCGATCGAACGCTTCCAGCGCGCCGTGCAACTCGTCGCCATCGATGGCTCAATGACGCAAGGCGCGAACGCGGTCTTCCAAATCCTGCGAGTGGGCGCCGGCCCGTCGTGGCCTAGCTTCCTCTACCGTCACATGCCCGGATTCGCGTGGATCACCGAACGAGGCTATCGCTTCGTCGCCACGCACCGCCCGTTGGTCTCCGGCGTCACGCGGATTCTCTGGGGCGATCATTCCCGTGAACCGTCACACGTTGTCACGCGAACGTTGTTCCTGCGCTTGCTCGGCCTCGTCTATCTGATTGCATTCCTATCCCTGGGTACGCAGGTCATCGGACTCGTCGGCGAACACGGCGTCGCACCCGCGCATGAGTACCTCTCCGCGGTGAAAACTCGATTGGGCGATGACGCCGTCTGGCGCGTGCCGACGCTCTGCTGGTTCAACCACAGCGACGCCTTTCTCCGCTTCCTCTGCTACGGCGGCGCGGGACTCTCGACGCTCCTGATCCTCGGCGTCGCGCCGACGCCGATCCTCGCCTTGCTGTGGATCTTCTACCTATCGCTCACGGCAATCGGCGACGTATTCCTGCGCTTCCAGTGGGACATGCTCCTGCTCGAAACCGGATTCCTGGCCATCTTCTTCGGACCGCTGCGACTCTTGTCGCGCCCGTCGCGCGAGCCGGAGCCATCGCGAATTATGCTGTGGCTTCTGCGCTGGCTCCTGTTTCGACTGATGCTCCTCTCCGGCCTCGTGAAACTCTGGAGCGGCGACGACACCTGGACGGGGCTGACCGCGCTCCACGTTCACTACGAGACGCAACCGCTTCCTACGTGGACAAGCTGGTACGCCCATCATCTCCCCGACGCGTTTCAGAAAGCGTCGCTCGTCATCATGTTCGCCGTGGAGCTTGTGTGTCCGTTTCTCATCTTCGGACCGCGGCGCGTCCGCACGTTCGCGGCGATCGCCACCATCGGACTCATGGCCGCGATCGGACTCACCGGGAACTACACGTTCTTCAATCTCCTGACCGTCGCTCTGTGCATCCCCCTGCTCGACGATCCGTTCCTGCGGCGATTCGCGCCGCGGCGAGCGTTCGCCTGGCTCGACCAACTCCGCCCTCGGGCGCGGTTCCTCACCGCCCGGCGCATCGCACTCTGCACATTGGCCGGGGTCGTCGTCCTAATGACCACGCTGGCCGCGCTCGCGCGCATTCACGGACTCCCCGGCGCTCCGCCCCGAGTCACTGAAGTCGTCGGATCGACTCTGCGGTCGTTACGTTCGACCGCCGTCCTCGAAAAACTCCGCGAGCGAACGTCGCCGTTTCGCAGCGCGAATGCGTATGGTCTGTTCCAAAGCATGACCACCGAGCGCGATGAAATCATTCTGGAAGGCAGCGCAGACGGACTGACCTGGAAAGAGTACGAGTTCCGCTGGAAACCCGGCGACCTCCTGCGCGCCCCCGCCTTCGTGCAGCCGCATCAACCGAGGGTCGATTGGCAAATGTGGTTCGCCGCCCTCGGAACGGTTCAGCGCGACCCGTGGTTCGGGAGCCTGATGCGGCGGGTGCAAGAAGGGGTGCCGGACGTGCTTGCGTTCTTCGAGACGAACCCGTTCCCAGACCGCCCCCCGGCCTACCTCCGCGCCACGCTCTATCGCTACCGTTTCACCGACGCAAAGACCCGCTCGGAAACCGGAGCGTGGTGGACCCGTGAACGCCTGCGACCCTACGCCCCGACGCTGTTCCGCCAGGCGACGCCGACGGATAAGTGAGACGTACTTGTGGACCGGTTTGGCACGGGTTTTCAACCCGTGCGCGCACCGGTCGGAAACCGGTGCCACACGTTCACAGGACGTGCTCCTACGGAAGCGTGAACCCTTCCCAATCGATGAACGCTTGTGCGCCGTTGAGTAGATCGACTAGAGCGATCAGGTCCGCCGCGGTCAGTTGTCCCGAGTGGTCGATATCCGCGGACCATTCGGAAGCGTCCGCCCCGTTGAGGATAGCGACGAGAGCGGTCACATCCGCCGCGTTGCTGATTCGATTTCCGTTCACGTCACCGGGCAGGAATCCGATTCGCGTCGACGACGCGCTGGGAACGTGCGTCACCGTCGTCCACGCCCCGGGTTCCAAGATGTCGCTCAGCATGAGTTGATAGGAACTGGGCGAAAGCTGCACGACGTCAACCACGGTCGGCACCGGCGGAGCTCCATTCTCTTCGCCTACGGTGAAATCAGCCGGCACGGCACCGCAGACCTCGCCGTTGAGCGAAATCTGCACGGTATCCCACCCCAAACCCATCGTCGCCGCGGGGTCGGACGGTTGACGCGCGTCGATCGCTCCGTTCGGAGGATCGCTGGTAATGATCCGCAGCGGGGCGTCCGGATCGATGATCCGAACCGTCACCTCTCCCGATTTCGTTAGGGCTCCATAGGTGAACGATCCTGTGATCGTCAGGCAAACGTCACCATCCACGTAGTACGCGTGGTACAACCCGCTCGTGGCCACCTGTCCGAGGTTGCTGTCCAACGACCACGACGTGAACGCCGTCACGTCCTCGTCCGGGCCGTAACGAAAATCCGCCGTCGCGGTCAGTTGCAAGTATCCGCCTTCGTTCACGGCGGAACCCGCGGCCGTGACGATCAGACGCTTCAGTTCATCATTGTTGTTCAAGCACTGCCGCGAATTGCGGAACGTGGTCATCTCGGGAATGTCATACACCGGATGAAATCGATTCGCCGCCGTGATCGTCGGGTTCATCGTCCAACCGGGGCACGCACAGTGATCGGCGCCCCAATTGTGTCCCAGTTCATGCGCGGAAAGATCGGTCTTCGCGGCGAAGGATGAGCACGAAAACAAGCAGTTCGACTCCACCACGCTGTACCCATAGCTCCCGCAGACCGTGTTGCTCGTCGGACCGCCGACCCAGGCAACGCCGATCGTCGAATCGTTCAACTGCTTCCCGGTAAACAACTGGGCGATGTCACGATTGACCGTGAACTGGTTCCCATCCCAGTGCGTCTTGACCTGTTGCAACAACGCCGCCGCGTCTGTTTGCGAATACGGATCGGGCTCCGCCGTGCGGACGATGATCTTGTTCACCACGTGACGAATGTTCAAGTCACGTTCGTATTGCAGATTGACCGTGTTGATGATGCTGTTGATCTGGGCCTCGACGCCCGCGATGGATCCGTAGTCCTGGAAGTATTCCACGTCCGCGTCCGCAGCCAGTTCGGCGATGTACAACCCACCGGCCACCGTGCCTTCACCGTCCGCAGCCACCGACGATCCATGCGGCCCGCCCTCGGCTGGCGGATGCAGCTCCTTGCATCCCAGGTCGCCGCGAACGACGTCCTCGTCGCGATACAACGCGTATTGATCCGCACTCGCACCGGCCACCTGCGCCGCGAGCGGTTCCAACCAAAACTTGCTGCCGTCCGGCAGAAGCAACATCGCAAACAAGCCGTCCGCATCGAGCGTGGCCGCCACCGCGCTGCCGTCGAGTCCGTCGATCGACCCTCGATACGTGTTCACCGGACCGGGTTCGAACTCGACCATCCCGCCGCCGGCGACCTGCGCGATCAGTTGATATTCACTCGAACGGTTGGAGTGCGGCGTCAGCGTGACAACGACCGGCGTTCCCTCGATCGGGAACTCCACCGTCAGACCGGCGTCGCCGCTCGCGGTGGCGGAGGAAAACAACCCGAGTTGAACGATGTCACTCTGTCGAAGATTAAGGCGTTCGTTGATCGTCTGCGCCGCGCGGAGCGTCTTCCCGGACTGCGCATGCGCGATGCCCGCGCTCGCCAAACACGTCCCCAGGAGCGTGAGTACCATATGTAAGCGCGCGGGCGCGGACCATTTCAATCCAGAGAACTCCCCATGTTCGGAAACGGGACGCAAACGATGTCTTCTCCCACTCCCCTACGCACGCGACGGCTCGAAGAATCCAACGAGCGCCGAAGAAAACTCCGGTTCGCTCGCGAGCCATCCGAGCCCAGACTTCGACGCCACCCATAGGACGGGCCACACATTATGACAGGCAGGACCGCGCTTTTCAACTTCCACTCGGAGAAATGGGTATCTTGTGACGCCCCCGCCAAGATTCTCGGACCTAACGCAGCACCCACAGCTTTGTGCCTATGGGACGCTCTGGGCTTGACCGTGACCGAACCCGACGGACAATCGACCGGCCCGACGGGCGGCCGCGTTTTCGAGCCGATGCAGGAGACACCCAGACGACGCCGGAACGCCAGGGCTTGGAAGTTGAAATCGCAAGTACGGAACCCTCGGTCAGGATGCTCGGCCTATGCCTATCGAAATCAGCGGATCGCTGACCGTCTCGAAACACCGCTTCGCCATTGTCGTCTCCCGCTTCAACGAGTTCATCACCGGCAAGCTTCACGAGGGGGCGATCGACGCCCTCCGGCGGCACGGCTGCCCGGACGAGCAGATCACGACCGTTCGCGTGCCCGGCGCGTTCGAAATCGCCTTCGTCGCCAAGACCCTCGCGAGGTCGCGACTGTACGACGCGATCATCTGCCTGGGATGTGTGATCCGCGGACAGACCCCCCACTTCGAATACGTCGCCTCGGAAGCGGCCAAGGGGATCGCGCAGGTCGGTCTCGAAACCGGCGTCCCCGCGACCTTCGGCGTGATCACCGCGGACACGCTCGAACAAGCGATCGAGCGGGCGGGCGCAAAGAGCGGCAACAAGGGCGTCGATGCCGCGCTCAGCGCCATCGAACTCGTCAACCTGCTCGATGCACTACCCAAGGGCGTCGCGAAACCGTAGCTCGCCCTTCGGACGGTGCCCCATTCTCGCTACGGCGAGGGTGGGGGACGGATCGTCGAGGATGGATGACAGAATCTGCGACGCTGTGTTCACGTAACGGTACGCGAACCGGAATGAACGGCACGACGACACGTCGCACCAATCCACCGCCTATTACGCCCGAGCGCTCATGCGTTCTGGTTTCTGCGGACATCCGTGGTATTGCGCGATGATCGACTGCGTACGGTTGCAAACTCCCGCTCGAAACGGCGAGGTTCTCGTCCTTCCCGATTCCTCGACGTTCCTCGCTGCGGTCGAGGAAAATCGCCGCTGCCTCAGCGACGCGCGTGGAACGATTCTGAATCGCTCAATCGCGGACTGGCGGCGCGAAATCCGTGAACAGATCGTCGGTGTCGATGATCGCCTCCTCGTTGTGACCGGACATCAGCCGTCCTTCCCCCATCCGGGAGTCTGGGCCAAGCAGATCGTGGCGCGGCGCTTCGCGCAGGCCTGCGGCGGAACCGCGCTGAACCTCATCATCGACAGCGACGGGATCGAGGGAACGACGCTCGCCGTTCCCGGCGTTCCCGCGGGCGCGGTGCAACTCCATCAGGTTGCCCTTCCCGCGCGACACGATGTCGCGGTGTTCGAGCAAATGCGAGCCTGGAGCGCCGACGATGTGCGAACGTTCGAGACCGCGGTGCAGCAAGCGGCCGGGGATCGCTTCGGACGCTCGCTGATGCCTCGGTTCATCGCTGCGCTGCGATCGGCTGATCCCACGCTCGACGGCGTCGACCAACGATCGAGCGCGCTCTCCAGCCTCGATCAGGCGTTCTCCGTTGACGTTCGTCATCTGCGAATCAGTCGTGCGCCGGTCTTCGCGCTGCTCGCCGATATGGCCGCGAACGCCGAGCGATTCGCGGTGTCGTACAACCGCGCCTTGGCATGGTATCGAACGACCTTCCGCATCCGCGGCGTACAGCGACCCATCCCTGATCTTCTGATGCACGCGCACCGCTGCGAAATCGCTGCGTGGGCGTACCGCGCCACCGGTCCTCGACGACGGGTCTTCGTCGAACGAAGGTCGGACCGGATCAACTTCTTCGCCGGAGACGCGGAGATCGGCGCACTCTCGCTGCCGGAGTGGATGAACGAGCCAGCCGTTATGGGGACGCTCGACGGTTGGCATCTCCGCCCGCGCGCCCTGGCAATAACCACTTGGGCGCGATTGCTTCTCGCCGATCTTTTCATCCACGGAATCGGCGGAGCGAAATACGATCGGGTGACGGATCGGATTCTTGCCGAGTATTACGGCGTCGAAAGAAACGAGATCGCCTGCGTCTCCGCGACGCTGTGGCTGGACCTGCCGCGAACCAACGTGAACCAGGAGGAAGCAAACCGCCGAAGACGGGCGCTGCGAGACTGGACGTACAATCCGCAGCGCTGCGTCGATCCCCCGTGCATCGTTTCCGCGTCTCTCCTGCAACGCCGTGAAGCCGCCGTGCAATCCGCCGTTGCGTTACGAGAACGGTCGCCGCGCGAGCGATTCGCGCGAAGAGGAGCGTTCAGCGAAATCCGCGCCGCCAACGCCGCGATCCGCGACGCGACGACATCGACCGAGTCGAGCCTGCAACGTCAACTCGCCGACGCGGAGGCCGCCTTCCAGCGGGGTAGGATCGCCACGGATCGGGAGTATTTCATCGGACTCTACGACGCGGCGACGCTCCAACGACTGCTCGAAGCTCTGCCGAATGAGAGGACGTTCGGGCCATGACACCGCCCTCCCTCGCCCGAAGGGCGATGAAGACCAACCTTCGCCGCTTGCTCGTCATCATCCTCTGTACGTACCTTGGTGTAATCATGCTCGTTCCACTTTTTCAATCGAAGTTCATCTACTTCCCCTCGCGCAGGATCGAATTGACCCCCGCGAACGTCGGTCTGGAATTCGAGGACCGGACGCTCACCACGCAAGACGGCGTGAGGATCTCGGCCTGGTGGGTGCCACGAGGTGACGCTCGCGCCACCGTGCTTTTTTTCCACGGCAACGCCGGAAACAACGGCGACCGCGTCCCGGAGCTGCAGACGCTCCACGCCCTCGGGTACAACGTGTTGATCGTCGACTATCGCGGCTACGGAAGGAGCGAGGGAAGTCCCGGCGAAACCGAAACCTACCTCGACGCCCAGGCGGCGTGGGAACATCTGACGCAATCGCACGGCCTGCCGGCTCGCAGCATCGTCATCGTCGGCGAGTCCATCGGCGGCGCGGTGGCGATCGACTTGGCGCACCGAACCTCGCCCGGCGCGCTCGTCGTGCTGTCGAGCTTCACTCGACTCGGCGATGTCGCCGCCCTGCATTACCCATTCCTGCCGGTCCGATGGATGTTGCGACATCGCTACGACTCGATCGACAAGGTCGGCGAGATCTCCTGCCCCAAGCTGTTTTTCCACGGATCGGAAGACATGCTCATCCCGTTGGCCAACGGGAGGGCGCTATTCGAGGCCGCGGCGGACCCCAAGCAGTTCGTCGTCACGCCCGGCGGACACAACGACGGCGGTTTCATGTACGCCGACGAATACGCCGCGAAACTCCGCGATTTCATCGACGCGGCGACGACGATCCCGCCCTTTCAGTAGCGAGGATGCGACCCCTGCGATAGAGTCTGTGTGGCACCGGTTTTCAACCGGTGCGGACACGGGTTGGAAACCCGTGCCACACACGGAACGACCCGCGATTGGGTGCAGGTATGCCCGCGAAACTGAAATGGATTGACTCGGAGGAATTGGGCATCCGCCTCTTTGAACGGTTTCCAAAGCTGGACCCGCTCACCGTTCGGTTCACCGACTTGCGTCAGTGGGTTTGCGAGCTGGAGGACTTCGCCGACGATCCCAAGACTTCCAACGAAGCGAAGCTCGAAGCCATTCAGATGGCGTGGCTCGAGGAGTGGCAAACGGAGAACGAGTAGCCGCACGATGGGGAAATCAAACGGTCTCTGCGTCCCGAAGAACCCCCCTCAATCCCCCCTTGGTAAAGGGGGGAAGGAAGAGCGGAACCGCCTCCGCCGCGGATGAACCGCGACGCTACATGGGCGGGGACGGATTCACGATCCACTTTCGCCGGTGAGGAGGTGCAGCTTGCGAAGCACCGGCGCTTGTTGCGCCGCGAGTTCCGCATTCAGTGTCGCATCGGTGACATCGCCGCGGTCCACACGCCGCGCTATGGCCAGGAGCACCTCGGCTAGCTCCTGCATCCGCTCGGCAACGCCAACGATCGGCGGGTCCGTCTGGATAAGCCAGCGCTGCTCGCGCCGCACCATCGCCACCGTTTCCAAAGGGACACGACCCGCGACCTGGATCGTCACGGTCGCGCGATCGCCGTCGATCCGCTCGTCGATGACCGCCACGCGTCGCGAGAACACGCCGATCGCGTCGCCCGCGTCCGAACGATCCACGCGCATCGCCGCGGCGTGACCGAGTCGGCGAGTCACCGCCTTCCGAAATTCCGCCTCCGCGGCCACCAGTCGATCCGTCGCCTGCACCAACTCACCCACGGCGACTCGCTGCTCGGCGACGATGTACGGTTCCAGTCCGAGGAAATCCCCAGCGGCGCGTCGTTCGTGCGCTCGCCGAACGGACTCGGCCGGTCCCGGTGCGACACTCGCGCGATCACTCGTGACAACATGTTCCGCGTCCGAATCCGTCGACTCCGTCGCGCTGACGCTCTGCGGTTTTCCGCACGATGCGCCAACAATCGGGGCGATGCAAACAGCGGAAAAGAGCAGACATGCGCCGCGCAGGCGCCGGCGCAGATGAAATGGCGAACTACGATTCATACTTCGGCACGCGGAGCCGTTTCACGCCCGCTCGGGCCGTGTTCCCGAACTTGTCCTCGAACCTCGTCACGATCTCGATTTCCTTGCCGACGATGTTCGGATCGGTCCACGCAAGCTGCACCCAGAACCCGCGACCCAACATGCCGGGTTTCGCGATCGTGTTGACCTCATTGCTTCGATAATGCCAATCGCCCGCCAGTCGCCGATGCGTTTCACCGCCCGGACCCCGCGCGATCTCGTACAGCTCGATGTTGAATTGCCCATCCGCGAAGACGCCCTTGCCCGTTCCCGGATCAAGAAAGGCACGGAACCAGAACCCTTCCGGAGCGCGATCGCCGTGACTGTCCAAGTTCAACCACGGTCGCTGATCGTACACACACGCGATCCGCTGAATGGCAACGGCCGGGTAGGGACGCGGCTTTCGTGACGTGCCCGGCGTGGCGCCGGACCGGTTCAAGTGCGCGGACTGGCAACCGGCGACGAGAAACAATGCAAGAGAGAACGCACACAGCAAGCGCGACCGCTGCGCGAAACGCAAGATACGACACGGGTTTTCGACCCGTGTTCGCACCGGTTGGAAACCGGTGCCACACTCCATCAGAATCGGTTCGACATGATCCTTCGCACTCATGGCTCGGGATTCTCCTCCGCCGCCGGACGAGCGACGACGGGACCATACACGCGGGCGTTCGCGGTGCTCGTGGTCGACGTGGACCGTGGAACCTCCGGTCCGTACGTTCGCGGTTTCGGCGGCGCGGGCGGAGCGGACTCCCGCCCGTCCGACGGCGGCGCGTGACCGCGGTCCGGCATTTCACGAGGCGAGATCGTCTTGCTCTTCGGTCCCATCGCCGCCTCTTCCGGCGTCACGCGAAGCTTGCCCATCAGCGGATTCGCCGAAATCGACGGAGGAAGTTGAAACCGGTCCATCTCCGCGAGCGACATCTCGTGCACTTCCGTATCGCTCCGCAGAACATCGGCAGTGAGCGCCAGCAACAACTCCGTCCGCGCCTTCGACGATCGCGTCGTGCGAAGCAGATTTCCGAGAATTGGAATGTCGCCGAGGATCGGAACCTTGTTCTCGCCCTCGCTCTCTCGCGTCTGGATCAATCCGCCGATCACCACCGTTTCGCCGTCGCGCACGGTCACGTTCGTCTTCACTTCCCGCGTGGCGAACACCGGCGACGACACGCCCTCGGTCAACTGCAAGTTCTCGCCGCTGATGTTGGAGATTTCCTGTTTCAATTCAATCGTGACGTATCCATCCGGACTGATGTGCGGCGTGGCCGTCAGCACAATGCCGACATCTTCCCGTCCGATCGTCGATTGCGTCTGACCCGTGTCGTTCAGGCGCGTCGACTCCACGATCGGCACTTGGTCGGCGATTTTGATCTGCCCCTCTTGACCATTGCGAGCCATCAGGATCGGGCGAGAAAGGACCTCCAACCGATCGTTCTGTTGCAACGCATGAAACAGGAAGCCAAGATCCTCGCCGCTGAGCGTGAAGTTGAATCCGCCGATGCCCAGACCCGCGGCGCCCAAGTCCGTTCCGGCTACGTAGTCGAAGCCGCCGCCTTGCACAATTCCGTTGGGACCGAGCACGGCCCGCTCCGAGAAATCCAAATCCTGTCCGGCGATCTCCACGCCGAGCTCCGCTCGGTCGTTCAGCGTCACCTCGGCGATGACCACGGAGATCATCACCTGCGGCTCCGGTCGGTCGAGCTGACTGATCATGTCCATCGTCTTCTGATACGCCCGCCGACTGGTACCGACCATGAGGCTGCTGCTGCCCTTCTCCACATCGCCCACGGCCTCGACGGACACCTGACGTTCGGCGCGGCGCAGTTTCGATTCCTCGTCGTCCCCGCCGCCCAGCACGTCCTTCTCCTGATCGTTGAAGCTCTTGACCGCCGTCGCCAGGTCCGACGCGGGGACGGACTTGGCCTGATAGACCTCGGTGATGCGATCCTCCGCCTCTTGCGAATCCAGATACGTCACGAGATCCTCGGCCATCGCCAGATAGATGGGCGATCCCGCGACGATCAGCGTGTTGGTTCGCGGGTCCGCGGCAAATCGAAGTTCCTGTCCGACCGTGGCAAGATCTTTGTCCTTGTATTTTTCGCCGCCGAAGACCAACTGACTCTGCGTCTTGCCCTCACCGCCGCCCTCTTTCGGTTTGAAGAGCTCCTCAAGCTGCGTGACCATCGTTTTCGCGTCGCTGTTTTCCAGCTTGAACAACCGGATTTCCGACGTAATCGGGCGGATGCGATCGAAGTCGCGGATCATCGCCTCCAACATGGCCATCGAGTCCGACGGCGCCATCACCATCAGCGAGTTCGTCCGCGGATCGGGCTTGATCTTGATGTCTTGTCGCAGCAGCTTCCGCACCGCGTCTCGCCCGCGATCGTCCTTTTCAAGGAACGACACGATCACGGCCTTTTCGTCGCCGCCGGCTCCGCCGCCGCCCTCGCCCATGAGCACTTCGTCGAGGAGCTTGGCGAAATCTTCCGCAAGCGCCTGGCGCAACTGGATGACGCGGATCATCATGTCGACGACCGGCGAGGACGTATCCAAGCGGTTCAACACTTCCGCGATGTTCACCATCTCGCTCGACGACGCCCAGACGATCACCGCATTGGTGCGTTCGTCAGCCACGACCGAGATCGCATCGGCGCGACCGCCGCTCTTTTCACCCTGCGTCTTGAAGAGTTTTTCCAATGAATCCGCGACGTTCTTCGCCTTGGCGAGTTTCAGCGGGAAAATCTGGAACTGTCGCGCCAGATTCGACGGGCGATCCAACAGCCCCATCAGATCCACGATGATTTCATGGTCGTCGCGCGAGGCGCTGCACACCAAACTGTTCGACGTCTCGTCGGGTAACAAGACCACCGGCGTCTTCTTCGAGTCTTCGCCCTTGGCGCGAGAATCGAAAAGCTCTTGAATGCGCGGAGCGAGCTTGCTCGCCGATCCGTGCTGGAGCGGGTAGACCTTGAACACCGCGGTCATCGGTCCGCTTTGCACGTCCAGCCGTTTCACCACGTCCGCGACGCGCTCCAGCATGTCCCGCGAACCGGCCGCCACGATGGCGTTGCTCCGCGGATCCGCGAGTACCGTCGGCGCCTTCGCGCCTTCGGAACCGCCCTCGAACGCCTTGGAGAGTTCCTTCAACATCTCCGCGACGGCCTTGGAATCCGCGTACTGCAAGCGGTACAGCTCCAACCCCTCCAGTCGCGGTTGCGTCTCCAGCGCCGCGACGAGAGTCTTGATGTCGTCGAAATCTTCGAGGCTCGACGCGACGATGAGCGAGTTGCTTCGCCCATCGACGGCGATCACTGGATTGTCCTCCAGGAGCTTCCCTTCCTTGCGAATCGCCGACTTGCGCTTCCAGAGCTCCTCGATCTTCTTCTTGAGTTCCTCAGCCGAGAGCTTCTCGCAGCGCACAATGCGAATCTGATCGAACGCCTTCGCCGGCTTCGCGTCCAACTGCTTCACGATGCTCTGAATCTCGGCGACGTTTTCTTCCGATGCCGAAACGATCAGCGAGTTCGTGCGGATGTGAACCGTTAGGAATACTCGCTCGCGCTCCTTGGCCGTCCCCTTGGCGCCCGAGCCGTCGATCATCTCCTTCCGCTTGTCGAAAAGCTCCGTGAGCATCTTGGAGATGTGCGCCGCGTCGGTGTATTCCAGGGGAATGAGCCGCAGC
>ORJL010714617.1_pt1 | contig 22849 bp, 33 predicted proteins | sample 1779941 | NCBI WGS metagenome assembly ORJL01 (sample SAMEA104232317, study PRJEB22302) | groundwater metagenome | biome: forest; feature: aquifer; material: groundwater | place: USA | collected 2011-08-07 | depth 5.8 m
CTTAATTGTTTTTGCGTCCCTGCTTCACCCTCATCTCCATAAGAAACAAGTATCTTGTCCAAATTCCTGATAATGTAATTGTCAAACTGATTGTTTAATTGTCCATTGGCATAGAACTTCAATTTCTTGTTGTCTTCATTGCAATAATTTTTGCCTTCAACAATTAGGCAATTATTATTAAAATCCATGCCCAGCGACTTGAGCATATGCCCGACTGTCAAGCCGGTTGCATGTGTGTGTATAACATCTCCAATGCCTTCCTCGAAATGTATAAAGCTGGATGCAAGCTGGTATTTTCTTTGGGAAAAATCCAAAGCATTTCCATTAATATATACTTTAACATCTGCATGCAGATGAGCAGAATTTAATGGCCCTATGCCGCTTAACAACTGGATTTGATTGTTTTGTTTTTGCAATTGATTAAACTGGCTCATCAAAGCTCCTTTTGAAAGCCACTGCCATAGAAATAAAATTACAAGCATTAAAATGATGGTATAAATCACCAAATCTTTTTTTTTCATCCTAAAAAACATCCAAGGTTTTTGATACACTAAAAATGCCTGACTTGTGAGCGAGTTCGTGTGACATGTCGGAAATCATAGACGTCGAGAATCTCTGATTCTCGGGTTGTCCGAGACAAAGTCTCGGCAATTTCCGAGCATGATCGAAAATGCGAAGCATTTATCGACATGTGAGGCTCGTGAGACTCACTCGCCATTTCACTGCTCACTCACATGCCCCGCATTTTTATGGTTTTATTGAGTCCCTTGAGTTTGTTGCGGCTGAACAACTTGATTTGTTGTCAAATCTTTGTAATTGCCAAGCGACTCGAGCCTTCTGAAAACATAAGAGCCGTCTTCTTCAACAGAAAAGAACTGCCTCAAAATCCTGTTGGTTGGATAAACATCAATTTCACTGGAAAGTATTGTCGCAGGAACAAGGGTTATGTTGTACTTTGCAATAAACTCTTTTCCTTTTGCATCGCTTATATCGATTGTTTCTTCTTTTTCAAGCTTTATCGCAAAGCTTTGTGGACTTGTAATAATTTCCCTATGCTTATGCACATCATAGCACTCTGTGCAGCTTTTGTCAGTTAAATAGATTATATTAACAAGACCTCGCAGTTCATTTGTTGTTAAATTAATGAAAGGAGGATAAACAGTTGTCAAGACATACGAGCCGTCACTTACTCTGCTGCCAACTTGCGACCATGCTGTTTGAATAACCCCATATTCCCCAGCATCTTTTGATAATATTAAAGAAGGAACAACTCCAATGTTGTATTTGCTTATCAGCTCTTTTCCTTCATTACTATTTGCCTCAATACTTTTTTCTTCGTAAATCTTTACTCCTGCGCCTTTTATTTGAAGCATTAAAGTGCTTAAGTCATTGCACTTTTCACATTTGACATCTTTTAAGAGGTAAGATATAACCATGCCCTCTATTTTTCCAGTCAAGGCGTCTGTGTAAGGGGGGTTGGGCTGGGTGAACAGCAATGCATCATTCTTCTTTTCAAGCCCTTGGATGCTTACCTTTTCGACTTCTCCAGTGGCTACCAAAGCAGGCACTTTCCTGATAGCATATTTTTTTATTATGTCCCCGCCTTCCTTTGAGTCAAACTCAACAATCTTTTCTTTTGTTACGTTTACCTTTGAATTTTTTATATTGCTTGCAACTTGTGAAATATCAAAACAATCGCTGCATTTGGAATTTTTAATTAAAATCAATTCAATCTTTGCAGGCTTTAATTTTTCCTGAAGTTCCTCTGCGCTTTTCTTTAAATCCTTATTCAGGTTAGAGGTTAAGATGATGTTGATTACAACTATAATTCCAAGCAGGACAGCCAGCCCAATGAAGATATTTCCAAAATCAAGTTTTTTAGAAATAGATTTTGCATAAGCACCTTTTTTTTCAGGGTCCATTTGTCACCTCACACTTTGCATCCTGTTAATGCGCCTAATTTATCAAAGGGCTGCACATTCTCGTGCCATGCGCCATTGATAACCCATGTAGGGGTTTTCTTTATTCCTTGCAATTCATTAAATTCGTGATAGTTTATGAATTTAAAAGATTTGCCAAACATAGCCTTTTGAGCTTGGGTGTACTTGCACCAGTCCATTGCGCCGTACATTACAGCGCCTTTTTCTGCCAGGCATTTTGCAAAGCTGTCATATGGGCCTGGCTTGTTAATCGCATAAATAGAGTAAGCGGCAACTGCTAGTATGATAATTCCGATTACAGATGAAATGACATAGTATTTGGATTTGCCTGAGCCTTTTTGCTCTTCTTGTAATTTTTGATGCTCAAGCTTTTGCTCATGCTCTTGCTGAACTTCGTGGCTCTGCTGCCTTAGCTTCTCAAGCCTAAGCCTGCGCTTCTCTCTTTTTGTCAGCTCCATTTTAGATTAAGCTTACAATGCAGAATCTGCTGAATCAAGCACCTTTACTGGCGTGTCTTCATAATCTGCACTAGGAGCAACACCGCAACCTCCGCCAACATATGGTTGTTGCTGGCCTTGTTGTTGCTGGCCTTGCTGCTGCTGATTGTATGTTGCATATCCGTTTTGGCTAGATGTGCACCCAACCAAAAAAACACTAACCAATAGCACTAACAACACTATTGCTGTTTTATTCATTTTATATACCCCCTATAATTTTAACATCCACCTACCATTGAAGGCAGGTCTTGTATGCTTGATGGCACACTTGCTCCAGAGCTTTGAGTTGGAGAATTTCCAACATTTACCTTGCCTGTGCTTATGCTTGACTTCAGGCTGCTTAACTGGATTGCTTGAACTGCAGTGAGCAGCACCAAAACAACAAGCACAACCACGATAATTACGTTCCTGTTCATTTTTGCCCTCCTTTATGTTTTGTTTGATTATTTATAAAGATTTGGGTTGTTATTTGATGATTTTTGATTTAAATTTTTTTATTGAATGTTTTTTATTGGAACTTTATTGTATTAATTTAACATCCCCCTACCATTGAAGGTAATTGGTCTAATGGAGTTGCTGATGCTTGAGTCTGTTGTTGTGAGTTAGGAGCTTGTTGCAGGAATTGCTGTTTTATACCTATTGAGCCTCCATGAGTTAATATGCTTGCTGGCTGCTGTCCTGTGTAAACCAAGTAATCTTGTATCATACCTTGAGGATACCAGAGACCTTTCCATTTTGTCATTTCTCCTAGTATCTGCTCGTCAGTATAATCAGGATAGTATTTTATGAAGAATTTTGCCATGCCTTGCCATGCATAGCTGTGAGCACAACCGCATCTGTTTATTGTGGTTACGCTGTTTGGGCCTCCGCAACAAAAATCACAAGTAAAAACAGATGTAAGTTTTTGCCACCTCTGCTCTTCTTCTGGAGTTAATTGGATTGCGTTTGCTGTTCCAAACCTCTTCGAGCCAAGCAATGAAGCCCATACCTTTTGGCTTGTTATGGGGTCATCAAATGTTGCTCCTTTAATCTTTTCAGAGCCTGGACCCTCTAAAACATACGATGGGGTTCCTGTAGGGACAACTGTTGCAATTGCATCTTGAGTTGGATTGCCTGTGCTTTTTGGAGGTGGAGTTTCGCTTATTGTAGTCCATTCAACAAGCTTTGTTGTTCTTCCATCAGGATTAAGCTGTGGACCTATGACAATTCCACTTTTGCCAGAGCCTAGTTTTAAAGTGCCTGATGATGCTGATTTTACAAAGCTACTCAGAGGCGAAGAAGTGCCGCTTGTTAACGCATTTACTTGAGAGATTTTAATTTGATTAAATAAAATTAAAAATGCAATAACTGCAACAAAGCCCCAGCTTAGTTTTTCATGAAAGGTTAATGGTTTTTTTTCAACTTTCTCATGTACAATATGCTCAGCATGATGTTCTTTATGTTCATGCTTTTCCTTTTTCAAAAATAACCAAACAACTAAACCAATCAGAACCAAAATCAATAAAAATGATATTGAACTAAGGAAAATATTTGATGAGAGCTTTGCAAATTGAAACTGGTTGAAAACAAGCACAGCTCCAACTAGAATAACTAAGAATAATATAACCTTCTCTAAAAAGGCATCGTCTTTCTGTTCGTGTGTCATTTTTATATGTAAATAGTGGGTTTTTATATATATTTTACTTGGAAAACAATACGCTTTAAAAAGCTTTATTCAGCAAAAAAAGGCTTAAAATGGTTTATTATCGTTCATAGGGGGATGATTTGGCTTTAAACATAAAACAACCTTCCAAGCACAATTTGATTATATATTAAATATGCGCCTGCAATTACTACAATAACTGCTCCTAACTTATAGATATGAGGCATCCATTTCTTTAATGTATTTTCTATTATTGTTTTTGAAAATGCAACTGCTAATGAAAACAAAATCATGAAAAAACTCATGCCTGCTGCGTAGATTAGGAAAATTGCAATTCCATTTGAAAAGCCACCTGCCTTTGAGGCAGTTGTTACAACAAGAAGGAAAATAGGCAATGTGCAGCCAAGCGATGCAATTGCAAAACCCATTCCATACAAAAAGAATGAAGCATATTTGTTTTTTGATTTGTTTGACTTAAGTTTTTCTCCAATGACTGTGATTTTGTTTAAATTAATTTTTGTATTAAAATTAAACAAATAAATAATCCCAATAACAATTAAAACTACACCAATAAATAAATCAAACCAGCCGACATACTTTAAAAGTCCTCTTCCAATGTAGCTTACAATTGCGCCTATTAGTAAGAATGTTGCAGCAAAGCCAAGGCTTACCATCAAACCAAATATCAAGCCAGCAAAAACTCTTCTAAACAAAGTTGCTTTTTCAAGTCTTTCATTTTTGAAATAATAAGTCACATATACTGGCAGCAAAGCAAATCCGCATGGATTTACAAATGAAACTAGGCCAGCGGAAAATGCTAATGAAGCCAATGCCAAATTAACCATTTATATCAGCTCTTCAACTTTTTGTAGTAATGTATTTGAGTCGCTTATGCTTTCGTCCTTATACTTTATAATTCCACCTTTATCAACAATATAAGTTGATTCCAAAGTTCGCATTTCAAACTTTACAGCTACATTATCTGTATCAATTGTCCAGCGCCAATCGCCTCCATTAAACTGCTTTTTAGTTTCAACAGCACCGTCTATAGTTTCGCTTGCGATATCAAGCGATATTATTTCCAAGCCTTTATCTTTAAATTTGTCATAAACCTTGTTTAAAGTTGCAATTTCGCGAGCGCAGGAGCTGCAGCCAGGAGCAAAGCCCTGCAAAATGTATATTTTTCCTTTCAAGTCATTATTTGTAAATTTAATTCCTTTGTCATCAGTTAATGTGAAAGATGGAGCTGGATTGTTTGGATGCTCTACAGTTATAAACTTGAATTTCTCTAAGTTTTTCACTGCTTGGGGAACTTCTTGGCTTTTTGCACTGCAGCCTAATAACAACAATATAATTACGATAAAAAATATAAACAAATATTTATTTTTCATTTTGTTGGAATATATTCCATTAATTTTTCCTTATCACATATATGCTCTATGCCTTCAACCATACAGCCCCAGCATTCTTCCGCATCCTTTATGAATTTTCCGTTTTGTGTTGGTTTCATGAACATCCATTCATAGCCTGCATCTGTGCACATTTTTTCAAAGTCTGAATTTTCTTGGGCTGATTTTTCCATTTCCATTGAATCAACCCTTTGCGTACATCCAATTACAACTATGCCCAATACAGCCAAATATAAAAAATTCTCAGCTTTCATTTTTAACCTCTTTTGATTTATTCAAATACCAAACAACAAAAATGACAACAAGCAAAGCAAGAGCAATGCCTAAGATATTGCCTGTTGTTGATATGAATATTTTTGATTCCAAAGCCCTTTCATTCAGGTAGCCCCAGAACGACATCGACCAAGGCACATATTTTGGCAGTTCTGTCTGGAAAAAGAAAGTTCCTTTGAAGATTATCATCAATAAGCCAATAATTAATAATAAAATACCGCCGATAATATTATAAGTATGGGTTATTATTTTTTTGTTGAATAAATTAAATGTTATTTCTTTTCCTCTCAAAAATTTTGAATTTGCCCAATCATATCTATCAGAAAAATAAGCTAAAATAATTAAGGGGGCAACTATGCCAATTCCATAAAATATAAGCATTAGAGTTCCATTAAGAACAGTCGCAGCATTTGCAGCAAGAACTAATATGCCAACTAAGATAGGGCCTACACAAGGAGTCCATCCAACCCCAAAAAAGAAGCCAAGCATTGCAATGCTGAAAAAGCTTTTTTCTTTACTGTAATCTAATTTAAAATTGAAAATACTAAAACCAATGTTAAAAAGCAACAAAATTCCAAAGAAAATCAATATGAAGCCGGATACAACTGCAAAAGTAAGCTTGTAAGTATTAAAGAAATTGCCCAAAAAGCCTGCAATCAAGCCAAATATCGTGAATGCTATTAACAAACCAAGTGAAAATGCGCTTGTCATTAAAACAGCCTTCTTTCTGTCCTTGAACGCAACTGAAAAGAATGTTGGCAACAACGCAATTCCGCAAGGGGATGTCATTGAAATCAGTCCTGCAAAGAAAGCAAGCAAAAAAGTGATGCTTGAAGCCAATTGCTGTTCATATTGCTTAAGTCTTTGCAGCCCAATTGGCAGCTCTTGCTGTGCGAAAACTAGAGTAGATAGTAATATTACCATAATAAGAATTAAAAAATATTTTTTAGTCATTTTCTTTTGTTATTTTTGATTAATTTCATAATAACCATACCAACAATAATTCCAACAATCAAAAGGATAATATTAAACACAAAATTTTGTTTTTCTTCTTTAACTTCAATCAAAAAATCTTCTGGCATATATGTTTTATTTCCAATTTTGAAATCTAAAAATATTTCGTATATGCCAGGGCTTTTAAATTCATGCTTTAAATCTAGAATGCCATCTTTAACTTTGAAGTCTTTTTCCAATACCAAATCATCATTTTTGACAATTTTCAATTTTCCATTAATATCCTTATTAATAAGCCCATCATTATTGCCAAATGAAATCAAAAACGATGCTTCTTTATTAACAATTGGCACTAGTGGAGAGCTTGACAGCTGCAATAGTATATCATCTGCAACTTTTATGCAGCCGCCGTTTGAGTATGATATTGGCATCAATAAAATAAAAATGATAACTCCAATGAATTTTTTATTAATGCCCATTTTTAATGCAGTTTTGCAAAGTCTGTTATTGAAGCCAATTGATTTTTTATTTCTTCTTCGCTTTCATCGCCATAGCTTACCAAAATTTTGTCCAAATCATTGAATACATAATTTTCAAATTCATCGCTTTCTTTTCCATTGACAAAGAATTTTAGCTTTTTATTGCTATCATTGCAGAATTTTTCCTTGTTTTCCAGAGTTATGCAATCTTTGTTGAAATCCATCCCCACACTCTTGAAGAATATCCATAATGGAACTCCAGAAGCATGCATATGCAAAACATCGCCAGTTTTTTCAGGGGCAGGAGCGCCAGAATCGACATGAATGAAACTGCTTACTGGCATATTATTTCTCATTCTTTCCATATGAGACTTGTCATAAAAATCTAAGGCTTTGCCGTCAATATAAATCTTCCAGTCAGCATGCATATGCTGCGAGCCCAAAATGCCAATTTTTGCGTTTGGATCCATGTTGCATTCAATCTGTCCAGAGTCAATGCACTGTTCAACAGGCATGCCGCAAATATCGCATCTTCCATCATGATTTTTGTCCATAAATTCAAGAGCAAGTTCCTTATCAAAGCCTGTTAAACTCATGCGAGACACTTTAGGCATTACATTACTTTCTTGCTCATCCCGCATTTTAAACATTTCAATAGTAGAAAAAACTGAAGATATCAAAACTCCAACAACTAAAATTAACATTAGCATAAGCAGTGCATCAATAAAATTAATTTTTCCGTTCCTATTTTTTCTTAACTTTGTCATAAATATACCATCCTACGCTAAATGTAACCAAAACTCCTCCAACAGTCCAAAAAATATAATTAAAATTTTGAACTTGCTGAAATGGCACACCAGCGATTATCAGGCCCGAATTCAGAAGAATGACTTTATCCGATATATGAATTATTTTTTTATATTTTAGTATCATCATTATTGATAATAATAAAACTGCTGCAATCCAGAATGGAACTGCAACCTTAGTCAAAAAAAGCAGAGGCATTCCTGCTACTGCAAATCCAAGAAATGTAAGAAAAGCAACTAAGGCTAAGCAAGCATTATGGCAAACTTGATAGCCACCTAAAAAGCTTAATGCTCCTGTAATGCTTCCAGATGTTCCTAATATTTTTTCTTTAAGGCTAGCCATTTCGTTGTTTTAGTTCTCCAATAGAAGATTTTGTAATTTCTAGATTGCAGCTTTTATGCTTATTGCACCAATCTTGGCACTTCTCTGCTAATTTCTTGTTATTATATGCAAAATTGCACACTTCACAGATATAAACTTCTTTTACCATTTTAGGTAGTATCAATATTTTCGCCATAAGGATGAATTAATTTCCAGCCGTTTGCCCTTTTCTTTAAAGTGTATGTGCTGCTAAAATCTCTTTTTGTACCATCCTTTCTTGTTATTTCAATTTTGTAATCAACACCAGCTTCTTTATCTGTTTTGTAAGATTCTTTTGCTTATTATTTCAATTTTATAATTGACTCCTGCTTCTTTTTCTGTACTGTAAGATTCTTTTGCTTCGACAACACTTACGCCTAAGGCAGTATCATAGAATTTTTCCATATACGACTTAAATTCATCAAATGCTTTGGCAGCTGGCTCAATCTGCTTGAATCCATCAGAAATTAAGGAATACGTAACATCATACTGCTCATCATTCCAAGCTTGAAAATAAAGGATTACAACTTCTTTTGGAGTCAAAGCAGAGACATCTTCTGATGATACTATTGGAATAGATTTTTGCAGAGTTTGTTGTTTTGCACAAGCGTTGACAAAAAAAATTGAAAATAAAAAAAATAAAAAGACTTTTTTCATTTTTTACTTAACAACTATTTTTCCTTTCATGCCGCTGTGCCCAGAGCCGCAGAATACCGAGCAGAATGCTGTGAAAGTGCCTTCTTTGTCAGCTGTGAACTCAATTGTTTTTGGCTTGCCTGGATCAAGCCTTTCATTAATGCCGTACTCTGAAATGGCAATCCCATGAGGCACATCCGTGCTTGTCACTATAAGCCTTACCCTGTCGCCTTTGCTGACTTCAATTGTAGACGGCTCAAAGCTAAATCTCTTCGCTGTTATCTTAAATTCTTTCACTTCTCCACTTGGCTTCGAAACTTGCTCTGGCACAGGTGTTCCTTGCCCAACTAAATCTTCTGGTCTTTCTAGTTGCTTTTGCTGTGCGCAAGCACTTATCAAAAAAATGCCTAACACTAAGAATAGTATTATTTTTTTCATTATATCCACCTCCAATTTGTATTTTTATATATAATTTAGCATGAAAACTCTGGTATTATTAAACTTTATTTTTTGAGAAAAGAGCAAATATTGCTTGTTTCCGTTCATAAAAGACTATTCAAGCTTTTCATCAGCAGAATTCACATACCTTGCCTTTGCCTTTAATTACCTTCTTTGATTTTTTTTCTTTCACTTTTTTTGATTTCCTTGCTTTTGCCATTTTAGCTATCTTTATTGTGTTATCTCTAATTTTATATTTAAATTTATGGTTTTAAACTTAAAATTTTTCTCATATCGATTGATTTATTACTATTATGTAGTAAAATTTATAAAGACAATGCTCTTTCAATTCTTTATGGGGGTAGACGAAGCTTTAAAATTATTAGAACAAGAAGGATTTGAGATTAAAAGAGATAGTAGATGTAGTTTTATGGCTAGAAAGATAAACCTTCCAAAAGGTTTCTATGGCATTTCTATGAGGGTGTATTCACTAGATGAATATTTAAAGGAAAGGGAAGAGGTAGGCCACCCAATAGAGCCTAGTGCCGTTTTAATGCAACAAAGATATTTTGTTACTGGTTTTTTTGTTGTGGATCATGATATTGATTTTATGGAGGATCCTATAACCGCGAAATTACGCATAAGCCATTATGTAAGTGGTGCAGAATCAAAAAAGGCAAGTGTAGCAGATGCTGAAAACAAGGCAAAAGCATTTGGAGTAAGTCCCAAAGAATGGATAGATGCAATGAACGAGATTTATAAGGATCCAGAAGAATTGTTTCCAGTTTCTGGTGGTTTAGAGAGACTTTTTCATTTGGGAAATGGAAAATATACTACAAGAGTCTTTGGTAATATTGTAGACGAAACTGGCACACCTAAAGTGAGGTCTATTCAAGAATTGTTGGAAATATTTAAAGAAATACAAAGAGTTTATCAACAACAGACATCATATAGGTCTTCAAGTTCGTTAGAGTTCTAAAATTATTTTAAAGTTAGCAATCTAAGAAATATCCCTGTGAGTTTCATACAAAAATGCAGCATCCTCGTTATGCTTTTTTAATTCTTGTATCAAAATCCTAAATATTTCATTTGATGATACAACTTTCTTTGCTTTTATCCATTTTGTTATTGCTGTACAAACTTTGCTGCATATATCTTTTGACTCTTGCTCGCTCAAATGCGCATTCCTGCAGGCAAAATAGCATGAGCCATAGACTTTTCTCTTGTCATAAAGCTCTGTGTGTCCTTTTCTTTTTACTATTTGCAGCACTGTCTTGTCCTTTGTTCTTTTTATTATTTTTTTTGTTTTCTTCTTTTTCATTTTTAATTAAATGTTATTGTGCCATTTGCAATTAAAATAAGCAACCAGCCCAATAATATTAAAATAATTCCAGTTGCAAGCCTCATGTAAGTCCTGTTGCTTTGTTTCCACCTCTTTATTTTCTGGATTTTAACGCCAAAGTTCACCATCAGCAAAATCACTATCAAAGGCAAAACAAATATTATATTATACAGGATAAGCATTAAGAATGCCGCAAAATTAAAATTTTGTGATAATAAGAGCAAAATTGCCAAGTACGGGGCGCCTGTGCATGGCAGCTCAACCCCGGCAACAAAAATGCCTAAGAATATCACGCCTGGCAAAGTAATCTTCTTTGTCATTTCATGAATTTGCTTTGCCCTTTCAGGAGGAATAGCTAATGTTATGCCTTGCCCGTACCAGAAGAAGTCTTTTATTTCAATTAAGCCTGCAATAATAATCAATGAGCCAACTATTATTGAGATGTATTCACTAATATATAATGGAACAGAGCTTAAGAAATACAAAATTCCAAAACCAGCTAGTATATAGGTTATAAAAACTGCAAGAACATACATCAAGCCATAAAACAGCATTTCTTTTTTGGTTTTGAAAGCTATCATTATTGAGACAAGAAGTATCAAAACGCCTATAGCGCACGGGTTAATTGAGTCAATTAGTGCTGTTGCTATTACAGTTCCCAATGTTGGTAAATATGCTCCGACTGCCATTTTAGCTTATATTCGGGTTGATTTCTTCAACCGCCTTTTCAGTAAAAATAATTTTAATTCTGTCGCCAGGCGGGACTTTTTCGTAAGGTGCTATAAAATATTGGCTTGGATTTTCAATTAAATTGCCATTCACAAAAACATAAAGCTTTGCAGGCTTTTCGTTGCAGGCATCACCTTCATGAACTTCTACTAAACCTTCATCTGTTGGAATTCTTAAGCCATCGCTAGTAATAGAGCCGCCAATTGCATAAAAGAAAGCTCCTAAGCTTGCCTGCTTCTTGTCCAAAATTACTCCTTCAACATGTATCCTGTTGTCATTGTGGGCATGCATCAAATCAACGCCTTGCTTGTTTGACAAGCCTTTTGGCTCTGGAAGCTGTATTTCATTATCACATATCCAAATCTCAAAATCAGCATGCCAATGAACTGGCCCTTTTGTTATTGAAATCACGTTAAGGTGAAGCGTTGTTATAACAAGGTAAATGGTCACGAGCGCTACAACAATAAGAACTATGGAATACATTATTTTCTTAGCCATTTCATTCATTTTTTTGTGGAATAAAAGAATTAAAACAATCAAAGTGCCAAAGATTAAAGAGCCGTAGCCAACAGCCTGCAATTGGGTTACTGGATAAAGCTCGGAATGGTCAAGCATAAACTCGTCTTCCTCGCCTCCATGGGAAAAGGCAAAATTGATTGACAGAATTAGCATTAAAAACAACAATAATAAAAGCCTCTTTTTCATGCGATTATCATTAAAGCTATATTATTTAAAATTATCTTTTTTAAAACCATTCTGGGAAGTAGTCTTATGCTTTTTTCTTTTTTATCCAAAACCGCAACCTTTAAATATTAGTGTCTATACATTGTCTATACATATGCAAATACAGAAATTAGCAGTAAAGGAACAGCTTGTAAAGAAAGTTGTAAAGTCTGGCAATGGCGGGGCAGTCTGGGTTCCAAAGGACTGGCTGGGGCAGGAAGTTATAGTTATACTTCCAGACAAGCCAAAATTAAGTGTAAAAGAGAGAGTTATACATCTTCTTCAGCCTTATTTGAAAGACATTATTGCTGTTTTTATTTATGGCTCATATGCAAGGCACGAAGAAATAAGAGAATCAGACATTGATGTGATGGTTATAACAAAAGATAAGGATTTATCAATAAAAATTAACGAGCCGAAATTAGAGGTAACGATTTTTAAATTGGACAAATTCAAACAAGCAATTCAAAAGTATCCTGTCATGTATTATCAGATGGCGCAGGAGGCAGAGCCGCTGATAAATGCTTATGTTTTGGAGGAATTAAAAAATATTAAAATTACTAATGAAAATTTTAAAAGCTATATTAACGAAACAAAGGAGCATATAAAAAGCAACAAGGAGCTTTTGGAGCTTGATAAATTAGACAATGTTTATATTAAATCTTATTCTGCAATATACTCGACAATATTGAGGTTACGGGGAATTTTTATTATAAAGTGTATGTTAAATAAAGAAAAGTTTTCAAATAAATCATTTCAAAAATGGCTTTTGAGTGAAGGAATAACAAATCAAGAATTTAAGCAATCATATGAAATTTATAGATTAGTTAGGGATAACAAAAGTATTAAAAATATAAAAATTAAAATTCCTGTGGCAGAAAAATTATTAAATATTTTAACAAAAGAGACTGATTTTATAGAGGCAAAGCTTTATGGTAAATAGGAAAAAGAGGCTCAAAAAGGGAATTGAGTCACTTGAAAAGCAAATTAGATTACATGAGGAAAAACTAAAAAAAGCTGAGGAAGAAGACAATATCGAACTGGCTGGATACTACAAAAAGGAAATAAATGCAAAGAAAAAAGATAAGGAAGAAAAAGAAAGGTTATTGAAGAAAGGCGGGTAGTTATTATCTTTTTTTACAAACAAACATAGCATGATCCTTCTGGAAAGGCTCCAATTCCCTATAGTCTATAATTGTCAAAACTTTCTCTAATCTTTCCCTTACTTCTTTAAATATCTGTTTTGGGTTTTTTGTAACATCTATGCTTCTTGCTTTTAGCGCCAATAATGCATAGCCTCCATTTTTCAAAAATAAATCAACATTTTTCAAGAAAATCTCAAGTTGGTTCTTTTGTGCTACATCTTGGTAAACAACATCAACTGCAGAAATCCTTTCTATCAATTGATTAATTTTATTGGCATCTGCAAGAATTGGAGCAATATTTTTTCGGTTATAGCACAAAAAAATAAGGTCGCGCATTACTCTTGGAGCAATATCAACTGCAAAAATGAAGCCTTCATTGCCTACGATGTCAGAAACATGCGAAACTGTAGTTCCAGAAGCAGAGCCAAGATACAAAACAACATCCCCCTTCCTTACTCCAATGGTAGGGCTTCCTTTTAGGATAGTTGCTGCAAGCTTGCTCTTGAAAGCGTCCCATTCCCTGTATTCAACATCATTTTGCAAAACAAGCCTTTCCCCATAAACATTCCTGCCGGTGGCTAGATTTATTGTATAAAGCTGCCTTCTCCTTCCTCCAGATTCATAAACCTCAAATATTTTTGATTTTGAAATCATTTTACAAATTTCTCTTCTAGTTCCTTTCTTAATTTGTCCCCTATGAATTTGCCTTGAAAATAATCAACCTTTGAAGCTATGCTTGTCTTGTCAGCCAAAGTCCTTGCAATTTTACCGTGCATATTAGCCGGAGCTTTTGCTATTAAAGGATGATTAACTATAATACCATGCTTGGGTGACTTTGCGCCTGTTTTCATATGCCTGAACAAAGCCTTTTCTGCACCTAGAATTTGGATTGTGGAAGCAGGCATCTCGCTCAGTCTTTTCAAGCTGCCCGCATGCTCAATAAGCTTTGCCCCCACAATTGCATCGCAAACAGCTTTTATATTAGGACATAGGCCATCCATTAAAGTTGAGATATAACTAATTTGAGCTTTTCTTAATTGATATAAATCATAGATTTGATGCGTTAAGCTTTTTATCGGCTCTAAATCCTCCTGCCCTAAATCAGCCCCAATTGAATCACTTGGATTGATTTTTAATTTTTCAAGTAATTCGCCCTTTTCTTTATCAAGAATTTCCTCCACAAATTTTTCATGGTTCTCAATTGATTTTGAGATTTCAGGGTTATAAAGCTCGTACCATTCCCTAAGTCTTTTTGCAAGAATATTTATTGCCTTATCAAGCTCTTCAATTGAATTTATAGCCTGTATAAGCAAAATGTCGTCCTTTACAGAACTTTTAATATCCAATTTTGCCAATTGAAGGTTTTTATTGCAAAAATCATTAAAAAATCTATTATTTTTGAAATAAATAATCATTTTTTTTAATTCCTCATTATTTGGCTCTTTTAAATTTTTGTGTTTATTTTTTATTTGCTCAATGAATTTATCTTTATTATTATAATCTTCCAAATTTTTAAATAATATTTCATCAACTACATTAAACTCCTCATCAAAAACGAATACCCCGAGTATGTTTGAAAAAATGTACATAAAGGCAAGAAGTGACTATTGTTTTTTAAAGATGTCGTTATAAATTGTATGAAAACAACAAGATTAATAAACAAAAAAATTTATTAAGCAGATATGGCATTAGTTTATATAACCTGCAAAGATAGCAAAGAAGCTGGAAAGATATCTATGCATTTATTAAGGAAAAGGTTGATTACCTGCGCCAATATTTTCCCAATAAAAAGCTTGTACTGGTGGAAAGGCAAAATTGTTAATGATAAAGAAAACGTGATTATTGCAAAAACAAAGGATAAAAATTTTAAAAGATTAGTGTACGAGGTTAAAAGGCTTCATTCTTATACAATTCCATGCATTTTAAAAATAGATGCAATAGCAAATAAGGATTATGAATCTTGGGCAAAAAAAGAGTTAAGATAGAATGTTATTTCATTTAATAAAAGAGGTGCGGGACATAAAGAGGTTCAACGAGATACTTTTAGTTCTTTTTGAAGAGGGATTTGATTTTTTATTGTCGAAAATAAAGCTTAAACATTACATCCCGATAACAAAAAGGCTGGGGCTAAAGAAAAAAGATGAGCTTAAGCCGGAAGTTATGCTGAGAAGAACTCTTGAGAGGCTTGGGCCAACCTTTATAAAATTCGGGCAGCTTTTGAGCGTAAGGCCAGATTTAATACCAAAGGAGTATTCAAAAGAGCTGGAAAAGCTGCAGGACAATGTTCCGGAATTTCCTTTCAAAGACGTAAAAGCCATTATAGAAAAAGAATTCGGCAAAAGCATCGAGCATCTTTTTCTTCATTTTGAAAAAAAGCCAATTGCGTCTGCCTCAATAAGCCAGGTGCATAAGGCAATCCTGAAAAACGGCGATAAAGTTGCCGTCAAGGTTCAGAGGCCTGAAGTAAAGCACCTAATGGAAACTGATATAGAAATAATGTTTTATTTTGCAGGGCTGCTTGAGAACAACGTAGAGAATATAAGAAGATTCAAGCCCGCAAAGATAATTAATGAGTTTAAGGAATGGACAGAAAAAGAGCTTGATTTTAGATTAGAGGCAAGAAATGCAAAGAGATTTGGCCAAAACTTCAAAGGAAGCAAAACCGTCCATATTCCAAAAATCTATGATGAGCTGACAACTGAAAGGGTATTGACTTTGGAATTCATAGATGGAATTGAGCTGCACAATATAAAGGAAATCAAAAAAAGAAAGCTTGATTTTGATGCAATAATAAAAAACGGCTTTGATGCTGTCATGACTCAGGTTTTTGTGCATGGAATTTTCCATGCTGACCCGCATCCTGGCAATATAATTGTCATGCGAAATAACTCTATTGCGTTTGTAGACTTTGGAATTGTCGGATATTTTGATGAGAAATTAAAGAACAAATGCATAGATCTGCTTTATGGCATTGTGGAGCAGGATGACGAGCTTGTCATGGATACATTGGTAAGCATGGGCATGGAGAGCAGCGAACTTAACTATGAGCAGCTGAAATCAGACATAGGGTTTGTGATCCAGCCGCTGCAGTACTCCCAGATAAAAGACATTAAAGTAAGCAAAGTTCTTGAAGAAATCCTCGATATAGGGCTCAGGCACAGGCTGAGAGTGCCTACCTCATTTGTTTTGTTTGGAAAGACCATAATAACATTGGAAGGCGTGGCTATAGAATATGATCCAAATTTCAAAATTATGGAAACTGCAAAGCCATTTATTGAAAAGATAATTGCAAAAAGAAAAAACCCGCTTTATGCCTGGAAAGGCTTTGTGCACAGCATGAGCAGGTACAGGAAATTTGCAGAAGAATTCCCTGAAAAGGCTGAAAGAGCCCTTGACAAAATTCAAAGAGGCACGATAAAGGTGGACATTGAAGACAGAGACATAAAGAAGCTATCCCTTGAGATTGACAGGAGCAGCAATCGCGTAGCATATGGATTGCTTATTGCAGCTTTGCTTATAACATCTGCAATATTGATGAATATCCAAAAAGGGCCCACAATATTCGGCATTCCAATCTTGTCTTTTTTCAGCTTCTTTTTTGCATCAATTTTTACATTTATTCTTTTTATTTCTATAGTAAGAGAAAGGTTTAGACATTGGTAATATGCCGCAAGCAGTAGTTCACGTTTTGTTTACTATAATCGTAATAGATTTGTTTAGAGACCATTTTCTTAAAGACAAAAAAGATTTGCCGCTGCACTATGTTTTTATTGGTGGAATAGCAGGCTTATTGCCTGACATTGACGTGCCGTTATTTTGGATTTTAAACAATTTTTTGGATATTGATGTGCCTTGGTTTCACAGAATTTTTACACACACTTTCGTTTTTGTTCTGATATTTTTATTTATTTCGCTGATTTATTTTGATTTCAACAAAAAAGCAAGCAAATTATTCGGAATTATAGCTTTTGGGGTTGCTTTCCACATTTTCCTTGACTGGCTTCTTGTAGGGGGAGTTGCGCCATTTTACCCATTTTCTGATGTAACTTATGGCTTGAATTTGATTGCAAGAACTAAATTGCCTTTAGCAGTTGAGGGCTTAGAGGCAATTGTTTTGTTGTGGTGGCTTTGGCACGAGGAGAAATTGCACAAGATACGCGATTTTATTTAAATGATTCCAAACTCCTTCAAAAATCTTACAATTAATGCAACTAAAAAAACAATTCCAACTGCTGTGAAAATGTTATTTTTCTTTTTGTTTTGAGAATAAAAAATTCCACCAGCCGACAATAAGCCGATTATCAGAGAAAACCATTTCCAGCTATTGCTTATGTTTGTGTAAAAAATGTATGCTTCGATTATCGAAACAGGGGCTGCAACTTTAAGAATTAGATCCCAGTTATAATCTTCTTCCATTTTTTAGTTGATTATTGTCCCTTTAAACTTCTTTCCGTTTAATAGATTCTCTAAATTTCTTAAATCTTTGCCGATAATGTTTACCCCCATTCCTAATTTTTTTGCTTCTTTAGCTGCTATTGGGTCAAACGGAACATTCATGCCTGCTTTCCATTTTTGATTTATTAATTTCAAATAATTTTTCCAGCTTATTTTTTGGATTTTTTTGGAATTTTTATACTTTTTTGGGTCTTTGTCATAGACATAATCAACATTGCTCATGTTGACAATTTCTCTAATGCCTAAGTTTTTAGCCAATAAAACAGCATCGTAATCAGTGCTCCATCCTGGCTTCCATCCTGCGCCGATTACTATGCTTTTTTTGAATTTTATTTTTCGGTTTGGATTGGATACTACAAAATCCTCCGCATTACTATCAAATATAGATTTCACCAAATGCGCGTTTATTTTTGTCGCGTGTATGCCAAGCCAGTCAAGCTCTTCATTGTTCAATTTTGAGGACCTGGAAGCTATTTCCTGAAAAGTTCTTGCAAGTTTTCCGCCGCCGCAAATTATTGCAAATTTATAGTCCTTTTTTATGTATTTTTCAATAACCTGTTTGAATTTTTTTAAAAACTTAAAATCAAAATCAGCCGGGCATATCAAAGAGCCTCCTAAAGATAAAATGATTGTTTTTGTCATTATTTGTTTTAATGCACATTGAGAATATAAAAATATTTCTATATTACACCTTAAACGCTACGATATAAAATCTAGATTTATAAAAAGGTTTATTCATAGTTTTATCTATAGTATACTTTTTGGCTTTCTTCATACTACCTTTAATCAATTTATAATCCCACATTTTTAATTTTTTATAAACTCTTCTGTGCATAAACCAACGTCTAGAAAAAAATATAATTTTTCCACCTTTCTTGAGAATTCGATTATATTCATACACTAATCTGTCTAGATTATTTTCTCGGAAACGTAGTTTATATCCCACTAAACAGATAAACTCGTGTGTTATTCTGTCAATAATTATATCAAAGGTCTCTCCTTTAAATGACGAGTCTAAAGCATCAGTTATTACATATTTAATAGTAGAATGATTAAACAATTTGTCGATAGTTTCTTTAGTTCGGTACAAATCACCTTCAAATGGGGCAAATATATTTGATGGGGTATGAACACCGCCTTTTATGTCAATGACTGTTAAATTGTTATTTTTTATTTTTCTAATTAAAAGAGGGATTATTGGATCATTCCCGAAGCCACCATATTCATCTGATTTTTCAAACTCTTGACTCCCATAACCACCAAAAGGTCCAACCACAAGTACAGAATGTGTAGTATTAACAAATTTTGTTAATATATCTTCCTCTGTGTATTTCCCAAAAAAATTAAACATCAACTACTCAATAGAACAATAATATAAAAACTTTCTGCTTTGCAATCAAAAGAAATATAAAAGAATGAAAGAATGTTGCATGTATGGTTATCCATCTGCGCAGATTAATAAAAGAATTAAGGGAACTTATGGAAAAGAGTAGAATGCTGCATGTCATAAATGACAAAAGCATAGAGATTTACAATGCTTGTGACAATTTATTGAAGGAGCATGGAGAAATCTCTGACATTGGGCAGGAGCTGTTAAAAATAAAAACATCTGCAGAAAGCTTAATGAAGCTGTGTGAAAAAAGAAATTTATTTAGTGGATATCTTGAATTTGATTATGATAACTCAATAAACTTTGTGATGGCAATGGAAGTTGCTATTGATAAAATAGGCAGAATTTTAGATATAGAATTTGAAGAGACTCAAGATTAAGTTATCTACTTCCAAACCCAATAAAGCTTACTCCAACAATTATTAATATAATTCCAAGCCATTTGAGCTTGTTCATTTTCTCGCCAAGAAATTTCACGCTAAGCAAACTTACCCAAATGTATGTCACTGAAACTAATGGATACAAAACAGACAAGTCGCCTCCTTTCAATGCAGGAATAAAAAGCAAAGTGCCTAAAGCATACAAAGAAACTCCGCCAAAAAGATGGTAATTTGTCATTAATGAGCTTAGATTTGACAATTTTTTTGCAGAAGCTTTTTTAAGCAAAATTGGACCAAAAGCTCCTATAAGAGTTGCCAAAACTACTAATCCTATTGCCCATGATTCAGTTGTCATATTGCACCTGTAACAGAATCTTTGCTTCCAAAGCCTATTGAAATGATGCCTGCGATAATTGCCATTATGCCAAGCCATTTATAGAAATTCATTACCTCGCCAAGAAATTTCACGCTAAGCAAACTTACCCAAATGTAGCTTGTTGCTATTATTGGATACAAAACAGAAACTTCGCCGCCTCTGAAAGATATAATCATTAAAGCGCCTCCAATAACATAAAGAAGGATGCCGCCAATAATGTAGTAATTTGTGATTATATTTAAAATATCAAAAGTTAGAGTAGCTGAACCTTTTTTCCATAAAAGCTGCGCTGAAGAAGTCAACAATGTAGTGAACAAAACAAGCAAAGCTGCCCATAGTTTAGTTGCCATTTTGATATGAGAAAAGCAGGTATATTTATGTTTTTGGATTACTTCATCATTATCTCCACAAAAGATGAGTAAGCAGGTCTTGTGACAAAAACTCCAATTGTGACGCCAATTATTGTTGTGATTGCAAATCCTTTCAACAATCCAGCTCCTGCAAAAATCAATGGAATCATTGCAACAACAACAGTTGCATACGCAAGCATTATTATTACAAATGCTCTCTTGACTTTTTCCTTCCAGTTGTAAACTGAGGCTGTTTGTCCTTTCAAAGTTTCATCAGTTATGACAATCTGGTCATCGACTCCTGTGCCTATTGCAACAAGAATGCCTGCAATTGCCGCCAAGTCAATGTTCCAGCCGATGAATGCAGCGACTCCAAGCAAGATAATCACTTCAGAAAGCATTGTTATTAAAATTGGAATTGCAATAATAAGCTTCCAGTATCTTATGCCAACAACAATTGCAACTGAAACTATTGCAAGCAATGACATCAAAATTGCATTTTTGACAAAGCCTTCCCCAAGCACTGGGGAAATTGCGTCTGTTTTTACAATGTTAAGCTTGACAGGCAACGAGCCTGTTATAAGGATTGTTTGCAGCCTTTTCATATTCTGCAATGAATTGAAGATTGCCTCTTGATTGTTTGCTCCAGCACCAGAGCCTGAGATTGCAATTTGAGTTACAGCTTGCCCTTTTAAATCAGCTCCAATATTCAATTCATCAACCTTTTTATCATCAAGATAAAGTTCCAGAGGCTCACTAAGGTAATCGCTTCTTCCGGAAACTTGGTCATATAACACAGTTAAGTCTTTTGTGGCGTCTGCCTGCCTTTGAGCAGCTTCCTGGCTAAGAGTTATTGAAAATCTAAAGCGACAGAACCATTGAGGGCCAGAAGCTGAGCAGCCTGCTGATGGGTCAATGCCCGCTTCGTTTGCACTTCTCGCAACATAAACAATGTCGTTGCCGCCCCTGAAAACTGTTTTATTGCCAACTTTTGCCTCAAATTTTCCTTGACGAGCAAGCAAATCCTTTATCTCTTCCTCTGTTGCGCCTGCAATCTCAACAATTATGTATTGGTTGCCTGTCAAGTCATTTGCGTCCCTTATCACAATATCGCTTAAGCCATATACATTTAGCCTTTCTTTCATGTTGTCAATCAAAATGCCGACGTCAAATGGGCTCAGCTTGGTTTCCGGCTGCAGAAGAACTCTTGTGCCGCCTTGCAAGTCCAAGCCCTTTCTTATATTTGTTTTTGGGGCTTCATAAACTCTTAAGCCAATGTCTTCAGTTCCTTTGCTTATCCGTATTGTTTTTGGGACAGTAATTTTTTTTGTTATTGTTTCATTAATTAATTGAATTGTTCCATTTATTGTCACATTTCTTTGCACAACTTCTTCAATTAATTTTTCTTCTGTTTCATTTAATTCTATAGTTTCAAATTGTTCTTTTGTTGTGAGCTTGTATATGCCCTTTGTTGTTTTGATTTGTATTGTCCTGTTAGGCGCTAAGTCTGAGATATATTTGTAGTAATCTTCAACATCATTAATTGGTTTATTATTTATTGATATAATTCTTTCCCTTGCAACTGGCTGAACATTTGGCTTTGGCTGCGGAATTCCAGCAATGCTTGCAGAACTGTTTGTTATAACGTTTCTTATTGCAATCCCTTCGCTTAAAGTTGGATGTATTGCTATTAATGAAAATATAATAAATGCTGCAAGCAAAATTACTCTCCAGTTTGTTATGAGTTTTTTTATTTTGTAATTCATAGTATAATGCCTTTCTTTGCTTTTCTTTCAACATAGATTCTTAACAGACCAACATTTTGTATCCAAGTGTTGAAAATGTCCGCAATCAAGCCGATAAGAAGAATAAGCATAATCTGCCTTATAACTTCAGATTGGGTGACAAGAAGTGCAACCAAAGTTGATATTATTGCTGTTAATGTCATAGTCATCCCTGTTTTTATCGAGCTTACTATCCTGTCCATCACAGTTCCTTCTTTTCTTTTTAGAACTCTAACGGTGAGCAAAATGTCTGTATCAACGGAGTAACCGATAAGCATCAGAAAAGCTGCAATTCCAGCAGTGCCGATTCTTGCATCAAGCAAATTCATAACAGCCAATGCAACAACCATGTCAGAGAATGCAGCTAGGATAATAGCAATGCTCGGCACAAATGTCCTGAAATAAATTAAAACAACTAATCCCATGAATAAGAATGCAACAGCCAAAGCTATTAGTGATTCCCTGAAAAAGCTTGCTCCTAATGAAGAGCCTATAATCTCAATCCCGTAATTAACCTTGCTTAAATCAACCTTTAAAGAGGACTCGATTGCATTCAACAGATTCTGGACTTGCGCCTTGTCATTCCCGTCAATATCCGCTTCAACAATGAATCCTACGACGGTGCCGACGCTTCTTAAGGTTCTTACAGCAACGTCATTACTTGGAAATTTTGAAGAGACTTGCTTTTCAATTTGGATTATGTCAATATCTCTTTCATAAGGAACCGTCACAGTCACGCC
>ORJL011193137.1_pt1 | contig 22844 bp, 15 predicted proteins | sample 1779941 | NCBI WGS metagenome assembly ORJL01 (sample SAMEA104232317, study PRJEB22302) | groundwater metagenome | biome: forest; feature: aquifer; material: groundwater | place: USA | collected 2011-08-07 | depth 5.8 m
CGAATACGGCTGGCTCTGGTTGAACCGCGACGGCTCCCCCACGCTGCTGACCAAGAACGTCTATGCCCAATTGATGGGGACCAACGTGACCGCGCGCGAGCGGCTCGACATGTATGCGTATCTCCTGGGCGCCAAGACCGAGTTCTGGCGCGCGCACAGGCAATACGCCGGCATCATCCACTTCGTCTATCTCACGTGCAGCTACCCCGGCGTCTATACGGCGGACCATTTCGCCGATGTCACCAAGCTCAAGCTCGATCCCGCGTTTGCGGACTACATGGGCGAAGCGTTCAAGCCCCTGGGCGTTTACCTCAATTTCTTCCAGCCCAGTCTGGTTGCCGATAGTCATCGTACGTTCCAGGTATTTCTGGTCAACGACGAGGATTGCGCCGCGGATGGAATGCTGACTCTGGTCCTGGAGGACGCGAAAGGACGAGTAGTCGAGAAAGTGGAGAGGCATTTCTCCCTCGGCGCGTTGGGAGACGCCTCCTTCGAGGTGCCACTCTCCGTGCCCTCGGATTTGTCGGGTCGGTGCACGCTGAAAGCGATCGCCAAAGCCAGGAACCAAGCCTTCGGCGAGGCTACGCAAAGCCGCCGGTGGCTCACGATTTCCCCGGCTCAGCCATAGAACTCCTCCTGGCCAACCGGGAGCAAGCGCCGTGAATGATCGCGCAATCCGAGATTTGGTTCCCGTGACGCCTCGCTCGATCCTCTTGTGGGCGGGATTGGCGCTGGGCGCGGTTGCTTTGAACCTGCACGCCGCACGCACCCTCGAGTTAAGCGCTGCCACGGTTACTGTTGGGCGCTATGAAAAGGCTGAGTTCACAATCTCCGGCCTGCCACATTACGCCAACCCATTCGATCCCGGCGAAGTCGATCTCACCCTGCAAATCACCACTCCCGCTGGCAAGCAACTGAGCTTGCCGGCCTTTTACAGCCAGAATTATGAGCGTCAATTGCGGCCTCATGGCGGCAGCGAGGCGGAGTGGCTATACCCGACCGGCGAGCCCAATTGGAAAGCTCGCTTCGCGCCTGCGACGACGGGGATGTATTCATGCCTGGCAGTGCTCAAGGACTATCGCGGGATCGCGCGGTCGATCCCGGTTGATTTGACCTGTGTTCCCTCGGCGCAGAAGGGCTATATCGGCATTTCGAAACGCGATCCACGTTTTCTCGAATGGAGCGATGGCACGCCCTTCTTTGCCATCGGACAAAACGTCGCCTTTGTCAAAGACACGTTTTACATTCAGGGAATCTTCCAGCGGCTGGCAGCCCATGGCGCCAATTTTGCGCGGGTTTGGACATGTTGTGAGGATTGGGGCCTGGCACTCGAGGCCAGGAAGAGCGCGTGGGGCCGCGGTTGGGATTGGCGCCCACCCATCGTTGCCATGCCCGGACGCGACGCCTATTTGAGCAACGAGCGATGCCTCCGCCTGTCCGGGGAGGACCGCGCGACATTTCCCATATCGCCCTCACATCCGGTCTGCTTGCGTCCCAGCACCCAATACGTGATTTCCGGCCTTACCCGGGCGGACGAAGGGCTCTTGCTCGCTCTCGACATCAACGGCCAGCAGATCGGGGCCGCCATCCCGAGCGCCAGCCAATGGACCCAATTCCACCGTGAATGGACCACTGGCACCAATGACTGGTGGCTTGATGGCTTCAACCTGCGGCTCTTGAAAAACGGGACACTCTGGCTCCGGAACTTGTCGCTCAAGGATGCGAGCGGTGGCGCGGAACTATTATGGGAAGCGGACGTCAATCGTCCCGTGCTCGGTCAATACAACCTGTCTGACGCCTTTATGCTGGACTGTGTTCTCGAAGCCGCCGAAACCAACGGCTTATATCTTCAACTGTGCCTGCTCACCCGCGACCTGTATATGGATCGCCTGCAAAACGACGCGAGCCCGGCCTACGATCAGGCTATCGCCAACGCGCAGCGCCTTTTGCGTTACGTCGTCGCGCGCTGGGGGTATTCAACCCACGTGGCCGCTTGGGAGTACTTCAACGAGAACAACCCCAACCTACCTAATGCCCGTTTCTATGCCGAACTGGCCCAAGCTCTCGACCACGTGGATATCTATCGTCACTTGCGAACTTCGAGCGCCTGGTCGGCCAGCCCGAAGGAGTGGCAGAATCCCGCATTGGATCTGGCCAATTTGCATCACTATATGCGGCCCGCCGATGGCTCCCAATTCAAGGACGAGGTTCTGGCGGTGCTGGACCACGCACACTTCCTCCGCCAGCAAACGCCGGCGACCAGGCCTGCCCTGTTTGCGGAATTTGGCCTGGCTGAAGATGATTGGCAACCAAGCCCCTATCTGCTCCAGGACGTCAACTGCATTCACCTGCATAACGCCCTCTGGGCCTCCGCCCTGAGCGGACTCGCCGGCACCGTGCATTCCTGGTGGTGGGAAGACCTTGATCGATTGAATGCCTGCCGCCAATACCGCGCAGTGGCAGCCTTTATGTCTAACATTCCGTTAACTACTGAATCTTTGCGCGACATCTCCGCTCAAACGGCCGACAATCGCTGGCGGGTGGTTGGACTCCAGTCCCGCAGACAAGCTTATCTCTGGGTTTCGGATTCCGAGGCTACCTGGTGGAAACAGGTGGTGGAAAAACAACGACCGGAATCCCGGGAAGTGGCGTTCTCCCTCGCCGGCCTGGATGCCGCCCGGTACGAAGTGCAATGGTGGGACACGCTTGAAGGCACCCGGACAAAAACCGAGACCCTCACTCTTAACGATCCGTTGTTACAGCTAAGAACCCCTCCTTTTACCGGTGATATCGCCGCCACAATCCGCCCCCGCACCCCTTAAAACGCTTCACGCTTGTCTTCCCAACATGTAAACATGCGCCAGCCCGACACGACAACCACGAAGCCACGTTTCTATGCTCCATGACCCAAGTCATCGCCCGCAGCCGATCTTCTCCGACGAAATCAAGCTGCAGCCCCAAGAGAAGGAAATTCTGCGCCGCCTCGTTGCCGAAATTGCCCACATTGCCACGCTGCCGGTTCACCAGGAAAAGGCTGAGCTTTGGCGGCGGCTCAACGATCTGGAATCCGACCGCCCGATGGTCTGGATCAATGAAATCCCATGGCACGAGATGAACGTCGGCGATGAGCTGACACTCCGCACGCAGCACCCTTGGGCGCGCGAGTGGGAAACCACCCTGCGCCAGACGCTTTACCAGTGGCGGCATCTGCCCGCCGACATGATCGTGAGCGATTTCATGGAGTGCCCGCTCGCCATTCACAGCACCGACTTCGGGATCATTGAGGACGTGGACGTCATCAAGACCGACGAGGCCAACCCCATCGTCTCGCGCCACTACAACATCCAGATTCGCGACTGGCCGGATCTTGAGAAGATCAAGATGCCGAGGGTCACGCATGTCGCCGCCGCCACAGAAAATCGATTTCGCGTGATGTCGGAGATCTGCGCGGGCCTGATGCCGGTGCGCAAGGTCGGGCAGACGCATATCTGGTACACCCCTTGGGATTACCTGATCCGCTGGTGGGGCGTTTCGGAGGCGATGCTCGACTTGCGGGACCGCCCCGATTTCGTGAACGCCGCTGTGGACCGCATGGTAGCCGCGTGGAGCACCGAGCTGGACCAGTTTGCCGCGCAGAACCTGCTCACGCCCGACGCCAACAACACGCGCATCGGCTCCGGCGGCTACGGTTACACGAAGGCGCTGCCGGATCTCGCCGGCGCACTCATCGGCGCCAGCCCGCAGCAGATGTGGGGCTGCTCGAACGCGCAGATTTTCTCCGAGGTCTCGCCTGACATGCACTGGGAGTTCGCGCTCAAACATGACATCCCGTGGCTCTCGCGCTGGGGCCTGACCTACTACGGCTGCTGCGAACCGCTCGATTTCAAGCTCGATCTGTTGCGCCGCATCCCGAACCTGCGGAAGATTTCGATGAACTACCGAATCAAGCTCAACCGCGCTGTTCAGAACGTGGCGGACAAGTACGTCTTCAGTTACAAGCCTAACCCAGCGGTGTTCGCCACCGACGAGTGGCACCCGGAGGACGCCCGCCAGGAACTGCGCACGGTGCTGGAACGGGCGCGCGGCTGCCACGTCGAGCTCATCATGAAAGACGTTTCCACCGTCCGGTATCAGCCGCAGCGGCTCTGGGAGTGGTCGCGGATTGCGATGGAACTGGCGGAGGAGTTTCCCCGGTGAACACGGGCATGACTCGGCTAGACTGGGCTGTTATCGCGTGTTATCTGCTCGGCGTGGTCGGCATCGGCGTTCTCGCCGGGCTCCGGCGCGGCAAGAGCACGGAGGGCGGGCACTACTTCCTGGCCGACAACACCCTCACCTGGCCGATGATCGGCCTGGCAATGTTCGCGGCGAACATCTCCACGGTCCACCTTGTCAGCCTCGCGCAGTCAGCCTACACCTCAGGTCTCCTCTACGGGAATTATGAGTGGATGGCGGGCTTCACGCTCGTCCTGCTCTCGCTGTTCTTTGCGCCGCTCTACCTCCGCACGCGCGTGCCGACGCTGCCGGATTACCTCGAACGCCGCTACAACCGCAATTGCCGCGACGCGCTCTCCTTCGTCTCGCTCATCTCGGCCATTGTGATCCACATCGGCGTGGCGCTGTACACGGCGGCGGCGGTGCTCTGCTTCATCTTTGCCATCCCCGAAACCAAGACCATCCTTGGCGTTAACGCGATGATGTTTTTCATCATCGCGCTTGGCGCGTTGACGGGCGTCTATACCGTCATCGGCGGATTGCTTGCCGTTGTCTGGACGGAGAGCGTTCAGACGGTCTTGCTCCTCGTCGGCGCCATCTGCATCACGGTCGTCGGTTACCACGCGGCCGGCGGATGGGACGCGCTTTCAAATCTCCTCGCCACGCATCCCCATCCGCTGCTGGGCAGAGAAGGGGGCGCGGAGCTTTCCACGAAATCCTTCCTGCACATGATGCACCCCGCCGGCGACAACACCGTCATCGGCAACGTGCCCTGGTATTCGATTCTGCTCGGCTACCCCGTGATTGGCATCTGGTATTGGTGCTGTGACCAGACCATTGTCCAGCGCGTGCTCGCGGCGAAGGACGAGAAGCACGCACGCCTCGGCCCGCTGTTCTGTGCGTTCATCAAGATCCTGCCCGTGTTTTTCTTCGTGCTCCCCGGCGTCATCTGCGTGGCGCTCGTGCAGAAAGGGTATTTCGGCATGGAAACCGTGGACGGCGTGACACGCGCCATTGGCCCGGCGTCGTCGAAGGATGCATATCCGTTCATGATCACCCACCTGCTGCCTGTCGGGCTAAAGGGCCTGGTCGTCGCCGCGATGCTCGCCGCCGCGATGCAGACCTGCTCCGCCGCGCTCAACTCCGCCGCCACGCTCTTCGCTTACGACATCTGGAAACGCTGGCATCCCGCCACTTCCGACCACAGCCTCGTCAAGATCGGCCGCTGGACGACGCTGGCGGCCACGATCCTCGCGATCATCCTCTCGCCGATCTTCGGCCATTACGAGACCATCTTCCAAGGGCTCACCAAGCTCATTTGTTACATCGCCCCGCCAATCACCGCCGTCTTCCTGGTCGGTGTGTTCTGGAGAAGGGCCGGTGGCCGAGCCGCGTTCATCACGATGGTCGCCGGCGGCCTCATCGGGGCGGTGTCCTTCTTCCTGGATTTCTTCAAGGCCGATGTGGTTGGCGAGCGAGCCACCGCCGAATCCATCGCGGCGTCGCCGGTATTGAACTGCATCTACAACCTCGGGCTGAAGGATTTCATGCTCGCCTCCTTCGGCCTGTTCTGCCTCTGCGTTATTATCCAGGTTATCGCGTCGGTGATCATCGCCGAACCGCTGAAGGAAGAGGCGAAGACGCTCGTCTGGGGGCACTGGACCGAGCCGTTGCGCGTGAAGTGCGGCTCGGGCCTGTCGGACTACCGGATCATGTCTGGGCTGGTGGTCGCCGTGTTTGTTTTCTTGTACCTGTTTTTCCGCTAACGCGGATCGAACCTCCTCCTTCGTGTGGCCGAGCCTCTCCAGAGACCCGCGAGGAATATGAACGAAGCACGCGGAGCCAGGAGAGAACGGGGGAGGAGTCAAGGCCCAGATCACCTCCCTCAACGAACATAGGCCTTAGGAGCCCGACATGGGGTTCAGAACACACGATAACAAAAGTCTCGTCAGCAGAGGAGCCGCCAAGACTGAAGGCTTGCCTGACGCGACGAAAGGAAGTATCAAGCGATTCATGTTCGCGCGTTGTTACGCAGATAACTATCGGTGTTTCGGCAGTTTCACCCTGCCGCTCGGGCCGCTCTCGGTCTTGCTTGGCGCGAACGGTTCAGGCAAGTCCACCGTGGTGAGTTTGTTCGCAAAGCTCCGCGATTTCATCCTGGGCCGCGAAAAGTCCTTTCAACTTTTTCCCCCGCGGACGCTCACACGCTGGGACAAGCGGATCGAGCAAACCTTTGAGCTGACCCTGAAGCTGGATCAGGGCGAATATACCTACCGGCTTCGAATCAGGCACGAGGCGCCAGAACGAGGCCTGAACAAGGTGATTGAGGAAACGCTGACTTTGGACGGCAAACCGTTGTTCGCCTCCGACGACCAGCGTATCCTGCTTTACAACGACCGGCATGAACAGAAGGCCCAGTTGCTGCCTGATTGGCACGTCTCAGGCATCTCCCGCGTGGCGGAGCGGCCCGATAACACAAAACTGACAGCCTTTCGCCAAGCGGTTGGAGCCACGCTCGTGCTCTCGTTGAATCCTGCCCTTGTCACTGCGGTCAGTGCGGAGGAGCAACCCGTCACCATCCCGAAGCCGGATTGCTCCGACTTTGCCGGGTGGCTTCGTGAGGTCTCAGCCTCTGATGCCCTGGCCAGACAGGAGGCAGAACAAGCCCTTGCAAAAGGTGAGTTGCCTGGATTTCGTTTGTTCCAGGCCGTGTCCTCAGGGGATGCGAAGATCTTGGAGTGCATTTTCGACGGAGGCCCCCCCCCGCTGAAATTCAGACTGGACGAACTCTCCCACGGCCAGATCGCGCTAATCATACTGGAAACGGCGCTTGCTGTAGCTGGCCAACGGGGGGGCGTCCTGGTCCTCGACGAGCCAGGGAATTTTCTCGGTCTCAGCGAGATCCAGCCACTCCTCATGCGGCTTCAAGACGCCGCTCTTGAGGGCCGCTTCCAAGTCATCTTGACGGCGCATCACCCTATCGCGGTGGATTTCCTCGCAGCCGGTTACGGTTCGTGGTTGGAGCGTGAGCCGAGCGGCCCGACGAGGGCTCATCCTGTACGCGTTGCTGAAATTACTTCTGAAGACAAGACCGGGGTGCGAGTTTCGGACCTTATCGCCCGCGGATGGCTATCCGGATTGGGTATTCAGCAATCCAGCGAATCTACTCGCCTTGCCGCCGAGCAAGCGGCACTTCTCCGGTGAGCCGTGTCTCCAGGATCATCCTAAACCACGCTCAACCACCGCATGGCTGCCCGCCGATGCTCGTCCGGGCACTCGGAGATTTGCGCGAGTTCCTGAACGCGGTGCGGCTGTAATTCGCCTCGGGGTTTGGCGATCCGTTTCAGCGGATCGAGCAAGGAGTCCGCGGCGAGGACCTGCCGAGCCGAAAACCCGGAGAGATTCTCGATGGCGATTCACAGTTTGTTGTACGGTTTCGCCGTCGGCGGGTGCTATAGGATCGATACGACATGACGCCCGACGCCGAATTGTTACGCCAGTATGCCGAAGAGAGTTCCGAAGCCGCCTTCACCGAGTTGGTGGAGCGGTACTTGAACCTCGTCTATTCGGTTGCGCTCCGCGTGGCAGGGGGCGACGCCCACCTGGCACAGGACGCTGCTCAGTTGGTGTTCACCGACTTGGCGCGTAAGGCGCGCGCTCTGTCCCGCCGCGCCATGTTGGCAGGCTGGCTGCACACCAGCGCCCGCTTCGCCGCTTCCAAGTTGGTTCGTGCCGAACACCGCCGACGCATTCGCGAACAGGAGGCCCCGGCTATGCCTGATATCGAGCATCCTTCCGAGGAGACATGGGTTCAACTCCGCCCCATCCTGGATGAGGCTGTCGGCCAACTCCCCGATCGCGACCGTGAGGCCGTGCTCCTGCGCTATTTCGAGGGCAAGGAATTCAAGGACGTTGGCGCCGTCCTTGGCGTCAACGAAAACGCCGCCCGACTCCGCGTGGATCGCGCGCTGGAGAGATTACGGCGGGCTCTGACTCGGCGCGGCGTCAGTCTTTCTTCCTCGGCTCTGGCGGCGATGCTGGCCAGCCAGGCGGTGACATCGGCGCCGGCGGGACTGGCGCTGGGGCTGACCCATACGGCGCTTGCCGGCGCGGCGGCCGGGACCGGCATCACGCTCACACTCGTAAACCTTATGAATGGAACTGGTTTCAAGCTGGCTGCAGCCGGCACGCTCATCATTTGTGGACTCGGAACAGGCATGCTCCTCCAGCACCAGGCACTCATCAAACTGCGCGGAGAGCATGACGCGCTGATGGAGCGCGTTCGCCAACTCGACCTGCTCGGGCAGGAGAATGCGCGGCTCAGCAAACTCCAAATCGATGAGGGGGAGCGGGCCCGGTTGCGGAAGGAGCACGAAGACCTCCTGCGGTTGCGCGCCGAGATCACCCGTTTGCGGCAACAATTGCGCGCAGGCCAGGAGGCGTCCGCACCGGTGGCATCGACCGAAGCCGCTCCGGAACCGATCTCGCCCGTCAACTCCTTCGTCGCCAGCATCCGATCCAGCGTCGCCGATAAGGGCACCTTGGTCGTCGGGGGCTGGACGACGAAACCGGGGCGGCGAACCCTGGTTTTCATCTCCCCTCAGAGTTCGGGTGCTGAGGTGCCTGCGGGCCAGGGCTTGATCACCGCCTCGTTTGTCGAGGCGCCTGACGCGGTGTGGGATTCGGTCGGATTGGGAGCGATGAAAGCCAGCGCGAAAGAGAGTTCGCTCCAGCAGGCGCTTGGCTCCCAAGAATGGCCCTCCCTTCTCAAGACGTTGCGGGAGAGACCGGGAGTGGATGTTCTCTCCGCGCCAAGGGTACAGACGGCGGACGGCACACAAGCCAGCATTACCGCGGGCGACGACAGGGATATACCCGGGTCTGACAAACCCGTATATCTTGGCGTCAGCGTGGACCTTCTGCCGCATCTCTCGGACGATCACGCAAATATCGACCTGACGATCAAGGCGCAATACACCACCCTCAACGAGCCCAAGCCGTAGGAGTCCATTCCAGGCTATCCACAGATGGCAAAGGCCCTTGGTCCACAGAGTTCTCGGACTTTTGCAGGTTCATCTCTTATCAGTGTAATCCCGTCATCCGTGGTCCTAGCGGGGAGTGGCCTCCTTCTCGCCGCGGCGCAGGATCTTTTCCATCTCGTCGTCATCGTCCATCGGGATGGAGCGTTGGCGGCGGGCAGCGCCGTAGTCAGGGTCTTTCGGGTCTTTGGCCTTTTCCGGGTCGAAGATCCTGGGGTCCACAGGCACGCAACGATAGGGGCGGAAGTCGGGCTGGGTGGTGAAGCAGTCCGAGAAGTCGTTCGCCAGGCCGTCAAACATGTTCAGCGCGGGCAGGCCGAGAAGCTGGTAAAGGGTGCGATGCATGCTGACGATGGTCGTGTGGCGATGGGAGACGTAGGCGCGCTTCACCCAGGGGCTGATGACCAGCAGCACGCTGCGCTGGGCGTCCACGTGGTCGGGTTCGCCCCCGGCGTCGTCCTGGGTGACGAAGATGGCCATATTCTTCCAGTAGGGTGTGTGCGTGAGGAACTCCACGATACGCCCCAACGCCAGGTCGTTGTCGGCCATCCAGGAAGCGAGGTAGGGGTAGCCTTTATCGGGTTTTGGATCGGTCCCGTGATCGTTGCAGATGGCCACGTTGAGGAAGGATGGAAACCGGTGTTTGCCGCTCAGAAAGCGCTCTTCGACGTCTTTCATGAACCAGTGGGCGCGGTATTGGTCCGGGATGTTCATGTTGAAGATGGGAAAGCCGAAGCAGGTGTTGTCGTAGAGAACCTTCGGCATGGGAACATTGACGACCTCGCGGGCGCCGGTGGGGTGTTCATCCTCATCCTCCTCCACGCCTGGGAACTCGAACCCCTCGCCGTAGTTGCGGAACCGGATTCCGTTTCGCGCCAGGTGCTCCCACATCGAGCCCGCCTCGGGATAGTCTTCCGGGATGAGCGAACCGTTCGATCCCATCGAGTAGCGACGGCCAGGCGCGCTGCTGTTCTTCTTGAAGGACCAGCCGACGGTGTAAGTCATTTGCATCAGGTTGTTCGGCTGCACGCCCACCAGCCACCGATGCCCCACACCCGAGGCTTCAGGTTCCATGTAGAAGTTGTCGCTCACCGTGAACTGTCGGGCCAGGGCGTTGTGGTTCACCATAACTCCGACATCCTCGAGAGTGGGCTGCTCTTTTTCCTGGATGGTCTGATGCAGACCCCAACGGAGGAGGCTGGGATCATGCTTGGCGCCGGGAATGCGGTCGAAGATGGTATCGTAGGTGTGGTTCTCCTTGGTGATGAACACCACGTATTTGACCTGTTTTGAAACCTTTCCAGGCACGGTGGGAACGACCGGGGAGGCCATCGCCGCGCGGTCCTCGCGGTGATCCGCGATGCCGTTGCATGCCAGCACCTTCGCGGTCATCCCTGAGAGTTCCGCGTCCGAGGGCGTGTCGATAACGCTCACCACGCCGCGCATGGCCAGGAAGTCGCTCGCCGGCTTGTCCTTGCCCGCGTTTGGGCCGTTGCCGAAACCCCTGAAGCAAATGCAAACCAGTTTCGAGCCATCCGGGGAGAGAGCCACCCGATACGGATACCACGCCGTGGGGATGTGCCCCAGGACGGTCAGCGTCCGTTGATCGAGGACGGCGATGGCGTTGATGCCTAACTCGGCGACGTAGAGACGTTTGCCGTCCGGGGAGGCGGCCATGCCCGAGGGGCCGACGCCCCGGAGCCGGGCGACCAATGGGGATGGGACAATCCTCCGCGTCGCGACGATCTTGTTCCGAGCCATGTCGATTCGCTCGATGATGTCGTTATTTCCGTTCGAGACGAAGATCGCGCCGTCCCGGACTGCCAGAAAGTTAGGCGCGCTGCCTCCCACCGTTTTGCCATTGTCGGACGGCGCCCCTACCAGCAGGCCCGTCTTGAGCCGGCTCGTGACTCTGGGCTGTTCCGGATTCGAGACGCTCACGCCCCAAACGGAAAAGGACTCGGGGACATTCGGCTCGCCAAGGCCGGGAATCTTTCGGCCTTCGAACTCGACGCCTTCGGCGGCCTCTTTGCTGGGATACCCGAAGGGCGGGCGCGTGAGGCCCCGCTTGTCGTAGTTCCCCTCCTTGGGCGGCCCCACGGGGCTGTATTCAAACAGGCCGATGTTGGCGACGTACACCTGCGTGCCCGCGGTCGCCAGCGCGTAGGGATAGCGTCCAACCCGGACCGAGCCAACCACTCGCTGTCGCTCCGCGTCGATCACGACAAGCCGGAAGTTGGTGACGTCCGCGCAGTAGAGGTGCTTTCCATCGTCGCTGGTTTTGACGTCCACCACGTAGCTGTCCTCGTATTTCTGCCCTCCCACTTCCGTGTTCACCGAAATCTCCCCCAGCCTGCGGCGTGATCCGACGTCGAATAGAAGGACCACCCCGTTCTCGCCGCCGCTCCAGTAGAGGGTGCGTCCGTCAGGCGAAAAGTCCGCGCCACCCGTGCTGGAACGGTGTTTCTTTTTCTTCGTCTCCCCTTCGCTGAACGGGCTGAACTGGGCCACTTCGGGCTTGGGATCACCCCAGCGCGTGATGATCTGGCCGACCTCATCACTCGCCACAAAAAGGGTGCCGCCATCCCGGGTGATGGCCAGGCCATAGGGCCAGCGGGCCACAGGCAGATGCCTGCCCGCCGGTTCGAGGTAACGTCCGGTGGCAAGGATCGTCCGACCCGCCGGGTCATGGCGTGCGTAGGTATCAACCGATGGGGCGTGGAGGTAGGGGTAGTTTTGGGACTGGACCGTCGCAACCATCGCCCAAAGAGCGAGGATGAGAGGTGTTTGGAGGCGTACCATAGCGGTCAGCATGTTTCTCAGAAGGGCGACCAAGCGCGTCATACTGCCGGTGAATCTAGCGAGGCTTCGCCTCAGACCATTTCTCGATTTGCACTCGCGGGAAAACTTGACTCATCTGCAACATGTTTTGAAGTTCAAGGACTCTAGATGGGGGTTTCGACATCGGCGGTGATGTTATTTGCCCCGCTCCTTCACGTCGTAGCAGAACAGTACATCCTGGTCGCGGATGTACAGCTTGCCGTTGGCAATGACCGGGTGCGCCCAGGCCGGCTGCTGGCTGCGGTCGGGCTGGTCGAAACGGCCACGCTCGATGTATTGCTTCGAGTTCGGTTCAATCAGGAGCATGGTCCCCTTCTCGGTGCGATAGTAGAGTCGGCCATCCGCCAGGGCCACCGAGCCTTTCGGCGCCCGGCGCTCGGCGCTGTCGCGCTCGTCCCACAGGACGTTACCGGTCTGGAAGTCGAGGCAGACGAGGGCGCCACCCTCATTGCCGCCGTTGGCGCCATACAGGCAGCCGTCGAAGAGGATCATGCCGCCGTGGTGGTTTTGCATCTTCTTGGAGAAATAGACCTCCTCGGCCTTGACACCGCCGTTCGCATCCTTGCTCAGCTTCACCGCCCCGCCGCCCGCACCATAAGCCGAGGCGGCGAACACCAGGCCATCGTGGTAGATCGGCGTGGAACAGTTAATGCCGTGGCTGTTGGCGGCCCTGTCATACTGCCAGAGGAACTTGCCGTCGGACGCCGCGACTCCGACGAGCGCCTTCTGGGTGAGTTGCACGTACTGGCGCTGCCCGTCAAAATCGATCGCGATAACCGAGGAGTAGGCCGCTTTGGGACTGCCGGGCACTTGGCTCTTCCAGATCGTCTTGCCGGTCAACTTGTCGAGGGCCACCAGAGTCGCGTCTTCGCCACCGGGGGTGCAGATGAGTCTATCACCATCAACGAGTGGCGATTCGCGGAAACTCCAGGTTGGCACGCGCCCGCCAAAATCGCCCTTTAGGCTGCGTTGCCAAACGATCTTGCCGTCTCGGACCTGCAGGCAAGCCAGGTCGCCGCCCAAGCCCAGGACATAGAGCAGTTCACCATCCACCGTCGGCGTGCACCCCGGCCCCTCTTTTCCCTGCGGCATTTGCGGCTTGAGAGCCGGCCCAAGGCGCGTCACCCGAAGTTCCTTGCCATCCGTCTCGGACAGGGCCCAAATGACTTCGTCGTCGCCGCGATTGCTCATGCCGAAGAGCCGTCCGGCCGCAATGGAGGGAGCGCTGTCGCCGCCGCCGAGTCCCTTAATCTTCCAGGCGAGCGGTGGGCCATCTTTCGTCCACTCCTTGAGCAGGCCGCGCTCCTTGGAGACGGCGTTCCGGTCGGGGCCCTGCCACTGCGGCCAATCGAAGGACTCGGGTGATGCTGCGAAGGCTGCCGCGCTGAGCAGCACCAGCGCGAGGTACAAGGCGTAACGTTTCATAGTAGAATCTCCTTATTGAGAAAAGCCATATCGATGCAGAAGCGGTACTTCACATCGGACTTGAGCAGTCGCTCGTAGGCTTCGTTGACCTTCTGGATGGGGATGATCTCGACATCATGTGGACCGGGCTCACGCCGGGCAATACCGAACGGAGCCAGAGCCGAACTCGCGGTCTGCGCCGCATAGGCCTGGACTTTGGTCGTAGTCATGGTTCCAACATACCTCCCCTCAAAAACCTGTCACTAGCAGAATGCGCCAATCCACTTGCCAAACACGCCACAAGCTCAAATGTTAACGCATGTGCTTCCCGAACCACGCTTCATCGGTAAATTGCAGTCTGCGGACGGTCAAAGCCGCGGTGCGACGGCGCGGCGTGACCTTCAAGGAGGTGGTGAACAGCGCCATCGTCTTGACCCGAGCCGACAGAAGACCGACAACGATCAGAACTCCACCTTTTCTCCTTTTGGAACCAGACTTCGGAGGTAATCGACAAGGTCGTTGAGTTCACCCTCGGCGATTTTGTTTCGCCATGCGGGCATGAACAGCGGGGGATGGGGTTTGCTGGCGTTGATGAATGGAATCTCGCGTTGTCCGTCGAGAATGCGTTTCTTCAATTCGTCGATGGTGTATCCGTCGGCCACGTGCAAGAGCCCGGGGACTTGCTGGGCGGTTTTGGCGTTGGGGTTGGGTACCCCGCCCGCGCCGTTCTGGCCATGGCAGCCGGCACAGCCGTACTTCCGATACACGGCTTTGCCTCGTTCCACCGAACTCATCTGGGATGGGATTCTCATGAACCCGATCACGTTAGGGTCGCTCAGTGCGAGGAGAAACTCGGTGAGAGAACGGATCTCCTGCTCGGAAAAATTGAACAGCGGCATAACCGTGCCGGGCGTCACGGCTTGCGGGTTTTTGAAGTGGGCGACAATCCAATCCGGGCTGCGACGTTTGGAGACTTCGTCCAGTGCGGGGCCCACGGCCCCGCCTTTGCCCCCGATGCTATGGCAGCCAATGCAGCCTTTCTCCTGGAACAGACGCCGGCCGGCCGGCTGGCCCGGGATGCTTTTCATGGACACATAATAAGCGCTGAGTTCCTCGCCGGTAAAGCTGAGCACGTAGAGCGTGAGCGCGTCCAGCTCGGCGTCGGTGGCTTTGATGGGCGGCATCGCGGAGCCAGGCGTGAGCGCGGCCGGGTTCTTGAAATGCTTGGTTAGCCATTCCGGGCTGCGACCGGCGCCAACTTTGTCCAGTTCAGGCCCAAAGACGCCGCCTACGCCTTGGAGTTTATGACAGCCGATACAACCCGCTTCCTCGAACACGGCGCGGCCTTGTGCGAGCTTGGGCGCATTGGGCAGGTCGGTGGGGAGGTGGCATTTAGCGCAGGCGGATTCGATGAATTTCATGGGCAGCATCGGGCGGTCCCAATGCTCCACGCGACCATGGGCGGCCTCGCGGGTGGTGGCTCGTCCCTGGCCTTGATGGCAGATGGTGCAGCCGAATTTCTCGAACGGATGCTGATCGTGGCTGTGGTGATAAGAGAGCGGTTGATCCATTCCGCTGTAGCTGGGGTCCTCCGCCGCAAGGTGGCAGGTCATACAGCGATCGACATGATCCGGCCCGGGCAAAACGATTTGGCGGATCTCTATGGGGATGCGGGCGGCCGCCTTGCGTTGTTCCGGTGTGGTGCTGCGCGCCAACTCTTGTTTGATGTAGGTCCTCTGCCAGGTCTTCCACTCCCGGAATTGATCCTTGTAGTAGGCGAGAATCACCAGGCCGCCGACCAATAGCCCGAGCACCGCGAACCATGGGTAATATTTGCGCAGGTTTGTATCCATCCTTAAGGGAAATGTTGTTCTTCAGCCTGGAGTGGCTTCCAAGGGACCTGGAACGCCCAATTGGGACCGCGGAACAGACTCCCGATCACGGTCAACGTCACGGCGGTCAGCAGGCAGACGCTGAAAATGGTAATGGCCACCTTCCGCTCGCTCGAAAACCACACGCCAACGCCTTTGCGCCGGGAGTCCAGATAGGGCAACAACACCAGCGCCGCCACCAGCAGTCCGGGCACGACCACGCCGCCCCAAAAAGCGGAGTAGGCCACCAGTTCCTGGAGCCCAAGGAAGTACCAGGGCGCCTTGGCGGGGTTGGGCGGGTGTACGCGGTTGGCTACTTGCTCCAGCGGCGCGTTCCAGAAGATCGCGAGCACCAGGACCACGGCCACGGTGGCCAGGAACAGAAGCATTTCGCGGAAAACAAGGTTCGGCCACGTGAACACCTCTTCTTCAGGGTTGATGCCCACGGCCGGGGTCGTGCCGCGAGCCAGCTCCATCAATCCGTATGTTTTGCTCTGGGGGAGTTGCGCCGGCGAGAAGTCCTCCTGGACCGTTGCAGGTTCACTCGGAGACGCCAGCCCGCCATCTTTGCGCACGCGCCACATATGAACGGCGATCAACAACACGGCGAGTCCCGGGAGGAGAACCACATGCAAAACATAGAAGCGGATGAGGGCGGACTGCCCCACGACATGACCACCCAGCAGGAGGAACTTCAACTTCTGGCCGATGACCGGCGCATAGCCCGCGATGCTAGTCCCAACAGTGATGGCCCAATAAGCGAGCTGGTCCCAGGGCAGCAGATAACCGGTGAACGAGAGGCCGAGGGTCACCAACATGAGCATGATCCCCACGACCCAGTTGAACTCGCGCGGCGGTTTGTAGGCCGCGGTGTAGAATACCCGGCACATGTGCAACGCCGCGAAAATCACCATCAGGTGGGCCGCCCATCGGTGCATGTTTCGCAGGACCTGCCCCGCCGTCACCGCGAACTCGAGGTCCTTCATATTCTGATAGGCGTAGTCCGGAGCGGGCACGTAATAGAACATGAGGAGCAGCCCCGTCACACATAAGATGAAGAACAGGTAGAGCGAAATAAGTCCCAACCCGAGCGTCGTTCCGACCTTTAACGTCCGCTGGTTGACTTTGGCCGGCTGGAAATGCAACAGGACGCTGGACACGGCGACTTGCGCCCGCTCGAGGTTGGTCGCCGGCAGACCGACCCGGAAAATCGAGCGGCCAACCCGTGATCGGCAGATCTTGGTCCAAAAGCGTTGTAGCATATCAAACCACCAAGTACTTGTCCGCCTTGACCTGTTGGGACGCGTCGATGACCACACGGCCATCGCGGCTGAGGGTCACCTCGAACCAAGGCAGCGCTTTGGGAGCGGGACCGCTCGTGACGTCGGCGTTTGGGCTGAACTGGCTGCCATGGCAAGGGCAATGGAAACCTGTGCCGTCGGGGTTCTGGTTCACAGTGCACCCAAGATGGGTGCAAACGGCGGACACCGCGCGGAAGCTGTTGCCCTTCCGAATCAGGAACACCCGAACGTCGGATAGAAAGGTGGCACCCTCGATATAGTCGTCGGGCTTGAGCCCTCTGTATCGTTGATCCGGCTCGTAGAGGACATCCGGAACGATGTACCGAGCCGCAGCCAGGCCCGAGGCGCCCAGGGCGAAGATCGCGGCGCACCAGCCGAAAGCTAGTTGAACGAAATCCCGCCGTTTAACTCGCGTCATTTCTTGTTCATTCATGGGGCGTTGATTCAAGCCGGTACCATTTCGACCCGTTCCATCGTCACGGCGCCGGTCGGACAGCGAACGGCGCACAGTCCACAGCGGATGCAGCGGGTTTCATCCTTAATGATGGTGCCATGTTGGCCAGGACTGGGCGGCTGTCCATACCGCCCAAGAAAGGCTGCCTCTAGTTTGTCGTCGCCCCGTAAGTCAGCGGCGTCCACCAGCCGCAAGCAGGACTCGGGGCAAATGTCCGCGCAGCCGCCGCAGAGGATGCATTTGTCCCCATCAAACACCGGGCCGACATGACATCGGAGGCAGCGCGTGGCCTGCAGGACCGCGCCCGGCTCCAGATAGGGTTTCTCAACTTCCGCGATGCCAATCCGACGATCGACCGACAATATCGGGGGCGCCTGACGAGCCAGCTTCTCGTAGTCCGGGGCCATCCCGTACTGGCGGCTATCGTAGGTTGTGACGCGGACTTTCTGGGGAAGTTCAGGCTCGCGCCCGGTGAGGAATTTGGTTATTGACCTAGCCGCCCGCTGGCCCTCAGCGACCGCGGTGATAATGATGCGCGGCCCAAAAGCCACGTCGCCGCCGGCGAAAACATCCGCCCGCGATGTGGCCAAGGTCACCGGATCGGTCTGAAGCGTTCCGCGAGGGGTCAGTTTCAAATTGTCTTCCGGTTTGATCCATGACAGATCTGCTGCCTGACCCACGGCCATCACCACCGTGTCGCAATCAACGGTTTCCTCGTTCGCTTCGATGAACTGGGGACTGAAGCGGCGGTTTTCGTCGAAGACACGGCTGCATTTGATCAATTGGATGCCTGTGACTTTGCCATCCTTGCCGATGATCCTTTTGGGCCCCCACCGGGTATGCAACTGGATTCCTTCGTGGCTGGCTTCTTCGATCTCCTCGCGAGCGGCCGGGATCTCGTCGAGGTTCTCGAGACAGTACATGTGGACTTCGGGGACGCCCTTGCGGATGGCTTCGCGGGCCACATCCAAAGCGAGACGAATCTCGTCGCCGACCTCCGGTTCGCGCATCGTCAACTCTTCGAGCGCGGCCGTGGCGGAACGCAATGCCGCGCGCAATTCCGTTTCGCTCATTTGGGCGAGGCTCTCTGCTTGGCGCACCACCGACCGTGCCACGTCGAAGGCCACGTTGCCTCCGCCGATGACCACCACCTTCCGCCCTAGATTGACGCGAAACCCGAGGTTGACGTTCAAGAGGAACTCGATTGCCCTCAGAACGCCATCCAACCCCACGCCTTCGATGGCCAGGTCGCGGCTCTTGTGTGCCCCGATGCCTAGGAACACCGCTTCGTAGCCCTGCTGCTTGAGCGTTCCCAGTGAATAGTTCAGGCCCAGGCGCTGGTTGTATTGAATTTTAACGCCCAACGATTCAATCGCTTGGATTTCCGCCTTGATAATCTCGCGGGGCAGCCTGTATTCCGGCACGCCGAGCACCAGCATGCCTCCGGCGATGGTTTGGGCCTCGAACACCGTCACCGAGAACCCCTGCAGGGCCAGTTCGTGCGCGCAGGATAAGCCCGCGGGCCCCGCCCCGACGACGGCCACCTTGCGCCCGGCACCGACGCCCCCCGCGCGCGACTCTCGCCATTGCGGATACACGCGCCCCAAGTCGAACTCGTCCGATTCGACCCCGAACCGCTCGCAGACAAACCGCTTGAGTGCCCGGATCGAGATGGCCGAATCCAGAGCCCCGCGGCGGCACTTGGCCTCGCAGGGGGCGGCGCAGACCCGGCCGCAAATGGAGGCGAACGGGTTTGGCGTTCGGGCGATGATGTAAGCCTCCTCGTAACGACCGGCTGCGATCGCCTGCACGTAACCGCCGGAGTCCGTCCGCACCGGGCATCCCTCGCGACAGAGCACTTGCCGCTCGAAGTAACGAACGGTCGGGATCTCAACGGTGTAGAGCTTGCCCATGGTTGGTTTGGCGGTTGTGACGGAGGCGATGCCGCTGGGACAGAGGCTCACGCGTGGGCCATCCCGGGAGAGCCTCTGTGATCCCAATCGTTCCCTCTCACTTGTCGTACTTGCCGCGTATCTCCTTGAACTTGGCTACTGCGGCGGTCTTTTCCTCCGGCTTTGCCTTGGCGAGTTTGTCATCCACCATGTCTTTTTTGCGGAGGCTCGAATCGTACACAAGGAAATCGAAGATCTTCTTGGCATCGCCGGCGCTGATGTTCGAGCCAGGCTTGTACATCATGCGCTTGATATAACGCGACCACTCGTCCGGCAGGGCATAGTCGGAGTTGATTGGGCGACTCAACTTATGGCATTGAGTGCATTTTTGACTGAACACCTCGTAGTTGTCCTGGATGGCCTGCGGATACTTCGAGACGTCGATAACGGTCGGCCCCTTCTCGAAACGCTCTACCCGCGCCTTGGTTTCCGGGTCAAGCTGCGCGTCCGCGCCGCGGCAGTGGCTCCCGCCGGCCACCGCCACAGCGGTGAGGCCAAGGATGAGAGGGACAAAAGTAACACGTTTAAACATAGTTCATTCTTTCTCTTTGATTCGCTTAGAATCCGTACGAGAGCTGAAGCACCAATTGGTGGTGCGGTTGCGTGGGATCGTTGCTGTGCATGAATTCGTAGTCACCCTCGAAGAGCAGGGTGTTCGTGAAATAATAAACGTATCCGGCGGTCCACCGGTCGTTGGTCGTTCCCATGCCGTCGTTCATCCGGTCATAGCGGCCCACCAACTCGATGCTATTGACCACAGGCAGCTCCAAACCCAAGCCGGCAAGCTTGTAGCCAGCCTGTGCCCACCACCCTCGTGGAGCGAGCGTTCCCATATCGTCAGTGTCGAACCGCGAGTAGATGTACTCGCCTTTGGCCTCGATGTAGGGACTAATGTGCAAAGCGGCATCAATCACCGCCGCCGACCAGAGCCGGTTGCCGGCGTTGTCCCAGGTGCCGGACTGGCCCGAGATTCCCAGTTCGATATCATAATGCGGCTTCCACGGCATGAACCACCCCACGCGACCACCCGCGCTGGGCGAACTGTGCATGTTCGCTGCCACCCCATCCGACCTGATGCCGACGTTGCCGCCAAGATCCAAGTTGGGGTGCGTCTCGCCAGCCGCGTCAAGGTAAGTCGAATTGCCCAAGCCGTCAACCGACGCCGGCCCGTTGGCGCCGTAGAGGGCATAGTGGATGCTTTGGCCGGACTCTCCCAGCGGGACGGCGCCCCGTAACTGCACGCCAATGCCGCTGCCGGGCAGCAGCGCGCGGGGCAAGGGGTCGTCCGGAAACTTGTTGAGCCAACCGGCGGTTCGTTCGCTGTAGGTTCCCAGCGGCAGCAACATGTCTCCGGCTACGATCGTCACGTAGTCATTGAACAGGTAGTCCAACTGGGCAAAACTCAAATCAAAGGCGGTCGTGGTACCGCTGTTGCCAGTCTGGCCGCCTGGCAGGGCGACTCCTCCATTCTGCAGCGTGACATCAAAACCAGCTTCAAACAGCAAGTTGTCATGCGCCCGAAAAAGGAAGATGGGCGCAAAGTCGGCGAAAACGAAGGAGCCTTTTTGCCCATCGGTTTTTCCGTATTGCACCTCAGCGTCACCCAACATCGTGAAATTGTGGCTCGCGCTCAGGGCGCCCAAGGGCACAGGACGTGTGGGCTGGACCTGGCTCGCCGCCTCAGCTTTCTGGACGGCGTTAGTGGCAAGTCGCTGTGTTTCTCCCATCTTCTGCTGCAAGAGTTGGATGGTCTGCTGGTCTTGCTCGTGCGTCGTCAGGTCCTGAGTGTGTCCCTGCTCGAGCTTCTGAACTTTCTCAGCCAACTGTTTCACCAGAGCGTTCAGTTCGTTAAATTGTTCATCGGAGACTGCCGCCATGACTTGGGGGAACGCGACTCCGAGCGCGCAACCGGCGGTGACAAATCCACGTACGAGGGAGCGATGTTTCATAAATCGTTTTCCTTCCGACTACTTAGTTTCCACTCTCCTCTTGGAGATACTTCAGAATTGATTTGGCTTGGGTCGCTGGAAGGTTGGCCCGAACGCGCATGTGCATCACGATGGTCTTCCACTGGCTTTCAGTGCGCTCCGTGGCATACCTTTCAGCGTGACAACGGCTGCAATGCATTGAGTACAATTCCTGCCCGGTTAGTCTCTGCTTCTCCTTCTTTTTTTCCGCCTTGGTGTCCGCGGCCAGCATTGAGGCAACGGACAGCGCGCAGATGACCGCGGCCACCACCGCGAGGGTGGCGCCGGCCGGAAAGTGCCTTCTTAAGGTATTGAGCTGTTTCATCGTCTTATCAGGTTCTATGTTTTCTGTCTGCCGCCGAACTTACTGCCGGCCGCTCGCCATCGATTCTTCAGCCAGTTCAGTGTCCAGTCCGGTTCTCAGCGCCGCTTTCCCGCTCCCGTCTCCGCCCATTGCGTATTCGCGGAAGCCGAGTCGGTCAGCGCTGCCGGCTTAATCAACGATCCTGGTTTTACGACAAAGGCCCAGGCTGCGACTACTTGCCGGTTGTCTTTTAGTGCTCGCCAGTTGGCTTGGACGCAATTCACCATCAGCAGACCGCTATAGGAGAGGTTGCTCGGGAGCCCCGGCCAGAAACAAGCGTAACGGCCCTCCCCGTGGGTATCGCAATGGGTATTAAGATAAACAGATCCAGACTGCCGAAGGCACGCTGCATCTCAAGATGCCCAAGTCCGTAACGTCATTGAGGAGTTCGAGAGCGTGTGGCTACGGGCGGAGTGCCGGCGCAGCGACAAACTGGCTGCCCTCATCCCCCAGCTCTACGTCAAGGGCTTGTCAACGCGGGATATGGAGGCGGCCTCTTAGACCCTATTAGAAAACCCGCCCGGTCAGGGGACCGGGCCTACAGGGGCTCGAGCCTCTGCCCGTCTGCTGTAGGCCGCGTGGCCTCACGCGGCGATCTGGCTGCATTTTCAAACGGGCTCTTAGACAAGGTAGGTGTCCAGAATCCGTCCCGATAAGGCAGCCAAGCCATTCTGGATGGCTTGACTGTCCGGGTGCGAATGGTCTTCGTCACGTTGGGCCAGACAATCCATCGGGTCTCATGGCAGGACGACGATGGCTCGGTAGAAGCGCCGTTGGTCTGGCTCGGGCGTGTCGGTGGCCGAGATCGTTCCGCTGGTGGCGGTGATCGGATCCCCCAGATTGATCCAGGTGGTTGAGGTCAAGTCGGAGCTGTATTGCAGTTGCACCGTCTGCCCTGGAGCCGTGTTCACGATCAAGAGAATGCGGTCGTTGACCGGCGTCACGGTTTGAAAGACCGGCAAGGGCACGCCCTTGCGGATCGTGTTGTTATTAATATCTCCCACATAGAGGTTGCCGTGGCCATCCACCGCCCCGACGAAGGGCGCATTAAACCGGGCGGCGCTGTTGGTGCCGTCGGTGATGCCTACGACCCGTGCCTTCCCACCGATGGTTGTCGTTACCCAGTTGGTCCCAGTCGGCGTAATCTTCCGGATCGTGTTGTTGTTAGCATCCGCCACATAGAGATTGCCCACGCTGTCCAGCGCGACGGCTCCGGGAAGGTTAAACCGAGCGGCGATGTTGGCACCATCAGCGCTGCCAGCGGTCCCCGCCTTCCCCGCAATGGTAGTCGTCACCCAGTTGGTCCCCTCGGGCGTGAGCTTGCGAATCGTGTGGTTGGCACTGTCCGTCACATAAACATTGCCTCCACTGTCCACCGCGACGCTCTCGGCATCAACAGTGAAGTTAAAGCGTGCGCCGCTGTTGGTGCCGTCGGC
>ORJL011331561.1_pt1 | contig 22823 bp, 22 predicted proteins | sample 1779941 | NCBI WGS metagenome assembly ORJL01 (sample SAMEA104232317, study PRJEB22302) | groundwater metagenome | biome: forest; feature: aquifer; material: groundwater | place: USA | collected 2011-08-07 | depth 5.8 m
AAAGGTCCCGGCGGCGGCGATCGGCACGTTGGCGCGCAGCACCACCGCGGCTGCCGCGGCAAGCAGGATCTGCGCGACGGGGATCAGGAAGCCGATGAAGAGGCCGATCGCCACGCCCAGCGCCACACCGCGACGCGACCAGCACCACAGCTTCGGGTTGGCAAGATGGGGCGCCAGAGCGCGCAGCCAGGGATTGGCCTCGAGCTGCTCGCGGCCGGGGGCCAGCGCCCGCAGGCGCCGGATCAGTGCGGACATCGCGTTCAATCGTCTCCGTTCATGAAGCCCAGCAATTGCAGCAGGCTGGTGAAGAGGTTGAAGATCGAGACGAACAGCGTCACGGTGGCCAGCACATAGTTGGTCTCGCCGCCGTGGATGATGTTGCTGGTCTCGTAGAGGATCAGGCCGGACATCAGCAGCACGAAGGCGGCGGAGACGGTCAGGGACAGCGCGGGGATCTGGAAGAAGATCGCGCCGAGGCCGGCGAGGAAGGCAAGCAGGATGCCGACCATGAGGAAGCCACCCATGAAGCTGAAGTCTTTCTTCGTCGTCACGGCGTAGGCCGAGAGGCCGATGAAGATCGCGGCGGTGCCGCCCATCGCCTGCATGACGATTTCGCCGCCGTTGGGCAGGCCGAGGTAACGGCTGATGACGGGACCCAGCGTGTAGCCCATGAAGCCCGTCATGGCGAACACGGCGGCGATGCCCCAGCCGCTGTCCTTGAGTTTATGCACGGCGAACAGCAGGCCGAAGAAGCCGATCAGGGTCAGGATGATGCCCGGATGCGGCAGCTTCAGCGCCACCGACGTGGCGGCGACGACGGCGGAAAAGGCCAGCGTCATCGACAGCAGCATGTAGGTGTTGCGGATCACCTTGTTGGTGGCGAGGACGGATTCCACGCCGCCGTGGGGCAGGGCAATCGCTTGTTCGCGTTGGGTGTTCAGGTTCATTTGAGTCTCCTTTGGGGTTGCGAAGAAAGAGTCGGCGCTGGTGGGACGGCAAGCCTCACGGCACCACCATCACGGGCAAGGGGGAAAGATGCATGACCTTGTAGGCCACCGAGCCGAACAGCAGGCTTTCGACCACGTTGAGGCCGCGGCTGCCGATGACGATGCTGCTGGCCGAGATCCTGACGGCGCGATGGATGATGCGTTCCGCCGGCTCGCCCAGCGCCACGTGCAGGCGCCACGGCAGGCCCTTGGCATCGAGCAGGTCGCGCGCCCGCGCGGTGGCACCCAGGGCGCGGTGCGCCAGTTCCGCCTCGGCCGCTTCCTTCGCCAGCCAGGGCTGGACATGGACCAGATGCAGGGCCATGGCATTCATCGCACCGGCCTGGCCGGCGGCATGGGCGACGGCGCGCAATGCGTTGTCCGAGCTATCCACCGCGACCAGCCAGGGATTGGTGGCGGGTGCCGGCAGCGGCGGCGCGCTGTCGTAGACCAGGCCGACGAGGCGGCCTTCGGTGTCGTGTTCGCTGCCGGCGAGCACCGGGGTGACGCGGGCGGGGCTCATGCTTTTTCTCCGGCGGTAACGGTATTCAGTTTTGGCTTCGACAACGCCAGGCTGGCCACCACCGACACGGTGATGATGCTGGCGACGATGGTCAGAGACCACTGGATCGGCATGTGGAACCAGGGCATGGCCAGCATCTTGCCGCCGATGAAGACCAGCACCAGCGCCAGGCCGTACTTGAGCAGATGGAAGCGGTCGGCCATGTCGGCGAGCAGGAAATACAGCGCGCGCAGGCCCATGATGGCGAAGATGTTCGAGGTGAACACGATGAAGGGGTCGGTGGTCACGGCGAAAATGGCCGGGATGCTGTCCACCGCGAACACCAGGTCGCTCGCTTCGATCAGTATGAGCACGAGGAACATCGGCGTCGCCCAGAGGATGCCGTTCTGACGCACGAAGAACTTCTCGCCGTGGAATTCGGGCGTGATGCGCATGTGCCCGCGCAGCCAGCGCAGCAGCGGATTCTTTTCGAGGTCGGGTTCCGCTTCGGCGAAGATGATCATCTTGATGCCGGTGATAACCAGGAAGGCGCCGAAGACATAGAGGATCCAGGCGAACTGCTGCACCAGCCAGACGCCGGCGAAGATCATGCCGGCGCGCATGACGATGGCGCCGAGCACGCCGTAGAGCAGTACGCGGCGCTGCAGTTCGGGCGGCACGGCGAAGTAGCTGAAGATCATGACGAAGACGAACATGTTGTCCACCGACAACGACTGCTCGATCAGGTAGCCGGCGAGGAATTCCAGCGTCTTGGTGCGCGCCACGTCGGCGCCCTGGGTGTCGTTGAGGTACCACCAGAGCAGGCCGGCAAAGGCGAGCGCGAGGCTGACCCAGACGGCCACCCAGGCGGCCGCTTCCTTGACGGAAACCTTGTGCGCCTTGCGCCCGCCGAAGACGAACAGGTCGAGCGCCAGCATGGCGATGACGAAGACGATGAAGCCGGCCCACATCGGGCCGGTGGCAAAAGTGACTGCTGTGTCGGTCATGGCCATGGCCCCTTGCTAGGCGCGGACCATGGCCAGGACGCGGCCCATGTCGAGGGTTTCGGCCTGCTGGCGGATCTGCGGCAGGTACTGCGCCTGCATCTGTTTGGCGGGTTCCAGCAGGTTCTGGAAGGTGTCGCGCAGCATTGCCGTGCTCATGGTCCGGCCGCCGCCGTAGTAGCGCCGGGCGACCTGCCCCAGCGCGTAGGTGGTGGCAAAGGAAAACGCCATGCCGGTGGCGGCGCTGCCCAGCTTGCCGATGGTTTTGCCGGCGACCTTGCCGAGCAGGCCGCCGAGCAGCTTGCGGCCGAACTGTTCGAGGTACTGGGAGGTGAGGCCGACGCCGGCGGCGGCAATGAATTCCTTGATGTGGCCCTGGTCGAGTTCGACGCCGTGGGACTTGCCGATGCCATAGACCATCTTGACCTGCAGCGGAATGATCGCCATCGAGGCCCAGGATTGCGGCAGCAGTTCGAGCGCGCCATTCAATATGGCGTAGTTGAGGATGGACTTGTCCAGTTCGGCGGCGGAAACCGCCGGCACCGCGGCGACGACCGGGCCGGCGGCGACGGCTTTTGCTGCCGCTGCCGCCGGAGGCACGGCGGACTCCATTTCGCCGACCAGGGTGTCGATTTCGTTTTCGACGAGTTCGGTGACGGCGCTGTCGAGCTTGAGCAGAACTTTCAGTTCGTTCAGGAAGCGCCGTTCGGCATCGCACAGGCGGCCGTCGGCCTCGCACACGCACACCGCCATTTCATAAGCGAGCTGGCGCTGGCCGGTGTCGGTCAGGGCGGCGGCGGCCGTAGCGAGGCTGGTCCGTTTCAGGAGCACGTCCTGGTAGAGGCCGGCGAGGTCGATTCCGCCCGCAGCATCGGGCAGCGAAGCGGCGAGGGAGCCGGCAATGCGGCGGACTTCTTCACGCTCCCCTTCGTCCTTGATGCCATCGGCGAACGCGGAATACAGGGCGATGGCGAGGATTGATTTCTGCTCTTCCGGTTTCATGGTCACGCTACCTTCGTTTCAAAAAGTCGGTCATGGCAGGACGGCGACGATGGTCACCTTGACCTCGCCGTTGGCGTCCTTGGTCAGGAAGAATCCGACGCGGTCGGCATCCTTGATGTACTCGTGCCGCTCTGAGTCAGGCGCCGCGGACAGCAGGTTCTGGCGGTAGCCCTGATCGGCGAAGCCCTTGGTGTAGTGATCCAGGACCGCCGCGTAATCCGCCCTGCCTTCATAGCGGACGCTTATTTCGCGCCCCTCGCGATGCCAGTAGGCACGCGCCAAACCCGGATAGCGGGCCACCGGGCCGACGTCGGTACCGGATACGTCGCGGCGCGGCTGCTCGGCCTTCAGCGCCGGGACGATCTCACCGATTTTTTCGCGCATGCCGGGGACGATGACTTCGACCTGCCCCACCGCCGCACGTGTCGCGTCGCGCAGGACATCGGGCGCCGCATCCGACAAGTTTCGCGCCTGCCCCCACACCCCGCCGATCAGCGCGACGAGGGCCCACAGCATGAGAAGCAGCAGGACCAGAAGGCCGACGCCGACGGCAAGCCAGGTGGAGCGGCGCACCTGCAAAAGCCGGGGTGCGAACGCGACTACGTAGCTGAAAAGACCGAGTTTGCCCATGTCGATTCCTTCAATCCGTGCCCATGGCCGCAACGGCATCGCGCGCGGCATCGGCTTCGGCTGCATCCCGGCCGAAGAGGCGATCATGCGGGTGCTCGCGCAAACGCTCCAGCCGGCGCACCACCGCGCGTTCGGCCCGCTCCGCGGCGCGATCGATGGCGACGTAGAGATCGGCTTCGGTGTCCTCGATCACCACGTTGGCGGTGCCGGGAAAGGGGACTTGTATGCGGCAGCGCTTGTCTTTGCCGCCGCGCGGCCCGTTGATGTCGAACAGGCGCACGCTGACCGCGCGAACATCGTGATTGGCCCAGCCAAGGGCGAACTGCAGGCGCCGCACGGTGTGCTCGCGCAGTCCTTCCGTCAGGTCGAATCCCCTGGCCTTGATGTCGATACGCATGAAGCATCCTCCTCTCGGGTTGAACACGGAGCAGATGCTAGGGCTGCGCAACAGATCGAACAAGTCGATTCTTTTGAGATAACACATCGAGGAGTTCGATGTTATGCTTTGCCTGCGGACAACGACGGCTTGCATGAACCAAGGGGGGCGGGACGGTGGCGGCACTCAACTTCAAACACCTGCGATATTTCTGGATGGTGGCCAAGACCGGCAGCATCGCGCGCGCCGCGGAGCAGCTGCACCTGACGCCGCATGCCATCAGCGGGCAGTTGCGCGAGTTCGAGGCGAGCCTGGGCGTGGAGCTGTTTCGCCGCGTCGGCCGCAACCTGGAAACCACCGATGCCGGACGCAGCATCGTCAGCTACGCGGAAGAGATCTTCACCGTGGCCGACGAATTGCAGGAGGTGTTGCGCGGCCAGCAGACCAAGAAGTCCCTGCCGTTCCGGGTCGGCATCGCCGATTCGGTATCGAAATCGGTGGCCTACCGGCTGGTGGATCCGGCGCTCGGGCTGGACGAGCCGGTGAGCCTGATCTGCCGCGAGGGGCGCCTGGCGACGCTGCTGGCCGACTTGGCTATCCACCGGCTGGACCTGATCATCGCCGACCGGCCGATGCCGACCAACCTGAATGTGCGCGGCTACAGCCACCTGCTGGGCGAGAGCGGCCTGACCGTGTTCGGCACCCGCGCCCTGGTAAAGAAGCTGTCGGGCGGCTTTCCCGCCCTGCTCGACAATGCGCCCTTCCTGCTGCCGGGGGAGGACGTGGCGATCCGGCCGAAGCTGCTGCAGTGGCTCGATGCCAAGGGCGTGCGGCCGCGGATCGTCGGCGAGTTCGACGACAGCGCGCTGATGAAATCCTTCGGCCAGGCCGGCGCCGGCCTGTTCGTCGCGCCGACCGCCATCGCCGCCCATGTCTGCGAGCAATACAAGGTCGTGGAAATCGGCCGCATCGACACGGTGGTCGAACACCTCTATGCAATCAGCACCGAGCGGCGGCTGACCCACCCCGCCATCGTGGCGATCAGCAAGGCGGCGCGGCGGGACATTTTCGGGGGCACCCGGCACTGAGCTGCCCGCTCGAGCGATCGCCGCGCGGGTTGTCATCCCGGGCTTGACCCGGGATCCAGCCATTTCGTTGAAGGCCTGGATTCCGGCTTTCGCCGGAATGACGGAAGCTCGACGGCATTCATGCAGTTGCCGCGCCGGCGATTGTCAGGCATCGCTTGTCCGCCTAGAATTGCCCTGCGCCGCGGTCCTCGCCGATCCCGGCTTGCATAATTGAAGCGCAGTGCGGGGAAGCGAATGCGAATCACGGGCAGCGGAGCGGAAAGTTGTTGAGGCAGCGATTCATCGCCTGCCTGTTTCTGCTTGGCATGCTTGCCGCGCCGGCCGCATGGGCGCAGACGACGCCGGACCCGGAGCAGCAGCGCCGCCTGGCGGAACAAAAACTCAAGCTGGTCGAGATGCTGGTCAATTCGCCGGCCGCCCAGGCCAGCAGCGCGAGCAAGGATGCCGAGGTCGCCGGGCTGGTCGAACGCAGCCGCGAACTGCTCAAGCAGGCGCGGGAATCCCTCGCCGCGCAGCGCAATGCCGAGGCGGCGCAGGCGCTGGACGAGGCCTTGCGCAACGTCTCGAAAGCCAACAGCCGGAATTCCGGCGGCCTTGCCGACAGCGTGCAGAAGCAGCGCCTGCAGGAGATGAGCGAGCAGGTGACCACTTACCGCGCGTCGCTCGCGGAGCTGGCGAAGAGCCAGGCCAGCGCCCAGGCCGCGCTGCAACGCGTCGATGCGCTGGCCGACGAGAGCCGCAAGCTTGCCGCGGCCGGTCGCATGGGAGACGCCAACAAAAAAATGGCGGAAGCCTACAAACTGGAGGTGGAGGAAATCTCCCGCCTGCGCGCCGGACAGGAAGTGGTGATGTCGCTCAAGTTCGACACCCCGGCCGCCGAATACGCCTACGAGCAGAAGCGCTTCCATTCGAACGAGATCCTGGTCGGCATGATGATCGCGGAAGGCCGTGCCGAAGGCGACAAGCGCCGCCTGGTGGACGGCTTCGTCAAGGAGGCGGGACGGCTCAAGGCGGATGCGATCGACCAGTCGATCAACAACAATTTCAAGGAGGCCGTGTCCCTGATGGAAAAGGCCGTGGCCCAACTCAACCGTGCCCTGCAGTCGATGGGCGTGCCGGTGTTCTGACATGATCAAGTCATTCCTTCGCCTGTGGCTGGTGCTTGCCCTTGCGCTGACGTCCGGCTGGGTTCTTGCGGATGCCGCGGCGATCAACGTCGCCGGCCAGCAGCGCATGCTGTCGCAGCGCATCGTCAAGTCCTGGTGCCAGATCGGGCTCAACGTGCTGCCGGCGGTTTCCAAGGCGCAGCTCGACGATGCGGTGCGGCAGTTCGAAGTCAACCTGGAGGCGCTCGACATCGCCACCTCCACGCCCGAGGCGCGCAACGCGCTGGCCGGCCTGCGCGCCGCATGGCGGCCGCTGCGCAGCGCGGCCGCGGGGGTCATCCGCCAGTCGGATGCGGCGCAGCTCGATGCCCGCGCCGAAGACGTGCTGATGGCGGCGGAGCGGCTCACCCGCATCCTGCAGGACCAGGCGACCGTGCCGGTCGGACGCTGGGTCAACCTGGCCGGGCGCCAGCGCATGCTCTCGCAGCGCCTGGTCAAGCTCTACATGCTGCAGCAATGGCAGGTCAGCAGCGCGACGCTGCGCGACGAGATCGAACGCGTGCCCAACGAATTCGCCGGCGCCCTGGCCAGCATGCAGCAGCGCGGCGACAACGGCCCGGACCTGCGCACCGAGCTGGACAACCTGGCGCTGCAATGGGAATGGCTGCGCACGGTGCTGGCCACCGAAGGCGCGGATTCCTTCCGCCTGATCATGGCCGAGGGCGGCGAGGCGATTCTCGAACTGGCCGACCGCATTACGCTGCTTTACCTGCTGTCCGCCAAGTAAAAGATTCCCAGGAGACCCCGGATGTCCATCGACCGTCGTCAGTTTTTCCAGGCCGGCGCCGCGCTCGGCGCTTCGCTCGCCTTGCCGGCGCCGCTGTTCGCCGCCACCAGGGTGAAGGAACGGCGCATCGAGCTGACCCCTTCGGCATTCAGCGTCGCGCTCGATCCGGCCGATGCCGCGCGCACCGGGGTGTGGGGTTTCAACGAGCAGCTACCGGGGCCGGCGCAGCGCTTCCGTCGCGGCGACCAGGTCCACTTTGCCGTGCGCAACGACCTGGCGCAGGACACCGCCGTGCATTGGCACGGCCTGCGCGTGCCCAATGCCATGGACGGCGTGCCGCGCGTGACGCAGCATCCGATCGCGCCGGGCGGCAGCTTTGATTACCGCTTCGAGCTACGCGATTCCGGCACTTACTGGTACCACCCGCACCAGGCCAGCTTCGAGCAGGTGTCGCGCGGGCTTTACGGCGCGCTGATCGTCGAAGAAGAGAAACCGCCGCAGGTCGATCGCGACGAGGTGTGGGTCATTTCGGACATCAAGCTCGACGCCCGACGCCAGCAGGTGGAAGACTTCGGCCGCATCCTCGACATCGCCAACGACGGGCGCATCGGCAACCAGATCCTGGTCAATGGCCTCGTGGCGGGGCCGCAGCGCAAGCTGGAGGTGCGCGCCGGCGAGCGGCTGCGCCTGCGCCTGATCAATGCGGCCTCGGCGCGCTTCTTCCGCCTCGCCATCGACGGGCACACCGCGCGCATCATCGCCTTCGACGGCCAGGGCGTGACGCCGCATCCGCTGCCGGCCGACGGCCTGGCGCTGGGGCCGGGCATGCGCGTCGACCTGATCATCGACTGCATGGGCGCGCCGGGGCAAAGCTTCAGCCTGCGCGACCTGGGCCGTCCGCCGGCCGCCGCCACCGTGCTCGGCACGCTGGCCTATTCGTCGCAGCCGGCGCTGCGCAGCAAGCCGCTGGGTTCGCCCGTGGCGATCGCGCCCAACCGCATCCCGGAACCGGACCTGGCCAAAGCCAGCGACCACTACATACTGTTCCAGGGCGGCATGCGCGGCACGCCGGTGATCGGCATGGTCGACGGCAAGCCGTCGCGCATCCAGGAAATCATCGCCAAAGAGGGCCTGGCGTGGACCATGAACTACAACGCCCAGCACGAGGCGGCGCTGATGCACGAACCGCTGCTGCAACTGCGCACCGGCGAGCATGTGATGCTGCACATGGTCAACGAGACCGACTTCTTCCATCCGATGCACCTGCACGGCCACTTCTTCCGCGTGCTGGCCATCGACGGCCAGGCGACGCCGCTGCGCGAATGGCGCGACACCGTGATCATGGCCCCGCGCCAGAGCATCGACGTCGCCTTCGTCGCCGACAACCCCGGCGAATGGATGTACCACTGCCACATCCTCGACCATGCCGCCGGCGGCATGATGGGCACCATCGTCGTCGAATAATCCGGCGTTGCCGCAAGAGTCGGCGCTGGCGACACGGCGTTTGCGCACTCAATAAGGGAATCTTCCGGCGCTTTGCCGGTCCATGGCGGGTCGGGATACTCCACGCCCGATGGCCGCAATTGACGACAACTTTCGGGCACGTGATACTCACCTCAGCAACGCATCCCCCATGCATTCATCCATGCCCCAGATTTCCGATCCGCAGGCGGACGGGCCCATTGAAGCAGATGGTCCGGTCCGGGCGAAGTCGATCGCCAAATATCGCAAACGCGCCGCCGGTTACGACTCAACCTGCGGGCCGACCTGGCCGATCCGCGAACGCACCATCGCCGCATTGCAGTTGCAGCCCGGGCAGCGCGTGCTCGATGTCGGCTGCGGCACGGGCCTGAGCCTGGCGCTGCTGCGTGCCGCTGTCGGCGCCGATGGCATGGTGTATGGCTGCGACCAGAGCCCCGAAATGCTCGCCATCGCGCAGCAGCGCCAGACCGATGCGGGCTGGAGCAACGTGCGCCTGATGCAAAGCGCCGCACAGCAGGTGGAGTTGCCGGAACCGGTCGACGCGCTGCTGTTCCACTACACCCACGACGTGCTGCGCTCGCCGGCGGCGCTGGCACGGCTCCTGGCCTGCGCCCGGCCGCAGGCGCGGGTGGCGATCGCCGGGGTCAAGTACTTCCCCGGCTGGCTGGCGCCGCTGAACCTGTGGGTGTACTTCAAGAACTATGGCTACAACGGCGCGCCGGGCGAACTGGCGACACCCTGGGATCGCATCCTGCCCTCGCTCGACGACTGGCAGATGGCGCCGACCCAGTTCGGCATGGGCTACATCGGCAGCGGCCGCGTCGCCGCAGCGAACACTACTGCATGAGCGAGAAATCCTTGGCCGCAAACGCGGCGGGCTCTCCCTCCTGGCGCCGCATCGCGCCGGCCTTGCTGGCTCTGCTGCTGCTCAACGGCATGCTGAGTTTCAGCACCTGGTGGCCGACGCCGGGCATCGTGCCGGACAATCGCCTGGCGCCGGAATTCGTCGGCCTCTGGCTGGTGCTGCTGGCGGCGGTGGCATGGCGCGGCAACTTGTCGCCGCGCAGCCTGACCGCGCTGGCGCTGGCCTATTTGCTGCTGGTGCTGGGCCGCTATCTGGATGTCACCGCGCCCAGCCTGTTCGGCCGCGAGGTGAATCTGTACTGGGATGGCGCGCAGATTCCGCGCTTTCTTTGGGTCACGGCGCAGGACTTTCCCTGGTGGATCAGCGCCGGCGTGCTCGCTGTTGTGCTGTTGCTGCTGTGGTCGCTGCATCGCCTGCTGCGCTGGGCCATCGCGGTGACGGCGACGGAGGTCGTGCCGCATGCGCTGCGCTCGCGCCGGGCCTGGCTCGCCACCGCCGCGGCAACGGTGCTGGTCGCCGCCAACTACGCCGGCGTGCGGGCGACCTGGCCGGTGGTCTCGAAGCCGGTGATCCCGACCTACTGGCGCCAGGCCGATCTGCTGCTCACCTCAATGTCGGCGCAGCGCCTGCAACAGGTGCTGCCGCCGTCGACCACGCTGCAGACCGCACTGGCGGCGCCGTCCGGCAAGGCGCTGGGTACGTTGGGCGGGCGCGACGTGTATCTGATCTTCATGGAGTCCTACGGCGCGGTGACCTACGACAACCCGCGCGCGGTGGCCGGGCTGGAGGAAGCACGGCAGCGTTTTGCCGCGGACATCGCCGCCGGCGGCCGGCAGGTGGTGTCCGGTTTCATCAGTTCGCCGACCTACGGCGGGGCTTCGGATCTCGCGCACCTGAGCGTGCTGTCCGGGCTCGACCTGTCGAATCCGATGCGCCACGACCTGCTGCTGACCACCGACCGGCCGACGCTTTCCACCCTGTTCCGCGCCAATGGCTACCGCGTTTTCGGGGTCTACCCGGCGCTGTCGTGGGAGTGGCCGGAGCGCGCCTACTACGGCTTCGACGAGTTCCTGCAAAGTCGCGAGCTGGACTACCGCGGCCCGCCGCTGGGCTACTGGAAGATCCCCGACCAGTTCGCGCTGGCGCGCTTCGAGCAACTGCCCCCGCGCGGCGCCGATGAACCGCCGCGCTTCGTGTTCTTTCCGACCATCACCTGCCATTTCCCGTTCAGCCCGGTGCCGCCCTACCAACCCGACTGGCAGCGTGTGCTAAGCGACAAGCCCTTCGACGCCGCCGACGTGGCGCGCGCGGAAAGCGAGCAGGTCGCCTGGCTCAACATGTTCCCCGACTACCTGCGCATGGTCGAGTACACCTACCGCTGGCTGGGCGGCTTCCTGCGCCAGGCGGAACCGCGCGAGACGGTGTTCATCCTGCTCGGCGACCACCAGCCGACGGCCAACATCAGCGGCGAGGGCGCTTCGTGGGACGTGCCGGTGCACATCGTCGCGCGCGACCCGGCGCTGCTCAAACGCTTTGCCGAACAGGGCTTCCGCGCCGGGCTGAACCCGCCGCGCCAGTCGCTGGGCGGCATGCACGAGCTGACCGCGATGGTGCTGCGCGCCTTTGCCGAACCGCGCGCGCCGGCGACGCTGGTCGCCGCGCAGACGGCGGCGACCTCGATGATGCCGATGCCATCCGCAAGCCTGAGCGCCCCCGGCGGAATGCCGCGATGAGCGCGGCGGACTCGCGCTCCGCGCAGCGACCGGACTGGCGGGCGCCGCTTGCCGCGCCGATGGTGGCACCGTTTGTTGCGCCGTTCATTGCGCTGTGCGCCGCAGTGCTGCTGGCGAGCCTGGCGCGCTACCGGCTGGTCGAACCGGCCGCGCTCACCGCACTGTGCGATGCCATGCCCTGGGACAGCACGACCTGCATCGTGCGCAGCCTCACCGTGCAGGCCTTTGCCGACGGTCGCCTGGGAATGCTGGCGCTGGCCCTTGCCGTGCTGGCGCTGCTGACGCGCTGGCGCACGCTCGGCCTGATCGCGCTGGCTGCGGCCGGCGCCGGCCTGGTGCTCTACTCGACGCGCTGGGCCGCGCCGGCGGCACTGCTGGCCGGGATGGCGCTGTTGCGCGCGGTGGTGCCGGGAACCCCGGGAGCCTCGCGATGAGGCCAGCCGCTGGCGCCCGCCAACGCCAGCAGCAGCACCGCGTAGAGCAGCGCCTGCGTATTGGCCGGCCCTTCGAGGATGGCGACCAGCACAGCGCAAGCGGCGCACACGGCCGCCAGCAGTTTTTCTTCGCGCGCCGCAACGGGCAGGCGATCACCCAGCCAGGCCAGCGCCAGGAGCAACAAGGCCGGTGCGGCGATGACGGGCCAGGGCAGGAGGCGGTAGCGCGCATCGAAGACCAGGCCGAGGGCATCAACCGCGGCGAGGAACAGCAGGGCGGCCTGTGCTGCGGCAAGAAGCCGGAGTCCCAACTTTTCCCGCGCCGCGAATGCCGCAACGACGCCAACCCGAACGTCAACCCGTGCGCCGTCGACACCATGCTGCAGCACCTGCGCCAGCCGGCCGGCAGCCGCCGCGCCGCAGGTCAACGACAACAACAGCGCCGTGCCGCCGGCCGCCCATTCCCACGCGTTACGGCTCCACAAGGGCAACGCCTGCGCCTGCAGCAGGGCAAAGGCGGCGATCAGCGCGCCGGCCGCGGCGAGCGCCGATTGCGCCAGCAGGTCCGCTCCAGCGGGTGCCGCAGTGCTCCGCCTGCGCCGCCATCCATTCAACATCAGGCCGGCCACCGCACCACCCGCTGCGCCTATCACCACAATGAGCGGCAGCCAGAACCAGCGCGGGTCGGGCGGCAGCGGACCGGCGAGCGGCACGCGCTGAATTCCATCGGCATCGAACAGGCCCCAGGCGCCGCCCATCGCGCCTTCCAGCGCGCGCTTCCAGGGCTGGTCGAAGGCCTCGATCAGGTTGAATTGCAGCGGCTGCACCGCCTGCCGCGCCAGCATTGCGCGCACGAAATGCGCCTGTTCGAAACGCCCCGGCACCGCCGGGCCGCGCTGCCGGCCGGCCGCAGGCCAGCCGGTTTCGGCGACGAAGACCGGCGTGTTGCCGAAGTTCTGCCGCAGCTGCGCGGCCACCGCGTACACATGGTCGACCGCCTGTGCGCTGCCGACCGGCTCGTCCTCCCAATACGGCAGGATGTGCGCTGCGACGACGTCGACATGTTCGCGCAATACCGGCCCGTGCCGCAGCCAGAATTCCCAGACGTCGGCATAACTGACCGGCACCGGCGACTCGCGCCGGGCGCGGTCGAGCAGCGCGGCCAGCGCCTCGGGCGACAGTTCGCGGCGCAACAGGACTTCGTTGCCGACCACCAGCAATTGCACGACGTCGCGATACTCGCGCGCCAGTTCCAGCGCGCGCCGCAACTGGATCTCGTTGGCCGCCGCATCGCGCCCGATCCAGGCGCCGAGCACGACGCGCAGGCCGAGTTTGCGGGCGATCGCCGGCACCGCGTCGAGGCCGTGGTCGAGGCCGTAGGTGCGTACGCAGCCGGTCACCGCCTTGAGCAAACGCAGGTCGGCCTCGATCGCTTGCGGCGCGATGCGCAAAGCCGGGTCGAAGGGCGTGTCGCCTGCGCGCCGGAAGGGCGCGTAGGAGATGCACGGGATTTGAACGCCGACGACGTCGGGCAAAGCGGCCGGGCGGCCCTGGAGCACGGCCAAAGTGATTGTGGCCGCCAGGACGATGCCGAGGACGAGCAGGACGACGATGCGGCGGGCAGCACCCGGGCGCATGGCGGCAGGCTCGGAATCGTGGGGAGGCATCGGTGACGGCGGCGGCAGTGGGCGTGAAAGCAATCGCGGATCCGGCGGGCAGCACAGGCCTGTGCACCGTAGCACGAAACATCGGCACGCCGGCCGTGGGGCGGCCGCTGCCCCTGCTGCGAACCGGCACCGACGACGGCAATGCGGCCGACGCCGCACCGCGCGCAAGTCCCACCCGCCGCAGCGGCGACCGGCCGCCGCATGCAGGTGCCGCCCGACGCTGGCTGGGTGCGCTGGCGATCGCCGCGCTGGTGCTGCTCATCAACCTCGCCGCATGGCGCGCGATGAATCCGCCGCTGGCGGCGCCGGACGCGCCGCCGCGGGTCGCCGGACTCGCCTACAACGCATTCCAGCGCTGGGAGAGCCCGCTCGCCCTGCGCTTTCCGACGCGCGAGGAACTCGCTGCCGACCTGCGCCTTCTGGCGCCGCTGACCCCGCGCCTGCGCACTTACAGCGCCGCCGAGTTTCCCGAGTTGCCGGCGCTGGCGCAGCAGTTCGACCTGCGCCTGAGCATGGGGGTCTGGCTCGACTACCGGCTGCCCAACAACGAGCGCGAAATAGCGGCGGCGGTGCAGGCGGCGCGCGAACATCGCAGCGTCGAGCGCATCATCGCCGGCAACGAAACCCAGCTGCACGGCAAACTGGCGCCCGCCGCGCTCTACGCCTACCTCGACCGGTTGCGCGCGGAACTGGCGGTGCCGGTGTCGACCGCCGAGCCCTGGCATGTCTGGCTGCGCCAGCCCGAGCTGGCCGCGCATGTCGATTTCATCACCGTGCATCTGCTGCCGTATTGGGAAGGCGTGCCGGTCGAAGCCGCAGTGGACGAAACGCTGCGGCGTTACGCCCAGGTGCAGGCGCACTTCCCGGACAAACGCATTGTGATCGGCGAAATCGGCTGGCCCAGCGGCGGCGCGGCGGTCGGCGTGGCGCTGCCGACACCGGCGGCGCAGGGCATGTTCGTGCGCTCTTTTTTGGCGCGCGCGCAGGCGCTGAACCTCGACTATTACCTGATGGAAGCCGTCGACCAGCCCTGGAAACACGCCACCGAGGGGGCCGTCGGCGCACACTGGGGCATGCTGGATGCAGCGCGGCGGACGAAGTTCGAGCTCGCCGGTCCGCTCTACAGCGATCCCTACTGGCAAACCAAAGTGGCCATGGCCTCGGCCGTCGGGCTGGCGGCGATGTTGCCTTTCCTGCTGACCTTCGCCGGCATGCGGCTGGCCGGGCGCATCGCCTTCGTCCTGATCGCCCAGGCCGTAGCCTCGCTCGCCGTGCTGCTGGGCACGCTGCCGCTGGACAATTACCTGCGTCTGCCGGACATCGCCGTGCTGGCGGTGCTGGTGCCGGCGCTGGGATTCATGGCGGCGATCCTGCTGACGCAGACACTTGAATTCGCCGAGCTGTTCTGGGACGGCAGCCTGCGCCGGCGCGCGACGGCGCGCCCGTTACCGGCCGGGACCGCACCGCCCTTAGTCAGCATCCACGTGCCCTGCTGCAACGAACCGCCGGCAATGGTGATCGCCACCATCGACAGCCTGTTGGCGCTCGACTGGCCCGCGCTCGAGATCCTGATCGTGGACAACAACACGACCGATCCGGACTTGTGGCAACCGGTGCAGGAACATGTGCGGCGGCGCCTGCAGGAGCGTGAAGCCGGCGCGGCGCATGGTCCGGCGCTGCGCTTCTTCCATCTGCCGGACCACCCCGGCTTCAAGGCCGGCGCCTTGAACTTCGCCTTGCAACAAACCGATCCGCGGGCGGCATGGGTCGCCGTGGTCGATGCCGACTACCTGGTGCAGCCCGAGTGGCTGCGCGAGCTCGCCGGGCATTTCGGCGATCCGTCGGTCGGCATCGTGCAGGCGCCGCAGGCCCACCGCGACTGGGCCGGCCAGCCGCTGCGGCGCATGATGAACTGGGAGTACGAAGGTTTCTTCCGCATCGGCATGCACCATCGCCACGAGCGCGACGCCATCGTCCAGCACGGCACCATGACGCTGATCCGCGCCGCGGCGCTGCGCGGCGTCGGCGGCTGGGACGAAGGCTGCATCTGCGAGGACACCGAACTGGGCCTGCGCCTGTTCCGCCTCGGCCTGCGCGCGGTGTATGTCGATCGGGTATTCGGCGCCGGGCTGGTGCCGGCCGATTTCGGTGCCTACCGGCGCCAGCGCCAGCGCTGGGCGCAGGGCGCGATGCAGATCCTGCGCCGCCATGCCGGCGCGCTGTTCGGCCCTTCGCCCTTGCGGCGCGGGCAGCGCTACCACTTCGTCGCCGGCTGGCTGCCGTGGATCGGCGACGCCCTGCACCTGGTCTTCAGCTTCGCGGCGATGGCGTGGTCGCTGGGCTTTCTTCTTGCGCCGCAGTGGTTCGGCCTGCCGACCGCCCTCTTCGTAGTGCCGCTGGCGGTGTTCTTCCTCGCCCGCCTGGTGCTCGGCCCTCTGCTTTACTGGCGCTGCGTGCCCTGCTCCGCGGCGGGTATCGCCGGCGCGGCGCTGGCCGGCATGGGCCTGTCGCACAGCGTCGCGCGCGGCATCATCGCCGGGCTGACGGGCCGCAGAGCCGTGTTCCATGTCCCCCGTCGCGTTGCCCCGGCGGCGGCGAAACCGGCGACAAAATTGGCGGAAACCCGCAGGTACGCCTGGCTCGCCGACGTGCGGGAGGAAGCCGCACTGCTGCTCGGCCTGCTGGCCTGCATCGCCACGCTGGCCGTGCACCGCGAGCCCGGCGACACCGCGCTGGCGATGTGGATGCTGGTGCTCGGCATGCAATCCCTGCCTTACGCCGCCGCGCTGGCCTGCGCCCTGCAGTCGCGCCTCGACAGCCGGCCGGGCTGAAAAAAGTCGGCGCCAGCGCTACGGCGATTACTTCGCTTTCGACGCCAGCTTGACGGTTTCGCCGGCGATCATGAAGTGGCCGCGGCCGCGGTGGTGCAGGGTGCGCGGGTCCTTGCAGGCGGGATCGACCCAGGCCTGCTGCACTTCAAGGACGAAGAAGTTGTAGCGGTTCAAGAGTCGCGTATCGACCACGCGACATTCGAGGCTGGCCCAACACTCGGCGATCAGCGGCGCGGCGACGGTCCCGGCCGGCAGCGTCGTCAGGCCAAAGCGTTTGAACTTGTCGACGCGGCGGCCGGAGGTGTTGCCGCAGCCGACCACCTTGTCCGCAATGTCCGCGGTCGGGATGTTGAGCACGCATTGCCGCGTCGCCTTAAGTGCGGCGAAACTGAAGTTGCGACCGCTGACGACGCAGCCCACCAGCGGCGGCTCGAATTCCATCATGGTGTGCCATGACATGACCATGACGTTGAACTTGCCCTTGTGCGCCGTGGTGAGCAGCAGCACCGGACCCGGCTCGAGCAGACCGTAGACCTTGGACAGGGGATAGGCGCGCTTGGACATGCGGCGAGTTTAGCGGTATCAAATGCGGCGTGCGCTGGTATCCTGCCGATCCCTGCTCCGGAGTTACCCAGCCATGACCACGCTTTTCAGCCCCCTGCAAACCGGCGCCGTTGCCGCCCCCAACCGCATCTTCATGGCGCCGCTGACGCGCTGCCGCGCCGGCGACGGTCATGTGCCGACCGCCCTGATGGCGGAATACTATGCGCAGCGCGCCGGCGCCGGGCTGCTCATCGCCGAGGCCACGATGGCCATGGCCGGCAACTCGGCCTTCTGGCACGAACCGGGGATTCATTCCGCCGCGCAAGTGGCGGGCTGGAAACTGACCACGGACGCCGTGCATGCCGCCGGCGGACGCATCTTCCTGCAGATCTGGCACGGCGGGCGCGCCTGCCATCCGCTGCTCAACGACGGCGCGCAACCGGTGGCGCCCAGCGCGCTGGCGATTACCGGCGACGAGGTGCACACGCCGCAGGGCAAGCAGCCCTATGTGCTGCCGCGCGAACTGCGCGACGAGGAACTGCCGGGCATCGTCGCCGGATTCAGAAAGGCAGCCGAGAACGCCAAAGCCGCCGGTTTCGACGGCGTCGAGGTACATGGCGCCAACGGCTACCTGCTCGACGAGTTCCTCCGCGACGGCGCCAACAAGCGCGGCGGGCCTTATGGCGGCAGCGTGGAAAACCGCGCGCGGCTGCTGTTCGAGGTGATCGAGGCGGTCAGCGCCGTCTGGGGCAGCGACCGCGTCGGGCTGCGCATTTCGCCGCTCAACAGCTACAACAGCATGATCGACAGCGACCCGGTCGGCCTCGCCACCTTCCTCGCGACGCGCCTCAACGATTTCAAGCTGGCCTACCTGCACGCCATGCGCGGCGACTTCTTCGGCCTGCAGAAGGGTGATGCGATGACGCCGATCCGCGCCAACTACAAGGGCGTGCTGGTCGCCAACATGGGCTACACGCCGGCCGAGGCGGCCGACGCGGTGGCGGCAGGCAAAGTCGATGCGGTGGCCTTCGGCACCGGCTTCCTCGCCAACCCCGATCTGCCGGCACGGATCAAGGCGGGTGCGGCGCTGAACTCGCCCGATCCCAAAACGTTCTACAGCCCCGGCCCCAAGGGCTATACCGATTACCCAACGCTGGCCTCAGCAACGTGCACCACGGATTGATGGCGTGAACATCGAGCTGTCTCTGCACGAAACCCGCGTCATCGGCTGCCTGATCGAGAAGGAGATCACTACGCCGGAGCAGTATCCGCTGTCGCTCAATGCCCTGACCAACGCCTGCAACCAGCGCAGCAACCGCGACCCGGTGCTGGACCTGGACGAAGTCACGGTGCAGGCGGTGGTCGACGGCCTGGTGAAGAAATTCTTCGTCAATGAACACGGCGGTTTCGGCAGCCGGGTGCCGAAGTTCCAGCATCGTTTCTGCAACACCAACTACGGCACGCTGAAGTTCACGCCGCAGGAGCTCGGCGTCATTTGCGAACTATTCCTGCGCGGGCCGCAGACGCCGGGTGAGTTGCGCAGCCACGCCGCGCGGCTGTGCCGCCTTGGCGATGTGACGGAAGTTGAGGCGGTGCTGCAGCAACTCGCTGCGCGCGAGGACGGTCCTTATGTGCTGCGCCTGGCTCGCGAGCCGGGCAAGCGCGAATCGCGTTACGCCCATTTGTTCAGCGGCGAACCGGGAGATGCGGTCGAGTACGCGGCCGCGACCGGCAGTAGCGAAGCGCAAGCTCAGGCAGGCGGTCGCCTGCAGCAGCTCGAAGAGCGGGTCGCCGCCCTTGAAGCCGAAGTTTCCGCCCTGAAAAACCGGCTTGATGCCCTGAGCGCTTCCTGAGCCGCCGACAGCACGGCGGCGGAAATCCTCAGGCCGTCATCTTCTGCCGGCGCCTGGACTTTCCTCCGCCAGACTCTGAATCCTCGGTCGTTTCATCGTCTGCATCGCCGAAGCGGACAATGTGCACTCCGGCCGGCAGGTCGGATTTGCGGCGTGAAAGCTCCCGCAACCAGTCGTTTCCGGGGGGTGCGAGAACGTCCATCAGGCTCATGGCGCGCTGGGTCATTTGCGGCTCCTGTGTTTCCTGGATCTTTGCGAGGCCGGAAATTCCGTGTCCGGTGTCACGTCCTGCCGATTCATGCTGCGATAAAGGCGAAGGCGCCACCGAGGCAGCGCCTTCGGGCGACTGGAGGGGAGCCAGCCGCCGGGAAACGTGGGTCAACTCGCCAGGTAGCGGCGCGAGTCGTCGAGAAACCTGAGGATTACGGTGGGCTGCATGTCTGGCTCCATTTGCGGCATCTGCTGTTCAATGAACGTATAGATGGGGCCCCTCGCCATTGGTTCAATGGGTCCGATGGCAAATTGCAACAACTTGTTTCACGGCGGGCCGCCGCCGCGGCTCAGGTATCGCTGACGCGGCCGCGCTGGGCCTTGACCTTTCCGCGCAGGACCTTGCTGTCCACGCGACGCTTTTGCGAACCGCGGGTCGGTTTGGTGGCCCGCCGCTGCAGGGGAATGAAGGCGGCCTGGGCGATCAGCTCACGCAGGCGCTCCAGCGCGGCAAACGTGTTGCGTTCCAGGCTGCGGAACTGCTGCGCCTTGATCACCACCACGCCCTCGGCCGTGATGCGCTGATCCTTGAATTGCAGCAGGCGGGCCTTGAGCTCCTCGGGCAGCGAAGAGGCGCGGATGTCGAAACGCAGATGTACGGCGTTCGAGACCTTGTTGACGTTCTGGCCGCCGGCGCCCTGGGCACGGATGGCGGTGAATTCGACTTCATCCTCGCGCAGCAGGGATGCGGCTCCGGCGTTCGGCATGACTAGGACTTGGGCTTCGCCGGCGCATCGACGTCGAGCGCGCGCCAGCCTGCCAGCCCGAGTTCGTTCAGGGTTTCGATGTTGCGCTCGTAGATCTCCGCCGCATCGGGGAAGGCCGCCGTGGCGCGCTCCAGGCTGGCTTCGCGAATCAAGTGCAGGGTCGGGTAGGGCGCGCGGTTGGTGTAGTTGGCGATGTCGTCGGGCTCGGCATCGGCAAACACGTAATCGGGATGGAAGCTCGCCACCTGCAGGATGCCGGACAGGCCCTGGGTGCGCAGTACGACTTCCACCAGATCGAGAAAGCTGGCGAAGTCGTCGAAATCGGTCAGCACCTCCGGCGTGATCAACAGCGTGGTGTCGACCTCGGCCGGCGCGGCTTCGGCGAGAAACTTCAGCTCGCGTTCGAGATCGTCGAGCAGGGCGTTTTCGGTCTGCGCCGCGCTGACGACATAGCGCACCTGGCCCTTGACGTGCACGCTCTTGGCGAAGGGGCAGAGATTGAGGCCGATCACGGCGCGCTCCAGCCACTTGCGCGTCGTGGCGATGATTTCGTCGGACATGAAGAGTCGGTGCCGGCGCTACGGCGCTCAGCCGGCCTGGTAGAGGAGCCGGCGCTCTTCGGCCTGCAGCGCCAGCTTGACTTCTTCGAGCACGGCATCGACATCGGCGATGCGATGCTCGACTTCGATGCGGCCGGTCAGTTCGCTGCCGGGACTCAGGTTGCCTGCCTCATAAAGGCGCCAGATTTCCTTGCCGTAGTCGCTGTCGACCAACTCGGGCGCGAAGCGGCCGAAGTAACTCGCCAGGTTGGCGACGTCGCGTTCCAGCATGGCGCCGGCGCTGCTATTGCCGGCGGCGTCCACCGCCTGCGGCAGGTCGATGATGACCGGGCCGTCGGCTCCGACCAGGATGTTGTACTCGGACAGGTCGCCATGGATGATGCCGGCGCAGAGCATGCGCACCACCTGCTCGAGCAGCCCGGCGTGGAATTCCAGCGCCTGTTCCGGCGACAGCTCGATGTCGTTGAGGCGCGGTGCCGGATGGCCGTCGGCATCGGTCACCAGGTCCATCAGCAGCACGCCCTCGTGGCAGATGTAGGGCTGCGGCACGCGCACGCCGGCGGCGGCGAGGCGATACAGGGCATCAACCTCGGCGCTTTGCCAGGCTTCTTCCTGCATCTGGCGCCCGTAGCGCGAGCCCTTTTCCATGGCGCGCGCCTGGCGGCTGTTCTTGGTCTTGCGGCCTTCCTGGTAGGAGGTGCTCTTGCGGAAGCTGCGCTGCTTGGCGTCCTTGTAGACCTTGGCGCAGCGGATCTCTTCGCCGCAGCGGACGATATAGACGGTGGCTTCCTTGCCGCTCATCAGCTGGCGCAGCACCTCGTCGACCAGGCCTTCGGTTACCAGCGGCTGGAGTCGCGCAGGCGTCTTCATTTAACGCTCATGGCAGCGAGAGTCATTCGCCGAGGTTGAAAACGCGAAAGGCGAATTGGTCGCCCGCCCCCCTTCCGCTGCGCGGGCCACGGCTGGCTTTGCACAGCCAGCCGGCTGCGGCGGCGCGACGCATGCGTCGCGAATTCCCGCCTCGCCCCTCGCGGGGGGTTACTAGTCGGCGCGCTGTGCGCGTACATCACAAGGGGCTCCCAACAAGGTATTTCACGCTAACCACCCTTGTCGCTCAGCAAATGCACCTTCACCTTCTTGCCCTTGATGCTGCCCGCCGACAGCTTGCGCAGGGCTTCCTTCGCGATGCCGCGCGCGACGGCGACATAGGTGCTGGTGTCGGTGACGTTGATCTTGCCGACCTGCTCCTTGCTGAAGCCGGCTTCGCCGGTCAGCGCGCCGAGCACGTCGCCGGGACGGATCTTTTCCTTGCGCCCGCCGAGGATCAGCAGCGTGACCATGGGCGGCAGCAGGGGAGCGCCGGCGGTAATCTGCAGATCGTTAAGGGAGCGCCATTCGACATCGACGCCCATGGTCTTGACGATGTTGGCGACGCGTCCTTTCTGGTTGCTGCTGACCAGGCTGAAGGCCCAGCCTTCCTGGTCGACGCGGCCGGTGCGGCCGAGGCGATGGACGGGGATTTCGCTGTCGGGCGTGATATCGACGTTGATCACCGCTTCCAGCTGCTCGATGTCGAGGCCGCGCGCGGCGACGTCGGTGGCGACCAGTACCGAGCAGCTGCGATTGGCGAACTGCACCAGCACCTGGTCGCGTTCGCGCTGTTCCATCTCGCCGTGCAGGGCGAGGGCGACGAAGCCTTCGGCGCGCAAGACCTGCAGCAGGTCGCGGCACTGCTGGCGGGTATTGCAGAAGGCCAGGGTGCTGACCGGGCGGTAATGCTTGAGCAGCAGCGCAACGGCGGCCAGCCTTTGTTCGTTGGTTACCTCGTAGAAGCGCTGGCGGATCTTGCTGCTCTCGTGCTGTTCGGGCAGGGTGACCTGCTGCGGATCGCGCAGGAAAGCCCGCGCCAGGGTGGCGATGCCTTCCGGAAAGGTGGCGGAGAAGAGCAGGGTCTGGCGCGCCTTGGGGCAGGCTTTGGCGACGAAGGCGATGTCGTCGTAGAAGCCCATGTCGAGCATGCGATCGGCTTCGTCCAGCACCAGCGTGTCGAGCGCGGAGAGGTCGAGGCTGGCGCGTTGCAGGTGGTCCATGATCCGCCCCGGCGTGCCGACGACGACGTGGGCGCCGTGTTCGAGGCTGGAGATCTGCGGCCGCATGGTGCTGCCGCCGCACAGGGTCAACACCTTGATGTTTTCCGCGCCGCGCGCCAGGCGGCGGATTTCCTGGCTCACCTGGTCGGCCAGTTCGCGTGTCGGACACAGTACCAGTGCCTGCACCGCGAAGCGGCGCGGATTCAGCCTGGCCAGCAGGCTCAGGGCAAATGCCGCGGTCTTGCCGCTGCCGGTCTTGGCTTGCGCGATCAGGTCGTGGCCGGCCAGGGCCAGCGGCAGGCTGGCG
>ORJL010616781.1_pt1 | contig 22814 bp, 16 predicted proteins | sample 1779941 | NCBI WGS metagenome assembly ORJL01 (sample SAMEA104232317, study PRJEB22302) | groundwater metagenome | biome: forest; feature: aquifer; material: groundwater | place: USA | collected 2011-08-07 | depth 5.8 m
CGCCGCCGCCGCCGCGGAACGGGCGCGCCAGGAATCGCGGAACCGGCTGGAAGCGCTGGCGCAGGAGCTCCTGGGAGACCGCGACCCATCGGAGTTCGCGGTCGCGCTCACCCTGAAGGAGACCCCCGAGGGGCCGGTCTTCGACCTGGTGGGGCAGGGACCCCTCCCAGACGGAGCGGAAGTCGCCACCGCGGTGCTCTATTTCGACGCGCCGATTCCCGAAGCCTCGAAGACGGTTCATGTCCGCGGCAACCTGTTCCATGCGCGCACCGGTCCGCTGCCGGGCGGCCGCCGGGTCGCCCCGGGACTGTACACCGCGCGCGCGGAGTTCCGCGCCGACCGGTCGCCCGAGGCCGCGCGCGAAGCTCGCGCCGCGGGCGCTCCGGTGGCGGCCCGCGCGGCCGTGACCATGCTCCTCGGCACCGTGGGCGCGGAGCAGGACTTCGCCGAGCGCGTGCGCGCGGAACGGCGGGAAGCCCTCGATTTCCTGGCGCAGACCGCCGAGGCCCTGCGCGCCGCTGCCGAAGACCCCAAGATGGTCGGCCCGGAACGATGGACTGCGATCGCCCGGGAATGGACGAAGGGGATCGACGGGATCGAGGACCGCGAGCGCCGCAGGTCGGCGGCCGTGCTTGCGGTCCCCGATCCCGAGTTCCTCCGTCGGCTCGATGGCGTCTTCCCCCTCGCGCGTGATGCGGTCCGTGCGGTCGCGACCCACACTCTCGCTGCGCTCGGCGCCGAGGTTCCCGTCGAACTCGCCTTTCCGCGCACGGATGCGCGCGAGGCGCTCATCCCGCACGAGTACGTGATGAAGCTCCTCGATGGGCTGCGGGCCGCATCCGCGGCCTTCCCCGCCGGGACCCCGGAGGACGCCGCCGCCGCCGCCGCCTTGCGCGACTTCTCCCGACGCGTCGACCTCGCGCGCGTCCTCCGCGGCGAGGTCCGCCAGGCCGCCGCCGACCAGGCCGCTCCCCACCCCGCCCTCTCCTGGCTCGAGCCCTACCTGGCCGAGGTGCGCGACCTGAGACGTGTCGACCTCGGCCTCCACGAGATCGCCAAAGGCAAGCTCCCGCCGGGCCTCGAAGACCTCGACCGGGCGCTTGCCTGCCTCGAAGAACTCGGGAAGCTCCGCGCCCATGCCTTGGCGCAGGAGACCGGCAAGCCGCTGCCCGTGGAGTGGCGCCCGCTCGGGACCATGCCGGCCGGGCAGTTGGAGTCGACCGTCGACGAGATCTTCGTCCGGCTCGGTGGGTCCCGCCGATGAGCCCCCGTCCCGGCCCGTATTACACACCGGCAACATCGTCGCGAAAACGACGATGTTGGAGTGGAGCCTTCCGCGTCTCCGTCGGGCGATAATGCGGGGTTGGGATTTGGGATTTGCGCGTCCAGCCGCCCAGTTTGCGGTGGAACCGCGCCGATCGTGGCCGCGCGCCGGAGCGCAGCCGCCGACTTCATGATGCGATGCCGATGGCCAGCAAGCGGGGAGAGAACACGATGAAGCGGACCGCGACCAGGTCTCCGATGCCTCGGCAACTCCGCCGCGCTCGCAGCGGCTTCGTCCTGATCGTGGTCCTGGGCATGCTCGCCCTGCTGTCGATTCTCGCGACCACCTACCTCACCCTCGCACGCACCGAGCGCCAGGCCGCGGAGAACTTCGTGGTCCAGACCCGGGCGATGATGCTCGCGGTTTCCGGCATCGAGTATGCCATCGCCCGGCTGCGCTCCTCCGCGGCCGTCGCCGGCGGCCACGCCTACGGCGGCGAGGACTGGAACGGCCAGGGGGAGGCGACCGGCACCCCCGATGGCAGCGCGGATGACGCCAACGGCAATCGCAACGGCGTGGTCGACGTCTTCGCCTGCGACCCCGAGTTCGCCCGCCGCCCTTCCTTCTTCGTCGATGACGATCGGGACGGACTGCCCGACCTGATCCGCATCGTGGAGGGCGGGGTCACCTCCCGCCGCGGCTACAGCGGACGCGTGGCCGGGACCTTCCATGAGGAAGGGGACCATTTCGTCCTCAAGGTCACCGGTTCCTCCGGGCAGGTCTCGGTCAACCAGAAGGGGGACGGCTACCGCAAGCTCTACGACAATCTGGGCGTGCTCGCCCTCAATCCGCCGGTCCGCGACCTCGGCACCCGCATCCAGGGCTCCCAGCCCTACTCCACCGTGGACGATCTCCTCTTGAAAGGCGTCCTGACCGGCGGCCAACTCGACGTTCTGCGTCCCTACCTCACCACCTTCGCATGGGTTGACCCCTCGACGATCCGCCCCGACCCCCAATTCGAGCCGTTCCAGCGGCCGGAGAACCTCCGCCGCCAGTCGTGGATCGAGCCGCGCGCGCCGATCGACGTCAACACCGCCGACTTCCTCGTGCTCAAGTCCTGCTTCCTGGGGCTCGCAGGCTACAGCGCCGACCGGGCCAAGCCGAAGAAGAAAAATGCGATGGTGCTCAAAGACAGCCAGGCCGACGACCTGGCCCGGGCCATCCTCCTGGCCCGCGCGGAGACCTTTACCGATTCCAACGGGAACCAGGTGTACGACGACGGTGAGCCGTTCATCGACGTCGACGGCGACGAACTCTTCTGCGGGCCGTTCCGCACCTGGCACCAGTTCGAGTCCTTCGTCGCCTCCGTGCCCGGCTTCGGCCAGAAGCGGCCCAAGGGAAAGGGCTGGGGGTTCGGCCAGCTCAAGAAGAAGGAGTGGGGCGCGGACCTCGTCTGCGCCAACGCCAACCCCAACACCCTGCTCAACTGCCTGCAGCCGGACCATCAGCTCCGTCGCGCGATCGACAAATCCGACCTGATCGCATCCACCACCGAGTTCTGCTTCGAGTCCACCGGCACCTACGTCATCCGCTCGCTCGGACGCGTGACCAGCACCTTCCACGAGGTGCTCGCCACTCGGGAGATCGAGTGCGAGGTCCGGCTGTTCGACCTGTCCCGGCTCACCACCCAGGAGGACTTCGAAGGCGCGGAGATCAAGGTGCTCTCCAGCCCGGACGTGATGTCGATCCCGGAAGAGGTCGCGGGGATCGTGACCGAGTCCTACGACGACGTCAACGACAACGGCCGGTTCGACGCCAAGGACACCTTCACCGACCTCAACGGCGACGGGATGCGCGACGGGCCCGCGCTCTACGACGGGCAGCTCTGCCTGCGCCCCTCGGACCCGCCCGAGACCGCGCCCTGGGGCGACCACCCCTCCCAGCTCGCCTTCCGCTGCTTGTTCAACGACAGCCCGACCCATGCCCGGCTCGGGCCCGACCAGTACCCGAGCCTCTCGGCCGACATCGCCGAACCCACCCTGGCGCGCGGCATCCCGCTCTCCGCGGGGGACCTCCGCACCAGCGTCGAGGGCGGCGGCTCGCTCCTGCGCGACCTCACCGGCTCCGACGACTATCCCGACCTCGGCCCGAACGGCCTGTTCGTGCGCGAGGAGACCGGCGAGCTCATCTACTGGAACTCGATCCTCAATTGGCCCGTGGGCGCGGGCAGCATCCGATTCTGGCTCAAGCCGACCTGGGAGACCCATCCCGCGGCGAACCAGTACAAGGACGTGCTGGCGCTCAACCAGAATTACTCCCTCGATCCGAACCGCGGCCGGCTGGTGCTGCTCGACGCGGTGCACTTCGGGCCCAAACCCGGCCTGTTCAAGCTGGAAGGGCATTGTTACACGCGCACGCGCTCGACCCGGGCGACGGAGACGACGCCCGATCCGGGCTTCGATCCTCCGACCTACGTGAAGTCACATTACCATGTGAAGCTGAAGGGGGACTGGACGCCCGACCAGTGGCACGACTTCTCGCTGCGCTACACGGACCAGATCCGCTTCTCGGCGTGGTTGGACGCGATCCCCTTCGACGTGCTGCACGAGAGCAAAATGGGCGGCTCCGACTCGGCCACGCTCGGGAACCCGTCTCCCACGTACAACCACATGGCGCTCGGCTCCGAGGCGCCGTGGTCGGACAAGATCGGCACCGGGACGTACGACGACTTCCTGATCTACCGATCCGCGGTGCCGGCCTCCGATGCCGGGTTGACTCCGGCGTGGCGCTATGACGATACGGGCGTGCCGGGCTGGGGCGAATACGTTGGACGGATGCGGCTGCCTGCGGGCGCCCGGGTGCGCAGCCTGGCCTGGACCGAGTGGCGGCCGACGCTCGACTATCAAGGTGACGATCTGTCCTCGACCGCGTCCGAGGCGGCGCGCAAGCGGCCTGATGTCCGCTTCTTCTACCGCGCCCAGGGGGAGGCGGCCTGGCGTCCCGCGCCTCGGCCCACCGACCCCGACGCCTGGGACGGCGGCCCGATCTCGCCCGACCCCGGCATGCCGCCCACGAACACGGTCGAATTCCGGTTCCTGTTCGATCGCAACGGGCAGAATCCGTTTCGCAACTCGCCCGCGGTCGATGACGTGACGTTCACGTACACCGGCGGAGCCGGCGTGGTGGTGCTGAGTTGGCGCATCCTGCCCTGATCGGCGTGCGATCGGTTTGCGGGGGATCCGTCACGCGGGCGGCAGCGGGGGCGGCCGGTCGGCGGTCCCGCCCTTGGCGACCGCGTCGAGGGCCTGGCTGCGGATCATCGCCATCTTGAACATCGGCGTCAGGCCCATCATGTCCAGGACCGACTTCACCTTCGAGGGCACACCCACCAGGTAGATCGCCCCGCCCTGGGGCTCCAGGAAGTCGTGCAGGTTCACCATGTGCCCGAGCGCGGTGCTGTTGATGTAGGTGACGTCCTTCATCTCGAGAATCCAGCGCACCATCCCCTCGTGGCGGAGCCTGCCCAGGGTCTCCTGGAACGCCGTGGCCTTGGCGTCGATCGGCCCATGGAGTACGACCAGCACGCTGCGATCGGCGCCCTGTACGTATTCGACTTCCAGCGTGAATTCGGGCACGGGTCGGCACCTCATCGGTTGATCGTGGCGCATTGTACCGTGGACCCCGCCGCGCGCCAAGCTCCTGTTGACTCGCCGGGCCTGCGTGTGCTTTTCTCGAAGACGCGAAAAGACGCCGCGGGCCGCCGGGCGAGTTCCGGCGTTCCGGTCCAGGCGATTCCGGTACGGTCCCGATCCGCGAGGGGAGGCAGATCATGTTCGCGTGGATCCTGAAGACGCTGCGCAGCCGGGGCTTGGTGCCCGCGATCTCCGACACCGAGCGTGCCGCGCTCGAGGCGGGCGACGTCTGGATCGACGCCGAGCTGTTCTCGGGCAAGCCCGACCTGCGCCGCATCGCGTCCGAGGTCTATCCGGGCCTCGACGAGCGCGAACGCGCCTTCCTCGATGGGCCCTGTGAGGAGTTGTGCCGGCTTGTCCGCCCGTGGGACGTGAGCCGCGCGCGTTGCCTGCCCCCCGAGGTGTGGAACTTCCTCAAGGCGAACCGCTTCTTCGGGATGACCGTTCCGCGCGAGTACGGCGGCCTCGGCTTCTCCCCCCTCGGCGTGAGCGCGGTGATCGGCAAGCTCAGCAGCCGGAGCCTGCCCGTCTCGATCGTGGTGCTGCTCCCGAACTCCGTGGGACCCGCCGAGCTGATCGCCCATCACGGCACGAAGGAGCAAAAAGAACGTTTCCTGCCGCGGCTCGCCGTCGGCGATGAGATCCCGTGCTTCGCGCTCACGGAACCGAACGCCGGGTCGGACGCCGCCTCGATGCAGGCGAGCGGGACGGTCTTCCGGGCCGCGGATGGTTCGGTGCAATTGCGGCTCGACTTCCGCAAGCGCTACATCACCCTGGCACCGGTGGCGACGTTGCTCGGGCTGGCCTTCCGCTTGAGCGATCCGGAAAACCTGCTCGGCCATGGGCCGGAGCCGGGGATCACGGTCGCGCTGGTGCATGCGGGAACGCCGGGGCTTTCGCTCGGGCGGTGGCACGACGCGATGGGGGTGCCGTTTCCGGTCGGGCCGGTCGAGGGGCGGGACGTGGTGGTGCCGGTGGACCGGATCCTGGGCGGTCCGGGTCGCGGCTGGCAGATGCTGATGGAGGCGCTTTCCGCGGGCCGGTCGGTATCGCTTCCGGCCGGGGCGGCGGCGGGGGCGAAGGCCGCGGTGCGGTACATGGGCGCGTACGCGGCGGTGCGGCGGCAATTCGGGATACCGATCGGGCGCTTCGAGGGGATCGAGGAGCCGCTGGCGCGGATCGGCGGGCTCGCCTACCTGATGGAGGCCGCGCGCGTGTTCACCTGCGGCGCGGTCGGGGCCGGGCGCAAGCCGGCGGTGATCTCGGCGATCGTCAAGTACCACGAGACCGAGCTCGCGCGCAAGATCGTGGCCGACGCGATGGACGTGGCGGGCGGCGCGGCGCTCTGCCGCGGCCCGAACAACCTGCTGGCCGACGGCTGGTGCGGGGCGCCGATCGGGATCACGGTCGAGGGAGCCAACATCCTGACCCGCACGCTGATGATGTTCGGCCAGGGGGCGCTGCGCTGCCATCCCTTCGCGTATCGCGAGTTGCGGGCGATGGCGGAGGGGGACGCCGCGGGCTTCCGCGCAGCGGTCCTCGGGCACCTGGGGTTTCTGCTGCGCAACGTCGTGCGCGGCTTCGTGCGCGAGCTCACGCGCGGCCGGCTGGTGTCGGCGCCGGTGGCGGGGGCGATGGCGCCCCACTGGCGGACGCTCAGCTGGTGCTCGACCCGCTTCGCGGTACTTGCCGAGGCGGCCATGGCCGGGCTCGGGCCGCGCCTGAAGCGAAAAGAAAAGCTGACGGGACGGTTCGCGGACGCGCTCTCCTGGATGTATCTCGCCGCCGCGACGCTGCGGCGATTCGAGGCCGAGGGGAGACGGGAAGAGGACATCCCGATCGCGCGCTGGGCGGTGGAGCACGCGCTGGCGCAGGTGCAGACGGCCTTCGAGGGGATCCTGGAGAACTTCGAGGCGCCCGGGCTGGGCTGGTTCTTCCGCGGCCCGGTTGCGTGGTGGGTGCGGCTCAACCGGGTCGGCCGGCCGCCGTCGGACCGGCTCGGCGGGAAGGTGGCGGCGCTGATCCAGGTTCCGGGGGCGCAGCGCGACCGCTTGACCGAGGGGCTTTTCCGATCGCAGGACCCGGCGGAGCGGCCGTACCAGCTCGAGCAGGCGCTCGCGCTGGCGTCGCGCGCAGAGCCGCTGTGGGGAAGGCTGCGCGAGGCGGCGCGCGCGGGCCGGCTGCAGGAAGGGACGGTGGAGTCGCAGTTCGATCCGGCGGTTGCGGCCGGAGTGCTGACGGCGGAGGAGGCGGCGTTGGCGCGCGAGGCGTTGCGGGTGCGCGATGCGGTGATCGAGGTGGACAGCTTCACCACGGAGGAGTTCCTCGGATTCGGGGGCCCGCCTACTCCGTCGAGTCCTCGAAGCGCCTGACCGCGTCCTGGAACCGCGGGTGGACCAGGGCGGTCGTGCGCACGCTCGCGCAGGTAGAGAGGAATGTCGGCGAAGCGCCGATCGAGCCGGAGGATCACTGGAAGGCCATTCCCCAGGCGAGGTCGGTGAGCGTGTGGGTGATCACGGGCGCGATGAGCGCGCCTGAACGACGGTAGGCCCAGCCGTAGAAGAGGCCGGCGACGGTCGCCAGCGAGCAGTAGGCGATCTTCTCGCCCAGGGGGCCCGCGTTGTTCCAGTGCATCAGGCCGAAGGCAACGGCGCTGAGGACCTGAGCCAGCCACGGGCGGCGCAAATGGCGCTCGAGCCCGTTGAGGAGCAGGCCGCGGAAGAACAGTTCCTCGGGAATGGCCACGGTGAGGAAGAGCCCCACGGCGCCGCCCAGGGCCCGGGTCAGCGATGGGTCGCGCGAGGGCGGCCAGTGCAGGAAGCCGATCGCGAACCCCACGGGGATGACGAACGCGGCGAAGGCGAAGAGCGCGGCGAGGCCGATGGCGACATCGCGCCGGGTCGGGACGAGGCGGTATCCCAGTCCGGGCAGGTTGCGCACCAGGCCCCACGCGATCACCGAGAAGGTGGTGAGGGCGATCGCCCACCAGTTGTAGGCGAAGCCCTTTGGACCCTGCCACAGGCCGTCGTACCAGCGCAGGTCGAAGGGGATCCAGATCGCGAGCCACACGGCGGCGTCGGTCCAGGTGAGGCCTCCGTTGATGTCGGGGGCGGCTTGGGACGGCGAGCGGGCGGCGGCGTCTACGCGCGGATCGGTGGGGGCGGATGGGCCGCCCGCGAGCCGATCGGTGCCGTCGGCGACGGACTCGGGCTTCGCCAGGGTGCCGCCCGAAGCGTCTCCGGGCGACCCGGGCAGGGAGCCTCCGGAGATCTCGCGCAACGCGCCGAGGCAGGCGAACGCCGCGAGCGCGAAGATCGCGGTCACGTACGGGTCGAACTTCCCGACTCCGATGCCGGCGACGACGAAGAGCGCGACCAGGAGCGCGGGGACGGCGTGGGCGCGAACCGGTGCGGCCGCGAGCCAGGCGCGGACGCGCGCGGCGTGCGCGGGCACGCCGAGGACGAGTTGGGCCCCGAGCAGCGGAGCCGTGGCGAGAACGATGCCGATCCAGCCGGCGGCGCCGAGGGACTTCGGGAACCTCTCCTCGGCGAGGGCCAGGGCGCAGGCCGCGCCCGCGGCGACCGCGGAGGGGGCCAGCCACGCGACCCAGGGGAGGCGGGCCGCGTCCGAGGGAGCGGCGGGCGCGGGTGAGGCAGGCACGGAGAGGGGCTCCATATTACACACCGGCAACATCGGCGCATTTTCGACGATCTTGCGAGGAATCACACCTCTTGCCGTTGGACAATCCGTGCAATCCGTGCAATCCGTAGTTCCGTCGGTTGCGACGGAGGCTGAGCTGGGTGGTCCCGCTCAGATCATCGCCCGCTTGAGCCGCATACTGTTCTGGACCACGGTCACCGACCCGAGCACGGTGGCGATGGACGCCGCCATCGGATGCAGGCTGAGCCCCCAGGGGACGAAGACGCCCGCCGCGAGCGGCACCATGAGCACGTTGTAGATCAGCGCGAAGAACAGGTTCCGGCGGATCGTCCGCATGACCACCCGGCCCAGGCGGAGGGCGGTGAGGACGCCGTGCGGGTTGCCGCGGATGAGGGTGATGCCGGCCGAGGCGATCGCGATGTCCGTGCGCGAGCGGACCACGGTGCCGAATTCGGTCGCAGGGCCGACGGCGATGCCGAGGTCGGCGCGGGCGAGGGCGGGGGCGTCGTTGATCCCGTCTCCCACCATGGCGACCACGTGCCCGGCGCGCTGCAGGTCGGCGATCTTCTGCTCCTTCCCGACCGGATCGACTTCGGACACCACCTCGTCGATGCCCACGATCCTCCCGAGCGCCTGGGCCACGAGCGGGTGATCGCTGGTCAGGAGTACGGTGCGGATCCCCTCGGCGCGGAGGGCGGCGACGGCTTCCGCCGCTCCCAGCCGGACGATGTCGGCCAGGCCGAACACCCCGAGAAAGCGCCCGCGGCGCGCGACCAGGATGGGGTTGAGCCCCTCCGACAGGTAGCCTTCGATCTCCTCCGCGGACGGCACCCCCGCGATCGCGGTGCCGTCGAAGACCTCCCGGCGGCCGACCCGCACCTCGTCGTCTTCCCAGCGAGCGAGGATTCCGCCGCGTGCGAGCACCTGCACCTGCACGGGGAGCGGACCGGGGTTGAGACCCATGAGGAAGGAGCGATCGACCAGGGCGCGGGACACGGGGTGGTCGCGTCCCTGTTCGGCGTCGATCGCGGCCTGCATGAGCTCGCTCGGCTCGACTCCGGCGGTGGGGGCGACGTGGTGGACGGCGGGGATGCCGACCGTGAGCGTGCCGGCCTTGTCGAAGACGACGGTGTCGATGCGCGGGACCACTTCGAGGCAGGCAGCGTCGCGCACCAGGACGCCCTCCTGGGCTCCCAGGTTGGTCCCGTACATCACGGCGAGCGGCGTGGCCAGGCCGAGGGCTCCGGGACAGGCGGCGATCAGCACCGCGACGAAGTTGGACACCGCCATGACGGTGCCCTGTTCGCCGCCCCAGAAGAACCAGATGGCGAAGACCGCGAGCGCGAGGAAGAGGATCGCGGGGACGAAGAGGCGGGTGACCCGGTCGACCAGGGTGCTGGCCGGGGCACGGCCGGTCTGGGCCTTGGCGACCAGGTCGATGACCTGGGAGAGCATGGTCTGCTCGCCGATCAGGCAGACTTCGACCACGAGCGAGCCGCTGATGACCAGGGAGCCTTCGAAGACGGGCTGGCCTTTTTTCCGCTCGGCCGGCAGGTCTTCGCCGGTGAGCATCGACTCGTCGATCGCGGCCTGGCCGCTCTCGATGACTCCGTCCGCGGGGACGCGGCCGCCGTCGCCGATCAAGACACGGTCTCCCGCCGCGAGCCTGGCGAGGGGCACGAGTTCCTCGCCGAACGGAGCCTTTCGGCGCGCGGTGCGGGGTCGGAGTTCGGCGAGGGCGCGAACCGCGTCCCGGCCGGCGAGACGGGCGCGCACCTCGAGAAAGCGGCCGACCAGGATGTACGCGACGATCAGCGCCGAAGTCACGAAGTAGAGGTGGCCTTCGGCGCCGGGGGGGACCAGCCAGTCGGGCTTGAGGAGGGTGGTCACGCTCGCGACGTAGGCGGAGGTCGAGCCGAGGGCGATCAGCGTGTTCATGTCGGCCGTGCCCCGGCGCGCGGCGGCGATCATGCCGCGGTAGAAGTCCAGGCCGCACCAGAACTGCGCCACGCCGGAGAGGACCAGGAGGATGAGATTGCCCGCGGTGCGGCCGACCACGCCGCCCATCATCGGGATCCAGTGGAGGGAGAGTACGATGCAGGCGAGGGCGATGACACAGGCCGTTCCGGCGCGCAGTCGGATCGCGGCCATTTCGGGATCGGGCGCGGGTTCCGCTCCCCCGCCCGGGCCCGGCAGCACGGTGTCGTCTTCGATCATGGCGCCCCACCTTACCACCGGGAACGGGGATGAGCCAAGCTTGTCGCGGCGTGTCGCGGCAGCGCGTCGGGGGCCGCCGGCATTCAGGAGCCCATCGGCGATCGTCTCCCGGGGACCCGCCCGCTGCGCCGCCCCGTGCGCTGGACGTCCGCCGCGGCCCTCCCGGCCCCCCGGCCGCAGATTGCGTCGCGGTGCGCCGGCTCGTGCTATCATCCGGCACCCGCGCCGACCGCCGGTTGGAGCGGCGCCAAACGAGCCTCGAGGCGCGCGACGATGTTCGCGGCCCGGGAGTCCTGCTGGAATCACGCCCGATCAGCCTCTGGGGCCGGAGCGCGCACCGTGGAGACCGTCCTGGCTATCGCCGCCTTGGTCGCCGTGTGCGGCGCAGGGGTCTGGCTCCATCGCCGGGAAGTCCGGAAGTGCAACGAAGTCCTGCGCGCGACCGCGGCGCGCTTCGGCGGCGAGCTGGTCGACGCCGGCCGCGGGACGCGCGGCCGGATCATCCTCCGGATCGACGGCGTCCCGGGCAGAGTCTCGACCACCGCCGGCGGGGAGGACGATCGCGGGGAGACGCGCATCGTGTTCGAGTGGAGCGCACCCGGCACGTTGCGCATCGCTCCCGAGGGGATCCTGGTCCAGATCGGGAAGTGGTTCGGGATGCAGGACATCCAGGTCGGCGACCGGGACTTCGACCGTGAGTTCCTGATCCGCGGCGATCCCGAGGCCTGGGTGAGGGAGGCGCTCGACGCGGGGGCGCGGAGGAGCTTTTCGGTCCTCGCGAAGGCGGCGGGGTCTCCGGTGCGCCTGGACGCCGGCCCGGCCGGAGTGAGGATCCGATGCGCCCGGGACCTGAGCCAGGCACCGGCGGATCTCGATGTCGCGGTCCGCAGCGCGCTCGAGCTGCTTCGGCGGCTCCGGGAATGCTCGGCCGGGTTGAAGCCGATGCCCGGCGCCGCGGCATTGGCGGCCCCCGGCCGCTGCCCCGTGTGCGGCCAGGACATGGCCGCGCCGCTGCGCCGCTGCGAGCGCTGTCGCACGCCGCACCATGCCGATTGCTGGGAGTACTTCGGGAGCTGTGCGATTTACGCCTGCGCCTCGCGCAAGGCCCTTCCGCTCGAAAAGAAGAAAGCGTAACCGCCTCGGACGTGCGGACGCCGACACAGGGGCCGCCGGGGAGCGTCAGGCCAGGCGCAGGGCGAACCGGGTTCCGGCCGGCGGACTTCGGAAGCCGGGACCGTGGTCCCCGCGGGTGGCATACTCTGAACGGAGGTGAAGACATGCCCCGTGTGATCCGGCGCGTGTGCGTCTTTTGCGGAGCCAATACCGGAATCGACCCGGCTCACCGCGAGGCGGCGATCGCGCTCGGACGCCGGCTCGCGGCCCGCGGTCAGGAGCTGGTCTACGGCGGCGGGCAGGTGGGGTTGATGGGAGTGCTCGCGGACGCCGTGCTGGGCGCGGGCGGACGCGCCATCGGCGTGCTGCCGGAGATCCTCGCGACCAAGGAACTCGCTCACCCGGGGCTGACCGAGATGCGGATCGTTCCCGGCATGCATGCCCGCAAGGCGCTCATGATGGAGCTCACGGACGCGTTCGTGGCCCTCCCCGGCGGCTTCGGGACATTCGATGAACTGTTCGAGGCGATCACCTGGGCGCAGCTCGGCATTCACGCCAAGCCGATCGGAGTGCTCGACGTGGCGGGGTACTTCGACCCGTTCGTGCGGCTGGTCGATGGCGGCATCGCCGCCGGGTTCATCCGCCCCGAGCACCGGGGGCTGCTCGTGGTCGGGCGCGATCCCGAAGCGCTGCTCGAGGAACTGGCGCGGCACGAGCTGCCGGCGGTGCGCAAATGGGCCGATCCGGAACCGGCATGAGGAGGGGTTTCCGCCCGCCTACTTTCGGTGCGCGACCCAGAGGTCGACGAACCCCTTGTAGTTCTCGGCGATCTGCTGGACCGCCGCGGCGCGGTCGTGCTTCTTGTCTTTGTGGCCTTTCAACGCGTCCCAGAACACGGTGCGGCCGACCGCGAAGCCGATCACTCCCTCGATCTTCGCGCCCACCTTCAGCCACTCGCGGACCTTCTCCTTGTTTTCGCCGCGGCCGAGCACGATGATCCCGACGGCCTCACGCCCGCCCGCCCGCGCCGCCTTCGACACCATGGTGGCGTCCTCGGTCTTCTCCACTCCCTCGAGCTTCCACACGTCGGCGTCGACTCCGGCCGCGACGATCCGTTCGATCGCCTGCGCCATCAGCCGCGGGCGCTGCTCCTGGTCGTACTTCCCCTTGTCCCCGCCGGCCTTGGCGAGCTGCTCTTTGGTCGCCGGTACCAGCAGCTCGAACATGAGCTTGTAGCCCTGGTCGGCGCAGTAGCCGCTGAGCGTCTTCAGCCGCGCCCCCTGGCGCTGGTTCATCCCCGGGTCCCCTTCCGGGTTCCACCGCACCAGGCACTTCACCAGCGTCGGGCGGTACTTCTCGATGTGCGCGCCGAACTCGGGACCGTAGTCGAAGTCGAACTCGTCCTGGCCGCTCTTCTCCACCGGCATCGCGAAGGCGATCCCGCTCTTGCGCGCGTCCTGCAGCACCCGGTCGCCGAACTGCTCGTCGCACAGCACCGAGGCGCGGTCGCGCGGCACGCCCAGGTCGAGCGCCTTCTTGAAGCCGTCGTACACGATGTCCTTGTACGAGGCGATCTCCGCGGTCTCCGCCGCGGTCGGCTCGCGATCCTTGATCCCGAACAGGCCGGAGGAGAAGGAGCCGCGATGGTCGAAAGGAAGAACCAGCAGGTCTTTCCGGTAGCCGAGGTCTTTTTTCATGGGCGTGCCTCCGAAATGCGCGTCTCTCGGCCCACATTATGCTTTCCATGCGGGTGCGCGCAACCTTAAACTGGCCCCGCTCAGCTCCCTGTTTCCGAGGAAAAAGCCGCATGTCCCACCGCGTCCGCCTGCTCGCCTTCCTCCTGCTTCCCTGCCTCGCCGCCGCCTGCCGCAGCAAGCCCAAGCCCGAGGTGAGCAAGGACTACGCGCGCCCGCTCCCCGAAGGGATGATGGCGCTCGAGAAGATCGACCCGTCGCAGTACCCCGACTTCGGGCGAGGCTTCACCGGCGATCCCGAGGGCCTGCTCGCCTCGATCGACTACAGCCTCACCTATTTCTCCAAGCCCTCCTCGAAGAAGCCCTACCCGTACCTCGACGTCAGCCACGACCGCGCGCAGCGCTCGCTCGTGGAGTTCCGCGCGCTCCTCCAGACCGCCAAGTCGCCCGAGGAACTCAACCGCGAAGTGGCCGCGCGCTTCGACGTCTATCGCTCGGTGGGCTACGACGGCAACGGCACCGTCCTCTACACCGGCTATTGCGAGCCCATCTATGAAGGCAGTCGCACGCCCACCCCGATCTACAAGTACCCGATCTACCGCCTGCCCCCCGACCTGGTGAAGCAGCCCGACGGCACGTGCCTCGGCCGCAAGACCCCGCAGGGCCTGGTTCCGTATCACACGCGGCGCGAGATCGACACGATCAAGGCGCTCGCAGGGAAGCAGCTCGAGATCTGTTGGCTGCCGGACAAGCTCCAGGTCTACATCTGCCACGTGCAGGGGAGCGCACGGATCAAGCTCGTGGACGGCAACGAGCTCCGCCTCGGGTACGCCGGGAAGAACGAGCACCCGTACACCAGCTTGGGCGGCCTGCTCGTGAAGGACGGCCGCGTGCCCAAGGACCGGATGTCGCTCACCGCGATCAAGGACTACTTCGCGCAGCACCCGGAAGAGCTCGACTACTACATGTATCAGAACCCGAGCTACGTCTTCTTCCAGGAGAACCAGGGCGGGCCGTACGGCTGCCTCGGCGTGACCGTGACGCCCTATCACAGCTTCGCCACCGACAAGAAGGTCTTCCCGCCCGGCTGCGTCGGCTTCTTCGATACCGAGCTGCCGGTCTGGACCAGCCTCGACACGATCGGCTTCCAGCCCCAGGCGCGCTTCGCCCTCGACCAGGACCGCGGCGGGGCGATCCGCTCGGCCGGACGCTGCGACATCTTCCTCGGCACCGGGCCGCCCGCGGAACGGCTCGCCGGCTACATGCAGCGCGAGGGCCGGCTGTACTACATCTTCTCCAAAGAGGGGGCCGCGCCGTAGTGCTCCGCGTGAAGATCCACCCGCCGCTCTCCGCCTTCAGCCGTCGCGTGCTCTCCGCGCTGGTCGACGCGACTGTGCCCCACACCCCCAAAATCCCGATCGAGCCGACGGAACCGGTCGTCGTCTGGCTCGAGGCCATGCTCGCCTGCTTCCCCTGGCACCTGCGCCGGGGCTTTCCGCTCGGTCTGTTCGCGATCGAGCTGCTGCCGTTCCTCTACTTCAGGTTCCGGCGGTTCTCGAACCTCGACCGGGAGGCCCGGCGCGCGATCGTGCGCGACCTGCTCGAGAGCCGCTGGTCGCTCAAGCGCGACTTCATCAAAGGGTTCACCGGGCTCGCGCTCATGGGGTACTACACGCTGCCCGAGGTGCTGAAGCACCTGGGGATCGACCACCAGGAGTACCTCGACCGGAAGCGCGGGGAGCGGGAGAAGCTGCTTGGTCACCCAGTATCATGAACACACGGGCGATCTCGCGACCGAGGCCGACGTCGTGGTGGTCGGCTCGGGCGCGGGGGGCGCGTGCATCGCGAGCGAGCTCGCCGAGGGCGGCCTGTCCGTCGTGATGGTCGAGGAGGGCGGCTACCACGGCACCGACGAGTTCAACGCCGACGCCGGCGCGATGATCCGCATGCTCTACCGCGACTGCGGCGCCACCTTCATGCTCGGCAAGCCGGGGATCCCGTACGTCGAGGGCTGCTGCGTCGGCGGCGGAACGGTGATCAATGGGGGCATGTGCTGGCGCACCCCGGAGCGCTTCCTCCAGCGCTGGGCCTGGGAAGCCGGGGTGAAGGACGTCGACCCGCGCCGGCTCGAGCCCTTCTTCGAAAAAGTCGAGGAGCGCGTCCACATCGCGCCCCAGGATCCCGGGACCACGGGCCGGGACGACGCCCTGTTCGTCAAGGGGTCGCGTGCGCTCGGGCACGAGCCCACGCCGAACCGGCGCAACCAGTTCCACTGCATGGGCTCGAACAACTGCGCCCTCGGCTGCCCGACCGGCGGGAAGCAGTCGACGCTGGTCTCGTACGTCCCGCGCGCCGAGCGGGCCGGGGCTCGCGTGTTCTCGGATTTGAAAGTCGACCGCATCCTGGTGGAGAACGGCCGCGCCATCGGCGTCGAGGGGGAGGTGCGCGATCGCGGGACCAAGCGGCGGATGTACACCGCGCGGATCCGGGCGAAGCTCGTGGTGATCGCCTGCGGGGCGGTGCAGACTCCGGCGCTGCTCTTGCGCAACCGCCTGGCGAATTCGAGCGGGCAGGTGGGCCGGAACCTGATGGTCCATCCCAACGCGAAGCTGCTCGGCATCTTCGACGAGGAAGTGCGGCCCTGGGAGGGGGTGCACCAGGCGCACCAGTTGCACGCGTACCTCGACGAGGGGCTCAACTTCGCGATCGCGTACGTGCCGCCGTCGATCATCGCTCTAGGCTCGCGGGTGATCGGCGAAGACTCGCTTGCGCTGATGGAGAACTTTTCGCGCATCGTGATCAGCGGGGTGCTGGTCGAAGACACCACCCGCGGGCGCGTGCGCGCGGGTCCGGGCGGTGTGCCGATCGTGACCTACTTCATGAATCGCCAGGACGCGCGCCAGACCGTGCGCGGCACGGCGATCCTCGCCGACCTGCTGTTCGCCGCGGGGGCGAAGCGGATCGTCATGCCGTATCATTGCCTGCCAGAGCTTCGCGGGCCCGACGAGATCCCGCGGCTGTGGGACCGCGAGATCCCGGCGAGCGAGATGGAGATCCTGACGGTGCACCTGATGGGCACCTGCATGATGGGCTCCGATCCCCGGCGCTCGGTGGTGGACAGCTGGGGCGAGTCGCACGACGTGAAGGGGCTTTTCATTGCGGACGGAAGCCTCTTTCCCACGCCCATCGGGGTCAATCCGATGGAAACGATCATGATGCTGGCGACGCGGGAAGCGGACTGGATCCTCAACCACCGCGCGGAGTACCTGGGCCGGTGATCCGGCCTGCGTTACGGCTGACGAAACTACCGATTTCGCGGAGTTCCCGGCGCGGCTTCCGCGGCAACCGACGGAACTACGGATTATACGGATTGTCCGGATTGTCCGGATTGCACGGATTGTCCAACGGCAGAGCGTGGGATTCCTCGCAAGATCGTCGCATTCGCGACGATGTTGCCGGTGTGAGATACGGATTGTCCGACGGCGAAGTGTGAGTTCCACGGCAGATCGTCAACAGGATCGACGACGCTGCCGCTGTACTGTGTGGATTTCCGGATGGCCGATTCGACCCCGTTGCTGGTCCTGGACGTCGTCGGCCTCACTCCCGCGCACCTCGGGGCGGACACGCCGAACCTGAGCGCGCTCGCCCGCGACGGCTTCGCCTGCCCGCTCACGCCCGTGCTGCCCGCGGTGACCTGCAGCGTGCAGTCCACGCTGCTCACCGGATCGCTCCCGCGCTCGCACGGGATCGTGGGCAACGGCTGGTACTTCCGCGATCTCTCCGAGGTGATGTTCTGGCGCCAATCGAACCGACTCGTCGCCGGCGAGATGCTGTGGGACGCGGCGCGGGCGCGCTTCCCCGGGCTGAGGACGGCGCAGCTCTTCTGGTGGTACAACATGTACTGCGGCGCGGAGATCTCGCTGACGCCGCGACCCGCCTATCCGGCCGACGGCCGCAAGATCCCCGACGCGTACGGGAGTCCCCCCGAGCTGGTCCGCGAGCTGCAGGCCGAGCTGGGGCCGTTCCCGCTGTTTCGCTTCTGGGGGCCGCTGGCCGACATCGTATCGACACGATGGATCGTCGATGCGTCGCTGCGCGTGCTCGTGCGGCACAAGCCGGGACTCGCGCTCGTCTACCTGCCGCACCTGGACTACGGCCTGCAGCGCTTCGGTCCCGGCCATCCCGCGATCGCCGAGGAGCTGCGCGCGGTGGACGCGGAAGCCGGCCGGTTGATCGCGGCGGCGCGCGCGGCGGGATATGGGGTGGTCGTGCTCTCCGAGTACGGCATTACCGCGGTGCGTGATGCCGTCCACCTCAATCGCGTGCTGCGGCAGGCGGGCTTCCTCGCAGTGCACGAGCCCTGCGCGGGGGGCGAGCTGCTCGACGCCGGGGCCTCGCGGGCCTTTGCCGTTGCCGACCACCAGGTGGCTCATGTGTACGTGCGCGATCCGGGAGACGTCGCCGGGGTGAAGCGGGTGCTCGCTGCGGCGGATGGGGTCGAACGGGTGCTCGACGCCGCGGGCAAGGCCGAGTTCGGGCTCGATCATCCGCGGGCGGGGGAGTTGGTGGCGGTGGCGGCTTCGGACCGCTGGTTTTCTTACTATTATTGGTTGGAGGATGGGCGCGCGCCGGACTTCGCGCGGACGGTGGACATCCACCGCAAGCCGGGATACGACCCGGTGGAGCTCTTCACCGACCCGCGGAAGGCGCTCATGCCGGCGCGGATCGCCTGCAAGCTGGCGCGCAAGGCGCTGGGATTCCGCACGCTGATGGACGTGATCCCGCTCGACGCGAGCCTGGTGCGGGGAAGCCATGGGCGGCTGCCGGCGAAGGACGCGGACGGCCCGGTGCTGTTGTGCAGCGAGAAAAACGCTGCGCGCGAGCGTGTCCACTCGGTGGAGGTGAAGGACTTCCTGCTCGAGCGGATGTCCGCGCGGTAGCGGGCCGGGGACGGGATCCGGCGATCGCATCGCCGATTCCCGCAGGGTCGCGCGACCGGTCGTCGCCGCAATGGCGGTGACGGCGGGGATGGATGGACGAGCGGCGCTCCGGAACGCTATACTGAAGGCGAACGATGCGGAGGGCTTGCCATGGCGATCGAGTCGATCAACGGCGGGTCGGGGAACGGGATGCTGGGCCTATTCGCGCCGGGCGAATCCGTCAAGCGCCAGGGCGCATTGGCCATGCTCCAGGAAGGGCCGCTCGCGCGACCGCAGGGGCCCGCCGAGAAGGACGGGCTGGCCGCGCTGCTGGAGGGGCCGCTCGCGCGATCGCAGGGGCCCGCCGGGAAGGGCGGGCTGGCCGCGCTGCAGGAGGGGCCGCTCGCGCGACCGCAGGCGCCCGCCGGGAAGGGCGGGCTGGCCGCGCTGTTGGAGGGGCCGCCCGCGCGACCACCGGCCCCGGAGGAGAAGCCGCGGCCCGGGCCGGACCGGATGCGTGAGTTGATCCGCGCCGGCGCGGATCCCTCGTCGCCCGGGAGCCGGATCGACGTCCTGGCCTGACACCGACGGCCGTCGACATCGTCCGCAAAGTAGACCTCCGCGGGCTTGCTCCGTATCATCCCGCGATTGCGCGCGGCACCGGGGTTCATCTGGCCGGCGCCCGACTCTCGCAGCCACCAGAGGAGTCGCGATGATGCTCCGCCGCGTTCTGACCGCCGGGATCCTGCTGGCCACCGCGCTCGCGCTCGCAACGGTGGCGGTGCCGCGCGGGGAGCCCGACACGTTCAACCTGGGCGCGCTCGGCGCGGAGGGCTTTCCCGTCGGGCGGCAGGAGGGCAAGAGCCTGAACCTGCCCAAGGACACCCTGGGAGTCCGCGTGCTCAACGTTCCGGACGGCACGCCGGCGGCGGATGCGGGTCTCAAGGTCGAGGACATCATCGTTGGCACCGCCCGCGGGATGTTCCTCAAGAAGCGCGACCCGATCTACACGCTGATCGAGCACCTCGAGGGGGCGAGCGGGCAGAAGAACGGCACGCTCAAGCTGATGATTCTCCGCGAGGGAAAGAACACCGCACTCGACGTGAAGCTCCCCTTCCTCGGCAAGCACTCGAAGACCTGCCCGGTCGGCTGCGAGCGCTGCGACAGGATCACCGCCGAGTCGCTGGCCTGGCTCGCGGGGATCCAGGGGGAGGACGGCTCGTTCGAGGCGGGCACCGGCGGGGTGAACGGCAAGGTGGTGGTGACGACCTGGTGCGGGCTTGCCTTTCTCGCGAGCGGGAGCACGCCGAACTCGGGCGCGTACGCCGACAACATCAAGCGGGCGGGCGTCTACGTGATGGAGAACTGCGGCCGCGAGGAGATGTGGCCGGGCATGGGCGGCGGCGGGGGCGGAGACGGAGGGAGCGGGGGTGGGGGCGAGGACGGCGGCGGAACCGGGCCGGCGAGCGGCGGCGGAGGCGGCGGGATGCTTCCGGGCGGGCGCGTCCGCGGCAACAACTGGAACCAGACCAACTGGCCGCTTTCGATCGCGCCCTGGTTGCTCTGCGAGCTGGCGCTGAAGGAAAAGACTCCCGAGCTGATGGCGAAGCTCGAGGAGATCGGCGAGCGCCTTCTGGCCAACCAGGAGCGCACCGGCGGATGGGCGCACGGTCCGGGCGGGCCCAACGCGCTCGGCTACGTCGAACTGGAGATCATGTCGAATTATGCCCTGGCTTCGCTCGGGATGATGCGGCGGCTCGAGATCGAACTCCCGCAAGGCCCGATCGACAAGGCGCTCGCCTACGTCGAGGCGACGAGCGCGGGGGACGGCGGCGTCGGCTACAGCACGCAACCGGGCCAGCAGGGCAACGGCGATCCCGGGCGCACCGCGGGGGCGATCGTGGCCTTTTCGCGGCTCGGCAAGAAGGCGCATCCCTTCTTCAAGAAGATGGGCAGCTTCCTCAAGAGCCACATGGAAGACCTGCCCAACGGACACGTCTCCCCGGTCATGCACTTCCTCGCCAGCGCGTTCGCCTGTCAGGAGCTGGCTCCGGAGTACTGGAGCCAGTTCATGGAACTCTTCCATCTCGAGATCATGGCGGCCCGGCGTCCCGACGGCTCGTTCACCGCGCGCCCGACGGAGGAGTCGCAGCAGTTGCACTCCAACACCGACCGCGACATGGGTCCGGCGTGGACCACGGGGAGCTATCTGCTGATCCTGCAGCTGAAGAAGGGGAACCTGCAGACGGTGACGGGGAAGTGAGTGTGGATGGCGCGCGCGCCGGCCGCGAAATCCCAATGCGCCGGGGTTGCGGGAATCAGGATCTCGTTTCCGGATTCGGCTCGGGTTGGCCGGCCGGGGTCGGGGGCGCAGGAGGTGGGCTGGGCGCGGGTGGCGCCTCGGGGGCCGGCACGGGGCAGGTCGCTCGCATGCCGAAGATGATCTCCGCTGCGAGGGTGACGACGGAGAGCACGCCGAAGATCGCGGCCCACTCGAAGAAGCGCGCCGGCGCGCCAACGCCGCGCTCGAACCAGCCGCGGGCCATCCAGAGCAGGAGCGAGACGAGGGCTCCGAGCCAGTAGTCGGTGGGGAACGGGCCGATCCAGTGACCGTACCACCAGACATCCCGGCGCGCGAAGCGGCGCCAGCCGTAGGCCGGGTTGAGCAGGAACCAGAGGAAGTCCCAGAAGATGGTCATGATCGAGAAGAGAGAGAGGACGCGCAGTTCGCCGGCCCAGGAGAAGCCGAGGTAGACGAGGGGGAGGTGGCTGAAGAGGAGGAGGAGGCTGAGCATCCAGACGTGGTAGCCGGTGACGGGGCGGGAGGTCCAGCGCAGGAACCATTCCGGGCCCCAGCGCCAGGTGGGGAGGTTGGCGGCCCAACCGTTCTTGCCTTCGATGTGGATTTCGACCATGGCGAGGACGACGGCGATGGCGGCGAAGTAGGCGCCTTGGAGGATGGCGTGGGACATAGGGCTGGCGGCCGCGTCGGGGGAGCGGTGCGCTATTTCCTCTTCACGTCGGGCTTGATTTCGGGGAGCTTCCATTCGATGCCGGCGAGCTCGGGGTCGAGCTTCGGGGGGCGGCCCAGGAGAGTTTGAGCTTGCACTCGAAGCAGCCGAGCAGCTTCTCTTCCGTCACGAACGCCACGCGATGGCGACGTAGACGTAGATCTCGCAGCCGAGGAGGAGCTCGGTCTCGAGCGCGCGGTGATTTTCGCCGTAGCGCTTCTCGATCTCGAATTCGGCGGAGGAAATGGCGTCTTTGGCTTCCTGGAACTTCGGGTCGGCTTCGAGTGCCTTGACCTTGTCCTTGAAGCCCTGTTCGGTGAAGGCGAGCCCGACGCCGGCCGGGTTCTGCTTGTTGAAGTCGTGGAGCGCCTCGTGGAAGAGCGTGCGCTCGAGGGTGAAGCCGGGGTTGACCCCGGTGGTGTTCTCGAGGAAGTCGTTGACGTTGCGGGTCCCGTTCGGGTCGATGACGAAGGGGCCGAGGAGGAGGGTGTTCTTGGTGGAATTGAAGGAGGCGTTCTGGCCGCTGGTGAAGGTGATGCCGTCGAGGGGGAGTCCCTGGAGGGCCTTGGGGAGCTTGGCGATGGCGTTCGAGACTATTTTCTTGGCGGCCTCGTCGAATTCGGTGCCGAAGGCGGCGGTGGCGATGGTGCCGGTGCCCGCGGCGGGCGCGGAAGTCGGGGTGGTGGTGGACCCTCCGGAGCCGGAACCGCCGTTGTTGGCCGCCCCCGAGCCTCCGGTATTGGAGAGGAGGGTGTCGGGTTGAGGGCCGGCGGCCGGGGCGCCGTCGAGGCTCTTGGTGGAGCCGTACCAGATGCGGGAGAGCTTGTTGCCGAAGAGGGTGGCGGCGAGGAGGAGGGCGACCCCGATGCCGACGACGATGAGGAGGACCTCGGTGGTGGATGCGGCGCGGCGGGCGTCCGGCCGGGTCGGGTACATGCGGAAATCCTTCGAAGCGCCGCGCGATTGGCACGGCGGTGGGAAGATCCTAGGGGCGGGTGGGGCGGAAGGCAAGGGAAGTCGTCGGGAGGTCGGGAGGGCCGCGGGCGCGGAGGGAATCGGATGGGGAGCGAATCGGCAATCGAGTTGCGAGGGTTGGGCGGATCCGCAGTTCGAATCCGCGGCCGCGCACCGGTCGAATATTCTTGAATGCCCAAAACCGTTCAGAATCATTGACATGCCATGGGACCGGAGTATAATGCTTGCTTCGACGCGGGGTGGAGCAGTCCGGTAGCTCGTCGGGCTCA
>ORJL010615750.1_pt1 | contig 22808 bp, 23 predicted proteins | sample 1779941 | NCBI WGS metagenome assembly ORJL01 (sample SAMEA104232317, study PRJEB22302) | groundwater metagenome | biome: forest; feature: aquifer; material: groundwater | place: USA | collected 2011-08-07 | depth 5.8 m
TCAGGAATACATAGAAACAGGCGGCACAGATATCAGGGCAATAGTCGCGGGAAACAAAGTAATTGCATCTATGAGGAGAAAAGCAGTTATCGGAGAGAAACGCTCTAACATTCACGCAGGAGGCACTGGCGAGTCGTTAGTGCTTGATGCAAATGCGCAAACCCTTGCAATCAGAACAGCAAAAGCAGTCGGCGCGGAAATCTGTGCAGTTGATTTGCTCGAAAGCCCTCGAGGAGGCTATCTTGTAATAGAAGCAAACCTCTCTCCTGGATTGCAGGGAATCACAAAAGCCACAAATCTCGACGTGGCAGACATGATAGCAAAATTCATGTTTGAAAGAACAAAACAAACAAAGGAATCAACAAAGATCAGTGCAATCGAAATACTCGAATCACTCGATACAAAAAAATCCATCTCATCCCAGCACATCATAGCAAACCTTGATTTTAGAGGAGAAAGAATCCTTCTGCCAAAAATTGCATCCGCCCTGAGCAATATGCGAGAAAAAGACGAGGTAACAATCGAAATATCAAAAGGCAAAGTTATTGTGGAGAAAGTTTGAATCTGAAATAATCCGTTTCTCAACCAAGGAACTTCTTTATCTCCTCGATATTCCCTTTAACCTTCACAGGCATATTAGTATTAGAAGACTTTATCCCTGAAAGAGTTCCATTATGATAATTAACAATCGCATCAGTATCCTTCAGCATATTTCCAGTCAAAATCGCAACAACAGTCTCATACTCCTTGATAACCTTTTTCTCGACCAGTTTTTTCAATCCAGCAACACTTGCAGCAGACGCTGGCTCGCATCCAATACCTGCTCTGTCAACACATGCCTTTGCATCCATAATGTCCTGATCCGAAACCTCCTCGACAACTCCATTTGTATATCTGATAACCTCAGCAGCCTTTTTCCAGCTCACAGGACTTCCAATCTTAATCGCAGTAGCAATTGTCTGAGGATTCTTCACAGCAGAAAACTTCTCAAACCCATCACGGAAACTTTCATAAAACGGATTTGCGCCTGATGCCTGAATAGTTGCAACTCTCGGAATAGAATCAATAATTCCAATCTCATGCAGTTCTTTCAGGGCTTTTCCAATCGCAGATGTATTCCCCAGATTTCCGCCGGGAAGCACAACCCAGTCAGGCGCTTTAAAATTCAACTGATGCAGCGCCTCAATAATAATTGTCTTCTGCCCTTCTATCCTGAACGGGTTAACAGAATTCAAAAGATACAATCCAAGTTTGGAACATGCCTCCTGAACAAGCTCCATGGCAGTATCGAAATTCCCCTCAACCTGCAAAGTTTTAGAACCATACGCAAGAGCCTGAGCCAATTTCCCCATAGAGATATTTCCCTCGGGAATAAACACAAACCCATCCATATCAGCAAAAGCAGCATAAGAAGCCATAGACGCAGATGTATTGCCTGTTGAAGCGCACGCAACCTTTTCATAGCCAAGCTTTTTAGCTGCGGAAATTGCAACAGTCATTCCCCTGTCCTTAAACGACATAGTCGGATTCTCACCCTCAGCTTTCAGCCACAGATTCTTTACATGCGCAAATGAAGAAACCATCTTTGAAAAATACAGATTAGTATTTCCCTCAGGTCTTGAAATAATATGCTTATTCTCTATCGGCGCAACAAGCTCCTTATACCTCCAGACGCCTGAATTAAAAGGAGCGTTCTTGAATCCAAGCCGCTTATCAAAATTCTTCACAGAGACAGTTTCCTTCAATTTTTCAATATCATGGACAATCTCCAGCAAGCCATTACAGTCGCATCTAATCCTATCAAAATCATTAAACTCCTTCCTGCACTCAATACACTTCATCAAAAAATTCTGCATGACAAAACTGAAAGATATTCATTATTTAAAGTTTTGGCTTTATCAATATCGGAAAAATTTATATTCTTGCTCACTTTAATAGGCAACGTGGCAGGAAAAACCAGAAAAAAAGCAGGAAAAACCAGAAAACCCGCAAAAATAATCAAAAGCATAGAACAGCCAAAAATAGAAGAAAAAGTTCTCGACGAGATTTCAGAAATAAAGCAAGAAGACATCCAGAAACAGCCAATTAAGAAAACCAAACGCATCCTCTTCTCAGTATTATTAATCATCGCAATTATCTTTGGAATCATCATAGCAGTCCCTCTCATAAATTACATTATCAGTGCAACAGCAGAGCGTACAATAACAGAAACAGTGCCGAGAGAAAAAACAATCACAAACAATATCACAATACAAAAAAACATCTCATTCCAGCAGTACATTGACGACCCATACCAGATGGAAAGCCAGAACATAAAACTCAAAGGATATCTGGAAAGATATGTCAGATGGGACCATAATGCAGGAGTTTACGTCGAGGCATTAGCAGACGATTACGGAAATAAATTAGATTTCATTGAATTGCAGTCTCAGCAAAAAGCCCTCTTCCCAAAAAGCGACAGATCCTCAGAAATCTATGAAATAGAAGCAGTCTTTATAAGAAAATACACAACCCTCTACCTAAAACCAAGCACAATAATTATAAGTGATAAGGGCACAGAAACAATTGAGCAGACAGAAACAATTTCAACAAACGAAACAATAGCCAGAAAAGAAACAAGCCCAAAATTCCCCAATGCAAGAAAATTTCTGCTGGGAATTTTTGGTAAATGATAAACTCATCCTCATGATAATTCCATGCATAGACTTAATGTCTGGAAAAGCTGTCCAGCTTATTCAAGGCGAGAAAAAAGCCCTTGAAGTGGAAGACTTAAATTCCTTAATAAAAAAATTCTCAGTTTTTGGAGAAATCCAGCTTATTGACTTGGATGCCGCAAAAGGCATTGGCTCAAATGAAGAACTGATAAAAAAAATCTGCAAAAAAATCAGATGCAGTGTAGGCGGCGGAATCCGAAGCATAGAAAAAGCTGCCAAAATAGAAAAATTCGGCGCAGTGAAAATAATTCTCGGAAGCGCTGTGTTTGAAGGAGACAAAATAAACATTCAATTTCTCGACGATATTTCAAAAAAAATTCCGAAGCAGAAAATAATGATAGCAATTGATTCCAAATCAGGCAGAATTGTAACAAGGGGCTGGAGGCATGACACAGGAATAAAAATAGAGTCAGCAATAAAACATCTGGAAAAATATTGTGATGAATTTCTCTATACTTATGTTGACAAGGAAGGAATGATGCAGGGGACAAACCTTGAAATATTCAGAATCCTGAGAAAGCTGACAAAAAACAAAATCACAGCGGCAGGCGGAATCTCGACGATAGAAGAAATTAAATATCTGGAAAAAATCAAAATCAACTCAGCATTGGGAATGGCGCTTTACACAGGAAAGCTGAATTTTGATGAATTAGTAAAACTCAATGCTGAATTCACAAAAAGCAAATAATCGGATGCAGAAAATGCAAAAAATTTTTCTTAAAATCTTTTTAGGAATATTTCTCCTCGGAATCATAGCATTTGGAATAAACATCTTGGCATTAAGCCAGATAAGAATCAGCACATCAGCAGAAAGCTTATCTCATACTGTAAATGAGTTTATATCGCAATCAACCATGAGGGAAACAGATTTCAATACAGAATTAATAATCAAAAACCCGACGATGTTTCCAGTATTCATACCTGAAATGGAATATGAATTGAGATACGGGGAAGCAAAAATCGCAGATGGGAAATCTAATCCAAAATTCATTATGCCATTTTCGTCAATGCCAGTGGAATTTTCAGGAAACATAAATCATTCGGCGGCATTATCCTCAATTATTCAGGCAGTAAACAATTTCCTCGACGATAAAAAGGAAAATCTTTTGCTCAACGCGCATGCAAATTTTTTCGGCATGAAAATCAATATTAAAATTCTCGAATAGAAAGATATAAATACATCAACACATAGAGAAAATAACAAAATGGCAGCTAAAAAAAATAAATCGGCAAAAGGAAAAAAATCCGGCAAAAAGAAAAAATAATTAGCAGGAGTATTTTCTATTGGGAGGGCCCAATTGGGTCTTCCAAAATTGCCTTTTTTAATCTTTCTTCAAAATCTCAAAATAAAAAATTTGAGGTGATATTAATGTCTGAAAATAAAGTAAAAGTTTACAGCACAGCAAATTGCCCTTGGTGCAAAAAAGCTAAAGAATTTCTCGCGAAAAATAATATTGCATATGATGATTTAAATGTCGGCGAGAATGAAACAGCAAGAAACGAAATGCTCGAGAAAAGCGGCCAGATGGGAGTTCCTGTTCTAGATATTAACGGCGCAATAATTATCGGCTATGATGTTGAGGCAATAAAGGTTGCTTTGAAAATTAAATAAATGCAATACAAAACATTTCATCTTGACAAATTTCAGGAAGATTCAATACTTTCTATAGAAAAAAACCATTCAGTTGTTGTGTCTGCACCAACCGGCTCAGGCAAGACATTGATAGCGGATTATATCATAGAATTCTCGATGAAAAAAAATCTCAAGGTTATTTACACTGCGCCGATAAAAGCGCTCTCAAACCAGAAATTCAGAGAATTCTCATCTGACCATGGAGAGGAAAATGTCGGCTTGCTGACAGGAGACATTGTAAAAAATCCTTCTGCGTCAATCCTGATAATGACAACAGAGATTTACAGGAACATGGTGCTTATCAGAGATCCAATGATTGATACTGTAAGATATGTAATCTTCGACGAGATTCATTACATAAACGACATCGAAAGAGGATATGTCTGGGAAGAATCAATAATATTCTCAAAGCCGCATGTAAGATTTCTCTGCCTTTCTGCAACAATCCCGAATGCAGAGCAATTTGCAGACTGGATAAAATCAATCAAAGGCCATAACGTGGATGTGATAAGGCACGACAAAAGAAGCGTTCCTTTGCACAAATTTTTCTATGACGCAGAACTTGGAATAACCTCGCTGGAAAAAGTCAAGGAAATAAGCAGCATTCCAGATTACAATTATGTCATGGGAAGGTCAAGACACCGCGAACCAAAGCACAAAAATCCTTCACATATTGAACTGATAAAAGAAATCAAGCACCAACTGCCTTGCTTTTTCTTCATTTTCTCGAGGAAAAAAGCGCAGGACTGGGCATTTGAGCTTGCAATGACCAAAATTTTTGAGAATGATTCTGAAATTTCCGCATACATAAGAAAAAAGCTCGCGGCAACAACACCTGAAATAAACAGCCTGAAATCAACACAGGTTCTAAGGCAGATACTTCCTCTCGGCATAGGATTCCATCACGCAGGCTTATTGCCGATAATGAAAGAGCTTGTCGAGGAGCTTTTTGCGCTTGGAAAACTTAAAGTTCTTTATGTTACAGAAACATTCGCAGTCGGAATCAACATGCCGGCAAAAACAGTCTGCTTTGAATCCATGAGAAAATACGACGGAATGGGCTTTAGGACAATTAACTCAAAAGAATTCTTCCAGATAGCAGGCAGAGCGGGAAGACGAGGAATTGATAAGGAAGGGTTTGTTTACTGCATGATAAACAGGAGAGATTTCAATTACAAGCAGATAAAAAAAATAACGACATCAGACACAGAGCCGATAAAATCCCAATTTAGATTATCAGTAAATACAGTTCTTAATCTCCTCAAAAGGCACACAGCAGAAGAAATCAGCCAGATACTTTGCATGAATTTCAACACTTTTCAGAAGCACGGAAAGAATTTCTCGACTGCAAAACACGATTCCATTTACAACACATTCAACAACATAAAAAAGAAGCTCACAAAACTTGGATACTTGGAAAATGACTTGCTGACAGAAAAAGGCGAATTCTGCTCGAAGATTTACTCTGACGAGATTCTTACAGGAGAAATGTTTGCGACTGATTTTTATGATGGCTTTGATGAATACCAATTGCTCATGATTCTCGGATGCATCTGCTATGAATCAAGAGAAAAAACAGAATTCTTCAAAACCTATCAATCGAGGTTTCTTCATGATATTTGGAAAAAAACCAAAAGCAATGAATATCTTGCCAAAGAAAAACATTTTTATCATCTTGAAGAACTAACTGCATTAATTCATCCCTGCTTTCATCGGAAAAATATATTCGAGGTAATGAAAAATACCAACTTGCTGGAAGGCGACCTAATAAGGTTCTTCAGGCAGATTCTTGACAGGATTGGCCAGGTGAAAAACGCAACTCTCGACAGGGATTTGATTGCAAAACTCAAGAGCTGCCAAGGATTAATAATTGACTGCATTAAGGATGTAGATGCGATATAATCAACAATGCATTGTTGCATCTACGGGTGTTTTAGAAAGAATTTAAAAAATAATTTTGTAATAAAAATTCAAAAAAAGTTTAATCCAACAATAATTTAAGTAATTCTTTCCATTTCTCTATTTGTTCTTTCTTAATTTCTGTCGTTTTTGAGAATTCAATTTCTAAATTTTTTGTATAATTGTCAATAAATTTACTTGGCTCATTTAACAATCTCAAATAATACTTTAGTGAAGGTATCAATCCATTTACAATAACTTCGCAACCATGCTTATTTCTTATATCTTCAATCACTTCTAAAATTTTATCTTCTTCACCTTGTTTAATATTTGGTTCTGCCGTTGTTAGCAAATAATATCTCTTTATTGGTGTAACTTTGAATTTCTCATAAGCGTCTTGTATCATCACGCTATCTATTGGTATTCCATGCTTGATTTCAATTGCTTCAAAATATGCTCCTTTCTCATCTACTACTTCAAGGTCGCCTACTCCTCTTGCTCTCGCATCTGGAGAGATGTGACTTCTTAATGGAAGTAATTTTTTATTTTCAAATCTTGAAATATCTTTAATCAATATTTGATAAACTGAATAAAGAGCCACAACAGGTAACCTTGATGCTCCAGAAACAGAATACTTGTTAAAGAAATGTATCCTTAACGCATCTACGATAGAGCTTATTGTAATTCCTTTCTCAATTTTTATTATGTCCATTCTTGTTTGTTCTATTGAAATAGATTTGATAAGCAGAATGAATAAAGAGATTAAATAAGTTTGAGGGTCTGCCTTTTTGGTTTCAATATCATCAACAATATCCAAAAATGCAGTTTTTACTTCTTTATCCCTTATTTTTCCCGGAAAATCTTTTGTAAATGGGTGTGGTTGTTCAATGGAACGAGTAAGCCAGCCACTTTCTTTCATGGCTAACCTTCTGAAATGGCTCTTAAAAAATGGGGTTATATTTTTTGTATCAAGTGTTCTTCCAGAATATCCATTTTTCAGCTCATGTTTATGATACCTTATGTCTTGTTTTGGGTCTTCAATTTTCTTAACAAGGCAAGTTGTTAAAGCTGTAACAACTGCTTTTAATGATTCGGACTTCCCAGCGATTTTAACAAGCCATTCCTTTTGACTCGCATTCAATTTATTGAGATATTTTTTACCGCCATCTTTTTTAACTTCTTTTTCCGCTTCTATGAAAGCATTATTCAAAATCATATCATAATTGTGATTGCTCATATTATCCACTCCATTAAACTATTTTCCTTTTTAATACTTTTTAATCTGTTACTCGTATCATCACAATATTGTTGGTTTATGTCAAAACCAATATAACTTCTTCCTAATTTTTTACAAGCAACCGCAGTTGTCCCGCTTCCGATAAATGGGTCTAATACGATATCATTCTCTTTTGTAAGTAAAATAAGCAATTGCTGAATAATAAATTCTGGATAAATCGCAGGATGCCCAGAACCTTTAATAGATTCCACTGGGCTTTCTATTATATCTCTTTTAAGAAATTCTCCATTTATCCTTATTATTGTAAAGCCTTTGGTGAGCATTTGGGTTTTTCTACCACCCTCTTGACCACCAAATGGCAGAGAATGAATACCCTTAATTTTCATTCTAAAACTGAATATTTTTCCGCTTTTTACTTCTGCTATAACTTGATTTAGCTCTTTTTTTGCCATTTGTTTTTGGGTATCTGTTAAATCAGACTTTTCAATGAGTTCAAAATATTTTTTACCTATTCTATTGCCATTAAGCGTTTTCTTTCTTGTAATTTTTAAAAATTTCATAAATTCATCTAAATTATAATGATATTTGTCCGATTTTACAAAATGGAAAAATGGTTCTGTGCTACTAACTAATCTGCCCTTAAATTGTCGTGGAGTGGGATTAAGTTTTGCCCAAGTAATGTTATTTACCAATTTTACAGGTTCTTTATTTAATATATTCAAAGCAAACCTAAACGGAACTAATAATAAACTGCTCTCTTGATATTTATCTCCTAAATTAAATACAATGCTCCCATTTTTTTTAGTAACTCTTACGCATTCATGAAAGAGTTTAGACAATTTGTCTATATAATCAGAAACTTCTTTTTCGTTACCTATCTCTTTTTCATCTTTAGTATATTCTCTTTGTTGAAAATAGGGCGGAGAGGTGATTATTAAATTTACTGATTCATCTGGTAAATTCTTAATTAATTCTAAACTATCTCCACATAATATTTTATTTGTGAAGTTATCTATTTTTTCCATGATTAACACCCCCCTTATTTAAGGGTTTATCCCAATAAGGCGATTTACATTTAGGGCATACGACTGGTGCTTCCTCTGTTCTTGTTATCCATTCATGTTCACATCTCTCACATTTGCATTCGTAAACCTTGATTTCTTTTTTACCCATAAAAATCTAATTAATTTCCTACTTTAAATACTTTACTATAGTAATAGAGCATAATTATTATAAGATTGAGCAAAACCTAATTTTTTTTATTCAATCCAGCACCCGACAACGCAACAATGCAAACCAACAACAAACCTTAAATATCACCGCAGACAAAATCAATCCATGCAGCCATACGAGATAAAACCAAACAAGACATCATTTGTAACTTATAGTTTTATTGTTGGATTCCTTATCTGGTTTGGAATTTTAATAATAGCAATAATCCTCCTTAGAAAAATTCCAATTTTAATAATTCCCGCAGTAATCATTTTTATTCTCTGGAACATTTACAGATACTATTCGCTTAATGTAAAATACCAGAAAGAAAGCTATACCTTTCTCGAGAACAAAATCATCAGGAAATCCGGCGGAGTTTTTTCAGACAGGGAAGTTGAGCTGATTCTGAAAAACACAACTAACATAGGATTAAACATACCATATATTCAAAACAAACTGTTTGGAACAGGAAACCTCTATGTTCAGTCAGCAGGAAGCGGCGGTATAGAGATTTATCTCACTAGCATAGATCAGCCGGAAAAAATATACGATTACATACTTGCACTGCTCAAACACAATGGATTCAAGCTCACAAAATCAAAGCTTGTCTATAAAGAAAAGCCAGCAAGCATAGGAGTTTTCTTTGAAGTATTCAAAAACTTTTTCGGAGCAATTTTTTTCATTATAATTATTATCCTGAACTTCACGCCTGAGTCTGAGTCATTTAATATTTTCACATTCATCTCAGCAAACGCTGGAATAACCATTTTGCTCGGGCTGTTATTTCTCGTCGGACTTTTCATCAGGACAATATTCCAGTTTTTAGACTTGGAAAAACGAGTCTATGAAATTTACACAGACACAATAGTTTTCTCAGAAGGATTCCTTAACAAAAATTATGCAATAATCCCATTAGAAAACCTTGCGGACTCAACAGTAAAGCAATCGTTTGTTGACAAAATATTCGGGCTTTACGACGTTGCAATAAGCTGCCAGGGAAGCTCACAGGAAATCTTGTTCAAAAACCTCGCAAACGGACCGAAAATAGAGCAAACAATAGACAATCTTATTCAGGAAACAAAATCACCGGCAAAAACAAAATCAGGAATTCCTGAAAAAAAAGCAGACAAAAAAATCCCGCAGGCAAACCTCCAAGGGATACAGGCAAGCCCAGCAAATTCCGAAGAGAAATCTCACTCAAAAAAATCTTACGACACTCCCTACACAGCAGAATTTGCAATGGAAAAATCAAGGACAATTATTCCCGGCATAGTTATCATTCTCATTTTCCTTATATTGATTCCATTCCTGATAATAATCTCTCTCGGCACAGTTTTCGGAAAAATCTACTTCTTTGCGTCTCCATTGCTAGCAATCCTGATTCCTATCTCTCTGTCAGGCATCATAATATTCATAAAAAACATAATCAAGCTCAACTCAACAAAATACTTTATCAGGCAGAACTCTATTGAGGAGCAGTTTGATTTCATGAGCATGCAGCACAAGCAATTCACAATAGACAAGATAACTGGAATTATTTTCCATGAAAACCTCCTCGACAAATACTTCAATACATGCACAATAGAATTCTGGTCAATTGGCTCGGCTGAAACAATAAAATTCACCAACATAAAAAAATCAGAAGGATTATACAAACAACTTCTCGGAAAAGCAGGGCTTCAAACAAAAGAGCCGATTTACAACATAGAATCAAAATACACATTTAATGAAATGCTCAAGGCAAATATTCGTGCAACAATACTCTTCTCTGTTGCATCAATAGGATTAATAATTGCAGGCATATTCATCAGTTTCCTATTCCTTCTCGGACTGCTGCCAATAATCCTCGGATACATAATCGCAGCAATATACAGGACATATTACTATCAGAACTCCAAGCTTATATTCTACAAAGACTGCCTTTATTTCAAACGAGGACTTGTCTTCGAGGAGTATTACTTCACAAGCCATAAGAATATAAAAGACATAATGACAACACAATATCCTTTCTCATCATGCGGCTCAATAATGTTCAATGTTGCTGGAGAAAGACTTGTTATGGCAAATCAGAAGAAACAAATTATCTCAAATGCCTTCACAATAAAATACGCAGAAAAAATAGAAACAAAAAACGAGCTGATAGACATGATATTTTATCAGCGACCAAATGCAAAACAAACAGCTTATATCGAGCAGAACATAGAGAAATATATTTCAAAACCAGCTCTTGCTGCAAAATCATCAATAGCAAATACCTTATTGATAAATATAGGGATTCTGCTATTCATTATGATATTCTTATTTATAGGAGTTCTCTCTGCAATTGGATTGAGCGGGCTTGTTCCTTTTACTGCCGCGCTTATACTCATTCTTATCCCGACCATTGGATTCACAATCTGGAGCATAAAAATGCGCGCATACATTATCCAGCCGCATAGAGTAATTGCAAAATGGGGAATCTTTTACAAGAGCCAAGTATCAATCCTGTTCAGAAAAATAGACCATATAAATTTTTATCAGGGAGTTCTGAACAAGGCATTTGGAAACGGGAACATCACAATAAATACAGTCGGGAGCAGTATGCCTGAAATGATAATAAGAGACATTCCGAACCACAAGGAATTTTACGAAAAATGCAGACAAAAAAATTCATAGACGAGTTTTTCAGGGACATTACATCACTTGGAGGAATATATGTCTACGGAATAATTGCACTGGTATTATTTATCGTCGGGCAGAACAAGCTTTTTTTCCAGATGCTGTTTGGCGCGTTTTTTTCATACATAATCGCAGGAGCAATAAGACTGATTTACTTCAAACACCGCCCAAGCAAACAGCAATTCACAAACATTATCGAGAGAATAGACGCAAGCTCATTTCCAAGCATCCACGCGGCAAGAGCAAGCTTTCTGGTTATAATATTCAGCAGTGCATTAAACAGCATCATTGGGAATATTTTTCTGTTTATTGTCGGAATATTCATCTGCTATTCGCGGATTTACCTCAAAAAGCACGATTACGCTGATATTTTTGGAGGAATTATATTTGGGATTTTGCTGGCATATCTGAGTTTTATTCTTATTGCATAAAAATCCATAAAAACATCAAAACCCAGCAAAGCTTTTTAAATCCTTCCTCAAATACCACTTATAATTTTAACCAAGCATTAATTTAAGGAGGAACAAAATGGCATTTGACAAAAGTCTCGACAAACAATTATTTTCCGAAAGTACAGATTTCCAAGGCACAAGAATTACTGTAAGTGTATTCTCATACAATGACGGAATGCCTAAACTCCAGCTTTCTCGGGAGAACATGAGCAATTCAACCGGTGAATATCAGTTCAGCAAACTCGGAAGATTGACAAAACAAGAGATAGAGGCAATTCTCCCATTGATACAGAAGGCTATTGAGAAGATGTGAGTCAATACTCCAGCAAAGTCTTCTGCTTTCCATACTGGTTAATCAAATTCATATTTTCTTTTAATTTTCCTGCTCCGAGTCTTGTTGAGCTGTCAATATATTCAAGAGCTGCTTTCATAGTCGAGAAACTTTTTGGTTCTGAATTCAATGCTTGTCTTGTAAGCTCCCTGCATAGCCATACTCCAGTCGGAACATAATCTTCATGCACTTCCCTGAAAACAAATGCGCCTGCCTGTTCTTCCTGATTGCGGAGTTTCTCGGCAATAATATTCCTCTGCGCATAATAACATCCGCCCATCTCTGAGTATTGTTTTCTGCCGAAATGCCTTTCAAAGTCGGAAAACATAAAAGTCCTGTTGTCCATTAAATTGATAAACGCCTCAACTGCTTCATACTGCCATGCTGTCGGTGTCATTAAGATTGAAAAATTATTGTGGAATCCTTTGCTCTCGTAAACGCGGAATTCCTTTATTACCTCATTTTCCTTGACTTCTGCGAGATGGTTTTTTCCGAGAATATCATCTGTTGCTGTGATAGACCATCTTGTCGGAACAAATTTCCTGTTCTTCTTCAGTCCAAAAGAGCCGACAGAAAGCGCTTTTTGTATTGCCGTGAAATTCAATCCATCCCTATTCAAATCAACAACAGCAGAATTTGCTCTCAAGTCAGTGTCGTAAAATGCCTTTTCCAAATCCTTCTGCATTTTCTGGTTTTCTGTATCGAGATTTTTCAATTGGGCAGAAGGGCCGAAAGGCGCATGCTCCTCGCTGAATGAAACACCTCTCGGAATTTTGTCAAACTCAGCATTGCTCTCAACAGAGTTTTTTGCCAGCGCAATTTCCTGCATTTGTCCAGCGTATCTATTATTGACGTCAAAAACACTCAGGACTTTTTTGCATCTCAATAAATTAAGGCGGAAATTAATAATATCTTCTTTCTGATAATTCCCGAGCCAGTTTTCAGGAGTATCATAAATCTGTGAATCATTTTCTTGTGAAAGCATTGGACCTACAAAAACCTTAGGATAATTTTCATGCCCGACGAAAACACTCGGCGGAGAGGTTCCCTCAAATTCCGGCTTTTCGATTTTAAGAGAAGAATAAAATTTCTGCTGTGTAAGCTTGTGAAGGAATGCTTTTTTGCCTATCATGTTTCCTTTTTTAATGTCTTTTCCTATAATAATTTATATATCCTTTATACTATTTTCTATCCATGGCAATCAATCACCTTAGATTTATGAAGGAGGCAATCAACGAAGCCAAAAAAGGATTACGAGAAGGGGGCATTCCAATTGGCTCTGTGCTTGTCCTCGACGGAAAAATCGTTGGCAGGGGACATAACAGAAGGGTCCAGAAAAAATCTGCGATTCTTCATGCAGAGATGGATTGCATCAACAACGCAGGCAGATTAAAAGCCCAAGATTATAAAAAGTGCATAATTTATTCTACTCTGTCTCCTTGTGATATGTGTACTGGAACTATTCTTTTGTATCAAATCCCGACAGTAATTATCGGAGAGAATGAAACATTCAAGGGGCCTGAAAGCTATTCCAGAAAAAGAGGCGTTAAGATTATTAATCTTGATTTGAAGGAATGCAGTGATTTGATGAGGAGATTTATCGAGGAGAAACCTAAATTATGGAATGAGGATATTGGGTTGTGAATTAACAAAATCTCACATCAATCTCCATAGCATCTGCAGTTGGATATTCCTCGACAATTGCAGGGATGTATCCGAGATTCTTGATTGATTCTGATTTTTCTTCCAAAAGCATTGGAGAGATTATCAGCCTGAATTTTTTATCGTCAAGGAAAATTAAGTTTTTATTTATGCCAAGTTTTCTTGAGAATATTTCTTTAGCATTGACGAGTTTTTTTATCATTGTCTTTTTGTCTGCACTTTTTAATTTTTCACGATAATTTTCAGACGGAAATAACTCCTGCAAATAAATACAACCTCTTATCAGCAAGCCTTCGTTGGTAATTATGTCGTATGGAAGCGCAGTGTGATGTGCCCTAAGTTTAATTCTTTCTCCGACTTGAACAGAGTCCTTGAGTTTTGCAGTGCAGAAATAAGCATCTAATCCGAGAGACATTGCATATCTGAGCATTTTTATCGCCATTTGTTTTGAGCCTTTAACTCCGTAGCTTATGCTGTCTTTTTGTTTGTATCCGAGAGAAGAAAGATTGTAATGCGGAATTTTTGTGTCTGAGAGTTCCAGTTCGTTGAGATTGATAAAGTTTACTTTGCCTAAGGCATATTTGATGAGCTTTTTTGTTTTCTCCTCGTATCTTGGAATTGCAGGGATTTCTATTCCAATGTCCCAGTCAAATTTTTTTGCCATCACAAGTTTGTGCCATAGTGAATTATCGTCGAGGTTTGGATGGAATCTGATTTCGTCTAATCCTGCTGAATGGAGTTTTCTGAGGTTTTCTTCTGTAACGAGCATTAGAGGAGTGTAGAGGTGAATGTGGAAAGATTTTCCGAATTTTTTCTTGAGGAGTTTAATGTATTTGCAGCATCTCTCAACTTTTGCAAGAGGATCTCCTCCAGTGATTCCTGCGCCTTTTGCTGATGTTATTTGAGCCTCATAAAAAAGTTCAAGAGGATTATCAATATCAGATATCTGCCATTCATTTGCAAATACAATGTCTTTGGAGAATTTCTGCTCGCTTACAGGACAGTAAAAGCACTTCTGCGGGCATAAGCCGGTGATGAATAAAACGAGTTTTCTTCCTTTGACGCACTGAAGACATCCTTTAGCCATTTTTCCTGTGCACCATGAATGATATTTTGTTTTGTGGAGTTGCATTTCTATCAAGGAAAATGTTTTGTCAGGAATATTTAAAGATTTGGCGGATTTATGCCATCTGTTCGAGGAATTATTAAATACTCCATAAAAAATCATGATTGCATGACACTCTATTTAATCGGCATCGGGATTGGAGATTTTAAGGACATCACAATTAAAGGTCTCGATGCAATCAGGAATTCCGACGAAGTTTTTCTTGAATGCTATACTTCAAGGATAAATTCTTCAATAGAAGAGATGGAAAAGTTTTACGGCAAGAAAGTTTTTCCTGCGGACAGGTTTTTTGTCGAGAATAAAGAAGATGTACTGATAAAGAAGGCAAAGACAAGAAATGTTGCGCTTTTGATTATCGGCGATGTTTTTGCAGCGACAACACATATCAATCTTTTTCTTTCTGCGAGAAAAGCAAATGTTGAAATTAAAATAATACATAATGCCTCTGTTCTTACTGCAGTCGGTGAGACAGGCTTGGATTTGTATAAGTTTGGAAGGACTGTTTCAATTCCATTCGAGAATAAGGAGATAAAAAGCCCTGCTGATTTTATCCGGGAAAATATAAAGAATGGACTTCATACATTGATTCTTCTCGACATGATTCCATTGGAGAATAAATTTCTGAGAATTTCTGATGCTGTTGATTATCTGCTGATGAATAAATTTTCTGAGAAAACTCTTGCTGTTGGATGCGCTGCTCTTGGAACTGATGACAGGGAAATAAAATCAGGAACTCTCAGTGAACTTTCCAAGAAAAGGTTTTCAAAGCTTCCTCAATGCCTTATTATTCTGGGAAAAATGCATTTTGTCGAGGAAGAAATGTTTGGCATTTGGAAGGATTAGGGTTGTGGGGTTAATAACTAAGCCTGCGGAATTTAATAAACTAATATCTTTCAGTTTTTCAAAAACACTCCCTGTGCTTTAGCACGAGGTCGGTTTTTGACATTCATAATTAAAAATCAGGTTCCCATGATATAAAAAGGGATGTCGGAGTTTATATCTTGAATTATGTTCGCTGCTTCAGCTTCTCATTTATCTTGTCTTTTAACGTTTTAATTAAAGTGACATTTGAAATTCTACCTGCTTGTATTCATCTTTGCCAACGCTTGTTCCGTAGTAATGTATGCCGTTCCTTTTTGTCCTGACCTTTTCAAAAAAATCCCAGTCAAGGTCGAGTTCTGGATGTTTAATACAAAGATAAGAAAATAAACACTGATGGTTGAGGGACTTAATATTGTCAAACATAAGGAATGCCTCGCACAGTGTGTGCAGAACATCATAATTGAGCTTGTATGATGTGTTCCACCTGTCGCCTTTTTCTTTCAGCTCGCTTATGGTCTTTAAGTCTTCTTCTGTTATCCTTAGCATTGATTTTATCTTGCCTGTATCTATGTCTTTCTGAGGAATGAACATACCATCAGCTGTGCACTTATCATACACTTCTTCATTTGTTAGCTGCTTAGGCATTTACACCGACATTCAGGAAATCAAGGTTTCCTTTGATTATGTCTCCCTGAATAATGCTTTTTATAAGATCTTTATTAAATTTTTTCAATTCAGACTCATCTTTGCAGGTGAATAGCTGTATCTCCCGCTTAAGCCCCCTTTCATACTTACCCTGCTCAAGCTCCTTGGCATCGCCTAAAATAAAGAGGTCAATATCGCTCTGGTTGTGCCAGTCCCATCTTGCCATGCTTCCGAAAATTATCACAGTCTTTGCGTTTTTCAGGGAGGAGAGATGGTTTAGAAATCCGCTGTCATAAAGTTTTTTTAATGCAAACAGCCTTTTTTTATTCTGAAAATTAGGTGATTCATAATTGCTTATGTAATAAGGCATCTTTCCTTTTGGAGTTATCTTATTGATGAATAATTCTTTTTTTAGAATTTTGAGCCATTTACTTATTTTGTTGTCAGCAATAGGCACCTTCTCCCTGACTTCCTTAAAATGCCACTGCTTTGTTGGATAGTTGAAAAACAGTTCCAGAATTTCATTCTCCATGCTTGTTCTTGCCATTTTACTTACCTTTGAGGTAAGCAAATATATAAACCTTTTGGTTTCAGGCAGGTAGCCACTTGTAAATAATAGATGGATTATATCCTATTTTATAGACGAGAATTGCACGGTTCTGGGGTGTTAAACGCACCGACCCCCTGCGAAGTGGGGGAAAATTTCGACAGAAAAGTTTTCTGCGACCGTCATCTGACTATCAGTAAAAAATCTAATAAATTTTATATACAATACTTAACTTAGCTTTTGCGGTTTTTAACATTTAAATACCATAGGATACACTTCTTGTTTTCTACAAAAAAGAGGTGTACCCTATGAAAATCAACTTCGATATTGAGAATTGGCTTTCTGATTTAAATATATTTCGTGATTGCTTTCACTCCAGAAGCTTTGAGTTATTTGTTCGGTACGTGACTGGTCTTATTTTGTCAGAAAATAAGACGGTAGATGGCCTAAATTCCATCTTTCTTCAAAAGACAGACCAATCAAATGTAAACAGACTTCTGACCGAGTATCCTTGGCAAAAAACTGATTTCAGCGATGAATTGTTTCATCTCCTTAAACACCATAAAGTGCTATCTTCATTCTCTTATTTTGTATTGGACGATTCTCTGCTTGAGAAGATAGGCAAATCCATAGAGGGTACTGGATATCATTATGACCATTCTGAGAGTAGATATGTCTATGGGCATCAGATAGTAACTAGCGGCTATGTGTTCAATTCAGATTTCTACCCTTTCCTTCTTGAATTGTATACTAAAGAGGAAGAATGCAAGAAAGAAGGATTAATTTTTAAGACAAAAGTAGAAATTGCATTAACAATTCTAGCAAGGGCGATAGAGTTCCATAAACCCTCTGTCGTGCTTATCGACTCTTGGTATTGTACGCAAGAAATCATAAGATTTCTTGATGAGAAAGGCATAAAATACATCATTGCGAGCAAGTCTAACAGGTTGTTTACCTACCGTAACAAAGATGAAAAAATCTCTAACTTCACACATAGAATATCCACTACAAAAAAAGTAGTTAAGGATGGCTATGAATACCAAGTTAAATCAATAATGGCATACTTCAAAGATTTTGGCACAAAGAGACTGCTCTTTGTGAGAAGAAGAGAAATAGGCAAGAGGAAATTTGAAGATTGGAACTCTTTGATATCGAACATTTACGATGTTACCGACGAGACCATCATAAACTTTTACGCCAATAGGTTCAGCATAGATTGCTTCCACAAAGAAGCCAAGCAGCACTTAGGACTAGGAAAGTCGCAGTTGAGAAAACGCCGAGGAGTAGTTAAACACCTATACCTGGTTGCAATTGCCTACTGCCTGCTAAAATTCGCCACTTGGCTAAAGAAAGGATGGAAACAATTATCCGTCGCTGAACGCATCCGCAACATCAAAGATTATTTTATGGAGAACACGATTGTCAGAACAATTAAACAGAACAAAAGAAATATAGTTGGAGCCATATCTCAACTATTTGCCACTAACCGCAAAAGTTGAGTACTTAACTATTTACTTAGTATGACCATTAAGAAATTAAAAATAGAACTTGTACCTTCAACAGTTTGGTATTCATCATTATATAAGCTGTTTAAAGAACTTCATAGAGAAGATTTATGGAAGAATATTAAGGATAGTATATTCAAAAAAGAAGGTAAAAAGTGTTGGATTTGTGAAAATACAGATAGACGTTTGGAAGCACACGAATTCTGGGATTATGATGCTGGAAATCATATTCAAAAATTAAAGTCAATTCACCATTTATGTGATTTATGTCATAAAGTTAAACATATTGGATTATGGTTGCATACATCTGATGGACAAAAAATGTTGAAAAAAGAAAAATTGACTAAATCAGATATTATTAAACATTTTTGTAAAGTTAATCAATGTACTAAAAAGGAATTTGAGGAACATAAAGATTCTGCATTTGAGATTTTTAGTATTAGAAGTCAAAACGATTGGAATCAAGATTTTGGAAAATACCAGAAAATTATTAATGACGCCAAGAAAAGAAATCCATCAGAGGTTACTGATAGTTATTGGGTGTATGCTGAATCTAATGAAAGTTACCCAAATCCAACAGAAAATTGCGGAAAGTGGTTGGTCTTTGATTATACAAAAAATTTAGATGAAACTTGGAGTAAAATTGCTAAGGCAGTTGAGGAAGGATTATTGGGTAGTTCTGCAAAAAGTGCAACTGCTCTTCCAAATCCTAATGCAACTAATCAAGATATAAAGGTAATATGCGTTTATACATATGATTCTGAAGATAAGGAAGATGTTGCGAGAATTGCGTGGGAATTATACAATATTGGTGTAGCACCAAGAGTTTTAAATTATAAGACTGACAAGGCAACACTTGAAGGGAAATATGTAAAAAGGGGTCATACTAAAGTGAGTAGATATTCGGTTAGTATCAATCATTTTAAGGATAAGAATAAAGAACAATTTATTGAATTCTTTAAGAATCATTTTCAATGAGTGTGCCTGATTTTTGACTGCTCTTCATTTTTTCAGTAACTATAATTTATGTTATAGACCGCTCGAAAATTGAGTTTACACCAATCATCCCCAACCCTCAAACCCAATGTCCACTGCTTCTCCTCTATAAACATAGCACACACATTCCTTAACGCAAAACATTTATACCAAAACAATTAAAAATTCCCCAGCCTAAAGGCAGAGGAATTTTTAAGCCTCAAAATCGGAACTAACTCGCCCTAAAGGACGGGGTATGAACCCGATTTTGAGCAATCATAACCTATTATATAATTGCACAAGAATAAGTCAGAAAAATTTAACATGCCAATAAACAAACAATGGCACTTGAAAAACAAAATGCCCAAAAATCCGACAATAGAAGAGAGAATTAAATGGCACTTAGAGCATCAGAAGAATTGTTCATGTATGCCAATTCCTAAGAAGCTGGAAGAAGAGATGAAAAAGAGGGGATTAAATAAACTAAACAAAGAGATTATCTAACTATAACTTTTTCTTCTTTTTTATCTTTGGTTTTCAATTCTTCTAGAACAAGCATATCATCTATCTCTATTAATTTTTTTATTTTTGGATTGTCTATATTTAGTTTGAATAACTTTGCCTTTCCGATTTCTCTGGTGTGAATGATAATTTCATTCTTTACTAAATCATCAAAAATTCGGTATAAAGTTGCCCTGCCGATTCCTGCATTTTCAGCAATGTCAGTTATAGAAAAATCTAAATCCTTCTCGGTAATTAAATAATCCAATACTCTTATCATAGGAGAATCTCCCATAAATTCGATGAATAGTGATTTTGTTGACATTTTCTATATCTGTAATATTGATAGTAGATCTACTATATCAATATTTCTATATTGAGACAATATTGTATCATTATTATAAGGAATATTTTTATAGGAATAAATAAAGGTATGCTTTTATGGACTTTACAGTTGAGGATATTAAAGCAAGGATTATCAAAAAATTAGTCAAATGGAGAAAGTGGGGCGGTTCTCATACTGAAAATATTCTCGGAGGATTGCCTGCTCATTTAAGAGGAGATAAAATGACTAAGCTAGCATTAAAGGAATTGGAAAGGGATGAATGGATTTTGCCAGCAAAAAAAACTGGAGAAATTCATTATTCTTTGAATCCTGCCAAAACAGGCGAAATTTTGCAGTTTTATGACGAGTATTGTAAGAAGGAGGAATAGATAGAGAATGGTATTAACAAAAATAGAGGAAAAAGCAAAAGCTATCTCTAATTTTAGAGCATTACAGTGCACTTCGTTAACAGACATATTTATACCTCAACTAAAAATCCTAAGATTAATACAATTTGATTTATTAGATGTTTACAATAAATGGAATCCATACTTTGGGAAAAAAGATTTATCATTTTCCAGATTCTTAAATATTTACCTTAATGATTTGTTACTTATTTATGCATTAAAGGAATCTATATTGTCTTTGAATAGGTTAGATTTTGAAAAAGAGAAACACAAAAACCCTATCAAAGAATGGCAAAAGATGAATTTGAAGATTAATAGCTATGAACCAGTTTATCATTTAGTGAGCCTTACGTTATATCTAAAGATTAATTATGAAAGACTGCTTTTTTGTTTAGAAGAGCAATTCAAATGCAAGAAAAGTGATAAATCTGAGAAAAGAAAAAAAGCAATAATTGATAAAATGACATCTAATAAGATTGATAATAATTTTATTAAAGTGATAGAATCTATTGACATTAAAAAGCTTAACGATTATAGATGTAAGATTGAGCATCATAGTGGATTATGTTTTCAAGAGTTTTTCACATCTGCTAATAACAATCTCGATTTTGATCAATACTTAGAGGAGATGATGATGGAGATTAGGCAATTCTATAACATACTGCAAAAATTTGTGAAGTATTCCACCTTCCAAAAACCTAAATACAATTTGATGTCTTTCGCATCACCGTCAAAAGAAGAATTAGACAAGTGGCTTAAGCAATCAAATAGTAATCCAACATCCCACCATATCATCAAATATAAATAGGATTTATCTTCCCATCAAACCATGACCAAAAAATTCCCCTCTCTCAAATCCAAAGCGGTCCTTAGCCCGATGGCAGGCGTTACAGATGTAGCTTTCAGAGCATTGGCAAAAAAATACGGTGCAGGATTAACATATACAGAATTTGTAAGCAGCCATGCGCTAATCCGAGGAAGCAGAAAATCATTTGACATAATTCAAACAGCAAAAATAGAAAAACCAGTTGCTGTCCAGCTTTTTGGAAATTCAGAAAAAGAAATTGTTGAAGCAGCAAAATTAATCGAGGATAAATTCGATATTATAGATGTAAACTGCGGCTGTCCTGCTTGGAAGGTTATTAAGACAGGAGCAGGAAGCGCGCTGCTGAACAGCCCTGAAAAGATTGGTGATTTTATCTCGAGATTGTCTTCTGCTGTAAGCAAACCAGTAACTGTGAAAATAAGATCTGGGATAGATGACAAAAAGATTAATGCTGTCGAGATTGCAAGAATTGCTGAAGATTCTGGAGCAGCTGCTATTGCAATTCATGGAAGGACTCAAAAGCAAGGATACAGTGGAAATGCCGACTGGAATATTATCAAGAAAGTGAAGGATGCTGTGAATATTCCTGTTATTGGCAACGGCGATGTTTTTTCTCCGGAAATTTTTGCAAAAAGAATTGAAGAATCGAATGTTGATGCGATTATGATTGCACGAGGAGCTATTGGGAATCCGTATGTTTTTACGCAGATTAATGATTTTCTTGAGAGAGGGAATTATGAAAAGAAATCTGGAATTGAGCAGTTTGCTGAATATCTTGAGCTTGCAGAGGAATTTAAGATTCATTTTCCGACGATAAAACAGCATGCTATGTCATTCACAAAAGGCATTCATGGCTCTGCAAAATTAAGAAATGAAATATCAAGGGCAAAGGATTTGGATAAACTAAAAGAAGTTATAGAATATTAAATATTTATGGTATCCGCCTAATCTGCTTGAATAAATAATTTTCCTGGCTTGGGATTTCGGTATGATTGATTTGTGCAGGAGCAGTTTTTCTCGGCTTTTTCTCCTCGATTAGAGGTGTTTCTGCGCCGTCTTTGAGTTTTGCCTGTATTGACAAAAGCTCTTGCTCTGAAGCTTTTTTTGGCTCCCACTGAAGGTTTATACCATCATTTTCCCGACGAGGAATAACATTCACCATGAAATGCGCGACCATTTGTCCGGCTGCGACGCCGTTGGATGCAAATAGGTTTGTTCCCTGAATATTGATTGTCTCAAACATTGCTTTGGATATTTTGTTTGATATTATGAAAATCTTTGAGATTATTTCATGAGGAACCTGCTCCATGATTGTGAAATGTTTTTTTGGA
>ORJL010012775.1_pt1 | contig 22803 bp, 19 predicted proteins | sample 1779941 | NCBI WGS metagenome assembly ORJL01 (sample SAMEA104232317, study PRJEB22302) | groundwater metagenome | biome: forest; feature: aquifer; material: groundwater | place: USA | collected 2011-08-07 | depth 5.8 m
ACAACACACGAAAAAAATCCGCCAGACACGACGCCCCCCCCGGGGGGCCGCCCCCCCAAGAGGCGCCCGCCCGCCATTTTTTAATCCCGTTAGAAAATTTGTAAAAGTCTCTATCTAACAAATGAAGTTTAAACTCACTAACTATAGTCTAGATGATGCGGCTAACAAAGAACACTGCCATCTTACTATCACATTGTTATCGGCAAGCGCAAGCCGAGCCTCCTCAACCTTAAACTCGGGATTTTGGGCAGAAGTCTAGAATCATCTTAACAAAATACTCACGATCGTGAATATTTTGTTAAGATGATAATACTCCGCGCCGCAGGGCTGGAGCCGGTCATTATAACCCAATAGATTGATGCCGGCTGTCTAACGCGCCTATAATGTACGCATGGGAAAATTTTATTTGAACGCACTATTTAAGCGAAACCTTTCGTACCTTAACCCGAAATGCGTCGTGGGCGCTACGCATTACGGAGAAAAGGGGCTATTCTCAAAAAGCGCCATTCGTAAAGGGGAAATTATCTCTATTTCCGCCGGTATCGGCATACCTAAAAAAGCTCTAACAAGAACTGGATGGCTTAATCTCTCCAAACTTCGCGCTTTCTCACCTTTTTCGGGTGATACAGCCTGGAAAATTCACGGAAGATATTACGAGTTTTTTCGGAGTTATCGCGCGAGTAGCTGCAGAAAAAAACGTCGAAATTCACAAACTTTTTCTCCGGCCAAGTGTGAATTGTGAGGTGCGATTCGGAAACCACAATCACACCGGTAATGCCGCCATCGGTGGCGTTTGCGCCCGGTGCGAACTTATGAAAACGCGAGGCGACGACCACAAAACCGGCCCGCTTCACCATCTGGAGCACCTTTTTCTTGACGATAGAGACTTTGGTGAGATATTTCTCATCCCCGCAGCAGTCGTAAAGGTCCGCGAGGATATGCAAAGACTTATTCATTTCCACTCTCGCAAGTGAAACATGCGCTCGGTATCGATCACATCGCATCACCGAAACATCTCTCACTTACAAAAGAAAACTACAAAACAACTATACTTCAATGCACACTCCGGTGCTTTTTTAAATACTACCACTTTTTTGAAGATATACAACTGTGAATAAGCGGCGGAAAAAAGTTGACCGGCCATGCAGAGCGCATGGCCGGCTTAATCTTCTATTCCCCTGACTGCCCTTAAATCTACGAACGCCGCCGTAACAGCGGTATCGCCACGTTTGTAGGAATACCCCGACCAATCAGGGCACGAGCACGAAACGTTATACGGAAGTCTGTTTCTTTTGAGGTGATGACGAACACCGATGATTGCGGCGTTCAGCTCGCGCCATGTAATAGACACGCGCCTCTCCCCCGCCCAGGTCAGTTCTCGGGAAAGCTTGATCGTTTCGGATCCACTCTCGCAGGTGCCCAGCTGAATGCCTCCGGGATTGTCGACAAGGAGCGAAAAGAGTGATTTCGTAGAGCTTTTTGACCAACGCATTTTCTTGAAGAGGGCGTTGATCTCTCGCGGTATTTCAGAGAGTGTCTTGAACCTTCTCTTCAGTGGAACTGTTGTCAATAAAATCACCCCCTTTTGAGATATCGTTGCACAAAAATTTCGCAGATGCAACTAAACCCCTTCATCGCGGATTCTGCCACGACGGAAGAATCGTGCGAGACGCGAAAGACGCATCATGTTTTTCACGCGACGCGCGGCGCGCAGGCCGCGAGAGAATATTTTTCCCTTGGAGCGAGACAGGGTTGTATGCAACTCGCTTTCTAAGAGATCAATTGCTTCATGAATCTCATTCGCCTCATTCCGAACCCGAATAAAACCGTAAGAAGTCTGGCCGGAAACTTCCGCAAACCAAACTTCTCCCTTCTTATGATGGAATGTGTCCCGGCCAATTTCGATTGCAATCTGCCACGGCACGCCGCCATTGTCGGCTCTTCTGAATTTCTGCAGCACTCCAACGATTTTTCGCTCAACGTACTCGCGGATAGATGATGAAGGTTCAATCCGCGCGAATTGGATTTGGTAATTCATCCCGTTAGAAAATTAATTATAGACCCTACTACAGACCTTAATGAATTTGCTGATGGTATTATACTTGGTTTCGGATTAACTTTCTAACGGATCCGCGCTTTCGTATGACAAGAATGCCCCCTCGCACACCCTCGTCATACCTTCACCCCGTTGTGGTAAGCGCAGTGATATACGAGGGATAAATAGACCTGTTGCGAAATAAGCTTTTGTGATAATTTTTCCAAATTTTGAGCGAAAAAGGTGAAGAGGGATGAAGGCGTAATGGCTGAATTACGGCGAATCCCGATGAACCTTTTGCAGCCAAAATTTGGGTAAATTAGCCAGAATGTTATTTCACAACAGGTCTAATAGAAACACCCCGTTTGCGGGGGTGTTTCAAGACCGTACTGTGAAGGCTTATCTGCGCTTCTTGCCGCCCTTCTTGGCTGCTTTTCGTTTCTTCGCCATAGTTTTTCTTTAGCAGCGGAGAATCGAATCCCCCGCCGTGCTTCTTTATGGTTGACGCACACCGACCATCGTATGCGTCACGCTGCGTTCTACGCAGTGTTGATTGCAACTGGAGTAACTTATTGCTCCATCAAAATTTTTAAACAATGAATGTATGTTTATAGTACGACTTAGTTGCGCGAGATGCAACTGTGGATAACTTCGCTCGATAGCTTTTTGAAAAACATTTGAAATCCCAGCGTGATTTCAAATTCGCCGCGCTCCTCGCTGTCTCCCGATTTCGATCGGGAGAACCATGCCAGCTCGTCGCGCGAGCGTTTTCAAGAAAGTTATCTTCACTTGAGGGCACAAACACGTACAAAAAACCGCTTTCGTATAATTTCGTGCAATATTTCGTGTAGATTTGTGGTTTTCAGAACCCGATATACTGAATCTCTTCTTCAAGAGGCAATCCGAACTTGCGGCGCACATGATCCTTCGCAATCCCGATGAGCATTACGACCTCCTCCGCCGTCGCTCCTCCCAGATTAATAAAGTAGTTGGCGTGGCGCCGCGAAATTTCGACTTTGCCTACTCGCCGGCCCTTAAGCCCCGCGGCCTCGATACAATACGCCGCCGGAATACCCGGCCACCCGATAAACCGCCCGAACCCCGGGAAGCGTTCAATCAACTTTTGGGAGTCAAGCCCGGGCCGGCTCCAAGAAATGTTCTTGAATATGCATCCGGCCGACTGCGAACCGATGGCTTGCGTAGCCGAGCGCTTGGCGGCATACCCCCTGATGCGCTCTTGGGAAGCGATACTATCCCCTTCGGCTAATTGAAACTCGGCAGACAGGATAATTAACTCGGGCCGCCGCTTGAAAACGCTGTCGCGGTAGCCAAACTCGCACTCCGCAACAGTCATTGTGCGTTTTGCATCAGCTGCCGCGTCATAAACGCAAACATTTATTATCGCATCCTTAATTTCTCCGCCGAAACATCCCGCATTTCCCCGTACCGAACCGCCTACGCCCCCGGGAATACCAACCGCCCACTCGATGCCGGAAAGCCCGGCCGCCACCGTTTTCGCAACGAGCTCTGCCATCGAAACTCCCGCATCCGCAACGACGCGATCCCCCGTAATATCAATTTGCTTGCTTCGCAGTCGAATAACGACGCCGGGAAACCCTGCGTCCGATATCAAAATGTTCGAGCCGGATCCGAAAACAACATACGGCAACCCTTTCTCTTCCGCGAGTTCTATGCCTTGCTTAAGATCCTCCGACCTATCGGCATCAATAAAAAATTTGGCGGGACCGCCGATCTTATAATAAGTGTATGGGGCAAGCGTCACATGAGACATGATTCGCGGCATAATCAAAAAAATAAGGATGCAACAAAAATATCCAAAGGAGCCGCAAGGAGGTTAAACTCCGTCATTGTCATAATATGAGTACCGATCCTAGCGGCCACCTTTGGTGAACCCCGTTAGAAGATTTACATATGGCCTCGAACCATCTTGCGTTTGCCAAAAGAGTTAATAGCACGGGTTTTTAACTAGAAATTCATATAAATCTTCTAACGGGGTGAAACCGTGTGCGACACGCTCTCATAATATCAAACAGCAATTGCATCGAACAATACTCGCAAAAACTCGGCGGCTCGTTTTAGAGTTTTAAGTATAGGGAGCGTCCGCACCCCGTTAGAGGTTTTAAGGTAGTTTTTCTTAATCCTCGAGAATGAGAGCGAAAGCGCCTGCCTGGCGGCAGGCAGGGCTTCGCCAAGTCAGACTTGGCTTCGCCTTAGATTCTTTCAGCTAAAACAGACCTTGGCTGAACCTCTAACGGGGCGCATGGCAATTTGCGGCAATTTTCTGGTAATATGTCAATCATAGCACCGAAATCCGATATGGCAGAGCACGCTCCCGCGCAGGATATCGTCCTGAAGGCAAAAAAGAAAATACTTTTCGGAATCACAAAAGCGAACTGGGGCGGAGCCCAGCGTTATGTTTTCGACCTTGCGACCCGCCTCGCCGCCGATAAATTCGAAATTATCGTCATGGGAGGAGCCGCGGGACTGCTGAAAGAAAAGCTGACATCCGCCGGCATCCGTTTTATCGAAATCACGGAACTTGATAGAGATGTCTCATTCGCAAGGGAGCTGAAAGCTTTCTGGCGGATACTGAAAATCATTCGAGCCGAGAAACCGGACATCTTGCATCTCTCGAGCCCCAAGATGGCGGGGCTTGGAGCGCTGGCCGGCAGAATCGCGCGTGTCCCGCGAGTAGTTGTGACAATCCACGGGTGGTCGTTCAACGAACGGCGCTTTTTTGCGGTAAAACTTCTCATCGCGTTTTTCTCTTGGATTACCGCGCTTCTTGCGCACCAAACCATTCTCATCACTCAAAAGGATCTCCGAAGCGCGAGATTCTTCCCATTCTCCCAAAAAGAAAAATATCATCTGGTGCAGAATGGAATTGCCGCGTTTGAATCACCGGGCGACGCTGAAGCTTCGCGAAAAGAACTGCGGCAGATTATTGAAAAACTCCGCCCGGGCAGGACCGGAGCGCTCGATGAGGCTATCTGGATCGGAACGCTCGCGGAACTTACACCCAACAAAGATCTTGAAACGCTCATACGCGTAGCTGCCAATTTGCCATGGCAAATCCCGATCATTATCATCGGCGATGGCGGCGAAAGAGAAAAATTGGCGATGCTGGTAAAAAAACTGGGAGCAGAAGACCGAGTCTTTCTGGCGGGATTTATTCCGGAGGCGGCGCACCTGCTAGCGGCCTTTACGATCTTTGTCTTATCATCCTTCAAGGAAGGACTGCCGTATGTCCTGCTCGAGGCCGGGCAACACGGTCTTCCCGTCATCGCGACGAATGTCGGCGGCGTACCCGACATTATCGAGCATGAAGTCTCCGGCATTCTGGTCTCCTCTCGCGATGCCGACGAGCTGCAAAAAGCCGTTCTGCATCTGGCCGGAGACCCGACTAAGCGCAAGCGATTGGGCGCCGCGCTCCGGAAAAAAGTCGCGCATCAATTCGGCATCTTCCGCATGGTACGCGAGACCCTTACCGTGTATAACCAAGAAAATCAATAACTGCTTCATGTCCGGAACCACCGACACAAGAAAATTAGCGTTATTCTTTGGAGATATTGCGGTTTTTTACGTCTCACTATTTGCCGTTCTGATGCTCCGCTACTACGGCACCGAACCTGATCTTTTTGTTCCGCTTCACCTAAAACCGTTTTCAGCGCTATTCATCGTCTGGATTCTGGTTTTCCTTGTTATGGGACTTTACGAACTGCGCCATGCCAGCAACAACCTTAAATTTATACAGCTTCTTACGCAGGCAATGGCAATCAATGCGGTTTTTACCGTTGCCACGTTTTATTTCATCCCGGCCTTCGGTATCACCCCGCGCCTGAATCTTTTCGGAGTTATTCTTCTGTCCACGCTTCTCTTATTCGTTTGGAGGAAGCTGGCCCTCTCACTTTTTCGAACCATTACGAAAGAATCTGCGCTTTTTCTTGGGATAACCGAGGAGGTAACGGCGCTCGCGGAATACCTAGAAGCCAACAGCCAATTCGGGTACAAAGTCTCCGGACTCATGCGCGCCGATCATGAACCGGGGAGTACCCATCCTTTCTTAAACGTCATTGAATTTCAACGCGACCTCTATTCGTTCGTCAAGCGGGAGAAAATATCGCTGATTATAGTTTCACCCGTCGTGGTGGAAAATTCGGAGCTCCTCCGCGCGCTCACAGCACTCCTTCCGCTCGGCATCGATATCAAGCAATTCTCGGCCTTCTACGAAGAAATAACCGGCAAGGTGCCGATCTCCATGATTACCGAGCGGTGGTTTTTAGAAAACCCCCTGGTCAGACAAAAACTTTTCTTCGATGCCGTAAAACGCGCGGTTGACATAGTCGGAGCCTTGCTTTTAACGGCGCCGACAGCAGTCTTAACTCCATTGATAGCGCTCGCCATCAGGTTCGAAACGTCGGGACCGGTATTCTACAAACAGAGACGCGTCGGGAAAAACGGAGAGTTATTCATCATCCATAAATTCCGCTCGATGGCGGCGAATGCCGAAACCAACGGCGCGCAATGGGCGAGCGAGGATGACCCGCGCATAACCCGAGTCGGAAAATTTTTGCGGAAGACCCGCATTGACGAACTACCCCAGATTCTCGCCATACTCAAGGGCGAACTTTCGTTCGTCGGACCACGGCCCGAACGACCGGAGTTTGTTCAGGAACTGCAAAGTATTATTCCCTTCTATGACATTCGGCACAGCGTAAAACCGGGGCTCTCCGGTTGGGCGCAAATTAATTTCCCCTACGGCGCCTCGGCGGAGGACGCTTACCAAAAACTGCAATACGATCTCTTCTACATTAAAAATCGGTCGATCGCGCTAGATATTACGATACTCCTCAAAACAATCAAGACTGTGCTTTCGCACGCCGGACGCTAACCGGCATCGCCTCTTTTTTCGCGTGCCTTCGAACCCATTCCGCGTCGTGCACACTCACATCTTCCAGCGTTAAGCCCTGCCGTTTCAGCAGTTTCTTGTTGAAATCGCGGTCGGTCTTTAGCAACTCCGCGCCATCAGAGAGTCCCTGGCGTTCCAGATGCGCAATTAACGCATCGAGATCCTTCGGCAAGCAATATCCGCCGAACCCCCGATAACCGCCGTGAGTAACATCTAAGTGCGAGTCCCCGATCCGAAAATCCGCCGCCATGCCGAGACGAATATGCTCATAATCCGCGCCGAGTTTGTCCGCGAGAGCCGCAAGCAGATTGGCGAAATTTACTTTGCGCGCAAAGTGAACATTGCGCGCGTACTTGATAATTTCAGCCTCGGTTGCCGTAATTTCCACGCGGCGGTATGTACTGACTCCCCACGGCGACATAAATGGCGCTTTGGGGAGCAATGAAAGAACCAACGCCGCCGCCTCCCTGCTTTTCGCTGTAAACCCGACGATCTGCACATCGGGACGCATAAAATCCTCCCAAGCGTTGCGTTCGGTGAGATTTTCGGGATTAAACAAGAACTTATGCCGCGGATATTTTTTTTGGAATAACTCCGTTGTCCCCGGCGGCACCGTTGACTTGATAACTATAATTTTTGCGCCCCTGATGCTATTCAGCGCGCTCGCAACATATGAAAGATCGCAGCTTCCGTCTTTGGCCGGCGGCGTCGGCACGCAAACAAAAATTATATCGGCTCTGCCGACATCATCGTCATAATTTTTATCCGGGTTGGTGTCGAAAAGAAAAAGTTCCTTCCCGCGAAGATAGCCCTCGCGCTCTTCAAAATAACGCGCCAGCGGCGTCCCCACCATTCCAACGCCGATAACGCCGATGCGGACGTTCTTCTTCATAAGAAAATTATTTTTTGAGATGGGTTCTAAGCAAGATTCCTTATTCTAATGTTCCTAAGAACATTAGAATGAACCTCGTTACCGCGGCCTTATCCCGTCAGACCTTCGGTCTAACGAACCCTGCAACGGGATAAATAAAATCTACCTGCGTCAGTTACAACCGCCGCAAGCAACGACGTGTTTCGTTGAATTCGAGTGCGTCTGATTGATTACTGCGGCCGCTTGACCGAGTCGAGTTCCTGGATGAATTTTTCCACTTCGGGCTTTAACTGCGGATTCAGTTCGCCGGCGCGCGTTGCGGCGCGTCTCGCTCCCTCCTTATCGCCCATGGTCGCGAGCACCGCCGCGTATTGGCCGTATAGCTCGGCGCTCTCCGGAAATGTCTTAATCCCCTCCTCGATAAGAAGTTTGATTTTTGCAAAATCGTTATTGCGAAGATAGGCCTGGATCAGCCGTTGGATTGTCGCCTGATCGAGGGTTTGCGATAAATTGCGATATACAGAAATTTCTTTGTCTGCGATATCGTTCCTCTTGGCCAAAATTGCAACCAGAGCGGTGTTTAGATGCGCGTTGGGAAACGCCGGATCGAGCGTAGTGGCCTTCTCCATCAATTGCAGCGCCGCATCCACGTTACCCAGCGCGAGTTGAGTAGAGGCCAGCTCAAAATAAATCGGCTGTTTTGTGGGTGATAACTGAAGAGCCTTCTCTAAGGCGGTCAAAGCTTCGCTGGCATACGACGGGTTGAAAGCGACACCGGCATTGTAAACTGACCCGAAAAAAAGAAGGTGCTTCGCGTCCGGGGCCGGCACATCAGTTAGAGCGCGCATTTCCCGAATGGTAAATTCGGTGAATTTCTTTTTTTCATCATCACTGCCTCTGTCTTGCGCGTTAACCACCGAATAGTAAAGCGAGGCAAGCTGTTCGCGCGCCTCTCCGCTGCCGAACGTGCCGTAATTAATTGACTTCTCAAAACCGGCCTGGATCTCCGAAATTGCAGCGCCCTGATTTGATTTGGCAAGCGCCTGAATCAGAGACTGCGAAGCGATAATGGGGCGGATGTTTAGAAAGTATAAAGAGAGGAGCACAACAGCGCCGGTTGTCCCAACTGCAATCCAAGCATTACGCATCCGCGCCGCGGCCAGAGAATAGTCGGAGTGAACTGGTTTCGCCGGCGCGGCTTCGGCATTGGCCAAGTAGTCGGAAAACCCCAGCGTCAGAAACAAAAGAAAGTACGACTGGAAGTTATCAAAGACAAAAAGATTCTGGAAAAAATACACTCCAAAAAGCCCGCCCAAGATCCCCGCTTCATAAAACGAAACTCGCCCGCCGCGCCACGCCGTCCAGACGTTTTTGACGCCGAAGAAGAGAACCGCCAAATAAGCCAGAAGCCCCAGAAGTCCCGTATGGATTGCCCAATCCAAGAAAACATTATGCGACCGGTCGAACCACGGCTCGGAGGACCAGAGCTTCGGATTAAAATATTTATTAAATACCAAGTAGAAATTTTCCTGCCCCCACCCGAGAACCGGCCGCTCTTTAACCCCCTCCCACGCCATCCGCCAAATCAAAAATCGCGACTGCACCGTACGCTCCGAAAATGAAATCGAAACAAAACGGGCAAGGACCGGGTTTTTCTTCACAATATCCAGATTGCGCAAACCGAAAAAGAGCGTAAGACCAATGGCCCCGATAATCAACAACGCCAGAGAAACGCGGCGAAGCATAAACTCTTTTGGATCGGCCGGCCGCCGTATCGCGAAATACACCGTCAAAAGCCCGGCTACGGCCAGCATAGCAAGGATTACACCTCGCGTGGCGGTAAGATAAATTATATAAATCTCAAAAAGTGCGAGTACCCCCAAAATGCGGCGCACCCAAACATTTCTTTCCCGCCAAATCAGAAAAAGCAGAAAAAAAACATGAAAAGCCAGATACGAGGCGAAATAAGCGGGGTTGCCAATTCCCCCGTCAACGCGAATCGAGCGTCCTTCTCCTCCTTGATACACTCTCGTTAATCCGAGCTTCTGGGAAAGACCCACTAAAGAAACAATGACGCTTACGGCAATCGAACCGTAAAGATACCGCCTCCAATCAACAAATCGCTGAAGAACGGACGAGATAAGCATAAAGAAAAGCACCATGTGAATGAGCGCCAAGAGCCCCTCCATGCGCTCGTAATTCGACCAAAAACTGCGATAGGGATTGGCGCCGAGGATATCAGCCAGAGTTACTATAAAGAGAAATAGGATTACGCTCTTGGTAAGCCATGAAAGCCGCGGCCAATAATCTTTTGAAAGAGCCATCAGGCCAACCCAAAGAACAACCAGGAGTTCCACAATAATGCGAAAAGCGAAATTCCTCCCCGTGATGAACGGAAAAAGCATCGACGAGGCGGTATAAAGCGGCAAGGGCAGCAACAAAAAAAGCCCCCAGCGAAGAAAGGCCGATAATCTTCGCTCAATGATCATTGGTGATAACATGTCCTATAATATGCTATAAAAACTTCCAGAAAACGACTTCCTAATCGATTATTGCTCCCAGGCCTCCTGCGCCGAAAGAATATGCACGTCGCGCACGCCCGGCACACGCGAAACCGTTTCCAGTACACGATCAACGTGCCCGCCCTGATCAATGCCGAAAAGATATGAATACTCGCGAGTATCTCCCGAGGTTTTTACTGAAAGCTGACGCAGACCTCTGGTCAACGGCACCAGCATTTTTTCCGCCTCCTCCCCACTAGTTGCGTTGCCGGCGATAAACGTAAGGATGTAATTAAGCCGCGCTCCGCCTCTGGACCCAAGCTGGTAGCGCGTCGCCAGAAGTATTACAAACCCGATAAAAGGAATGGCGGTCAGCGCAATCGCGTAATTATTAGTGCCGACCGCGACCCCGGAAGCCAGCGCGAAAAATACGAAAGCTACGTCTCTGGTGTCTTTGACAATGGTGCGAAAGCGTATGAGAGAAAAAGCGCCGAGTAATGCGAAAGCGCCGATGATATTGTGCTGTACCACCATCATCACCGTGGTTGAGATCAGCGAGATGGCCAGCAATGTAAAAATAAGAGACGAGGAGTAGGACAGGCCGCGGTGCGTCACGCGATAGACCCACACGATAAAAAGCCCGAGCAATAAAGAAACGGAAAGGTTAATAAGAATGATTGCGACGTTAATTTGGGTTTGCGTCAGACTGTAAAAATTGGCCATCATTTAGCGTGGGAGCGGATGTACCGCACGCACGGCGTCCACCGCCGAGGCGTACTTCGAATACGAAATCCGCTTTAGATTAAACGAATAAATAAGGTCTTGGTACCAGCGCGGCAGCGTGTCGGAGAATTTTACTTCCATAATCGCTTCATCGTCCGGCAGTACCCGCGTAACAAAGGGAGTGTACCAAAAATTCGGTTTTTCGCAAGCAACTATATGATGATCAAGCGTAACACGAAACGTGCCGCCATCGTTGAGCACGAAAGGACGGCGCAAATATTTAACGAGCGTTCGCGGACGCATTGAATCACGGATGACGTGCCAAAGCATAATTTTAAACGTTTCCTGATCGCGCTCATGCATCGGAAGCGACAATAATTCGCTGTAGTTGCCGGCAATCAGCCTATCCCATTCTCGGTGCGAAAGCAAAAGCCCCTCTTTGGCGATATGCAAACCGTCGCGCCATTTTACCTCAAAACGCACCTCCTTCGTTTTTTCGTTCTGCCACGGAGAATAAATCCTGCCGCGAATCTTCTTGCGAACTTTAAACCCACCAGCCTTATCGTAGTAATCGCCGAGCCCCGGGCTATCAAAGTAAATACTCGTCACGTAATATTCTCCGCCGGCGGTGGCGTGCGGGTCGGGACGGAGGCCGAGCGACGGGAAAAGCTTCGCCAATGACTCCGCAGTTAGGCGCGGTATGCGGTACTTATATTCGTATTTCCAGCGAAGATCCTTTTTCATAGCACATCTACAAGTAAGGCCAGCACACTGGCGGGAATTAATTTCTGAAAATCCGGCTTGGGGTCGCCTCGCGATTGGATGACATTGGAACCGCCGTCTTTTATCTCCGAACCATCAAGAGTTTCGACAATATCCTTGCGGTTTGCCCATAATACAGTTTCTGAAAGTGTAGCCGTCGCGGGGCCGAAGATTTCTTTTTTCTGGTACAATTCAATTCCGGCATCGTTGCCCAGTATAACATTCGACCGCAATTCGGCATGCGACAGATCTTTTACCGCTATGCCAATCGAGTTTTTTGCCACAATATTAAACTCAACCTTGGGACGAGACCGCTCGCCGATGCTTATTCCTTTGTCGGTCGCGCCGATAATAGTGTTACGGCTGATGAGTGCCTCGGTAAAACTTATATCAATGGCATCCCCGCCGGTGTTGCCCGCGCCTTTATGAAGATTTTTTCCCGTGCCGATGGCGCGAAAAGTGTTGGATTCAATTGCTCCGCGGCAAACGTCGCAGTCAAGCGCATCCGAAAGCGAATCGGTGAAAAAGTTATTTCGGATGGCGACCTCGGCGTATTTCGGATTAAGTGCGTCCTCGCCGCGCGAGTACGAAAATTCGCTTTGCTCGATCACCGCGTCCGAGCCGTGAAACGCGACCATGCCGGTGGCATAAATGCCGTTTACTCCCTTCATCTCACTGCCGTAAGAAACGCGGACATATTTCCATGAGCTTTTTACGCTCCCTGTCCCAATAACCACAATACTCCCCCACGACTTTTCGGGATCCAGGACCGTTAAGATTATGGGAGAATACTCTGTTCCTGCGGCGATAATCGGACTGTAAGAGACAATTGAAACCCCGGAAGAAAAATAGATTGTGGCGCCGGGATCAATGACCACGCGAAAGCGCGGCGGGATAATAACATTCTCCGAAAACGAATACGCTCCGGCGGGCAAACGAATTGTTAATGGGCGTTCATAGATAAATTGAGGGTAACGAAGCGTAAAAGCCTCTCCGCTATCACCTGCGCGGGGCAAAGACGCAAAACCTTCGTTAAGCGCCAATTTTGCCGCGGATACGCCGCCCGCAAAGGAAGGATACTCATAGTTAAGTTCTGATTTAGCACGCTCGATATTTTCAACCATGATGCGGCGTACCTGTCTGACCCTGCTTAAATACTCCAAATTCGTGGCTTTCTTGGAAAAGTCACTTAGGAATTCGCCGCGATACTTATTGGTTACATCGTCAAAATACTCTACGTCCTCTGCCGCCTCTGTTTCCAGATAACGCTTGAGCAGGGCGTTCCGCTTGGCGCGAAATTCCGGAATGCCGAGAATCCGGGCGGCAATTAGGGGGACATTTTTATGAAATTCTTCCGGCAACTGTTCAAGATCTTCCCGTATTCCCAAATGAATCGGAAGAACCGAAAACTTGCCCGTGGCGCGATCAAAAAAGAGCTTCATGTTATTGGAGGGAGCCAAGTCATCCTGTCCGTGCGCCTGCGCCAGCACTGCGAGTACATCCCACTTGTATATGGCGTCCAAATCAAAGATAACCGGCGCCAGCGTACGGAACGTTGCGTCATCGGCTCTAGTCAGTAACTGCTGAAGCGCTAACATCGTCGCCGGAGTATAAAGCTCCGGCAAGGTTGTCGGTGACCAATACTGAATATTCTCATCGGAAAACACCGACCGGCTATGATCGGCGAGGTCGCTGTCAAACGTCAATACGTTCCCCAGCATCCCCTGCTTCTCCAGCCACTCTTGAGACGAGTCTTCCAGCGCGAGATATACTCCCTGGTCGTAGCCGTCAATGGCGAGCCGGACCAGCGTCGGCTCTTGATGCGCCAGACCCAGCTTTTTCGCGCGATAGCTGTTGATAAGCCCGGTGTAAAAATCCTCGCTCTCCGGCACCACCAGATGCAGCCGCCGCATTCCCTTAAAAAGATTTTTTGACGGGAATTCAACCAGCCAAGATTTTTTGAGGTAGGCCCAATGCAAAGGCGAGTCACCGCGATAGCGGACTTTCACATCGCCCGCATAGCTATCGGCCTCGAAACGAGCGTTGGCGAAAATCTTCCGGTCTCCGGGAAGGGGTTTTTGCACGTCCGGATCCCAATCACCGAGCGCTTCGTCGAGCTTCCCAATGTCGCTGAACGAAATGTTAAAACTATAGTTCGGCAGCTGCGACGGAACGAAAAGGTACGGCGCAAACAATACGTCAGAAGTATGCGCAAATGAAACGCGGGCGTGCCGGAGCTGGAGCGCAATTGCGCGGCGCAAAGGATGCTCACGCGGCATTTGTAAAAACAGGAATATTATTCCCGATGCGGCGCCAGCCAAAAGCAACGCCGCAAGCGCCGCTATCCGGTATTTACCTCGCCAATCAAATTCAGCCGTAAACATACTTGGTTACTTTGTCACATTAGCAAAGACTCGGCAATATCATCAGTTTGAATGCAACGAAGACGTCAAAGCACAAGATCCTTCACTTACGTTCAGGATTACCCGCTATTTCTGCATTCACCACATTAGAAACTCCGTTTTTAACGGGGCTCGCCCACGAGCCTCCACTCGCGGCTTCCTGCGACGGCGGGTAACCTATATAACCGCGGAGAAAGAGCGCAAGTTGCCGCGCACCAATGAGTGCAAAACCAATGAAAAACGGTGCCAGCGGAATTCGATATCGCGGCTGCACCAGCATACCGATAAAGAAGATATGAAGTAGAGCTATGAGAGCAACAAATAACGCACTCGCGATAATCAAGGGACGTGCTTCTCGCTTGCGGCGGTACCAAATAATGCCCCCCATTATAGAAAAAAGAGTTAGGGCGGCCCAAACCACCCGCCCAAGCGCAACGAGCCCAAATGACGCGACGCAATCCATCCCACATGAGAATCTGCGAACGGTTTCGCGCGCCAAACCGCCAAGACCATTTTCACGGAGTTCATCCATAAACGATGTCTCCGGCTGGTAGGAGGGGCGCAACAATTCCCAGTGCTCCAATGGAGTCAGCCAGTTTACCTGCGTAAAAAACTCCACCGTGCCTCTGGCAACCGCTTCAGCGTAGTAGCTTGGATTTTTGCGTATCGCTTCGTTAAACCGTTCCCGCATCCATGAGTGATACCTGAAATTGTCTAACATTAAAAATTCCGCGCGGTTGAAGTCATAGCCGACATTCGTTACCTCGGGGAGGGAGGCGAGTTTTTCAGCATGAAGAAAATCCTCCAATAATTGCGACCTCGCCTCACGGTACGAGATTCCATCCCGCAAGGAAATAATCTGCGGCACGATAATCGTGTAAAGATTATACGTATCCGCGGTACTAAATTTGGGAACCCCGAAGATAATGTAATTTCTTGCGACCCACGGTGCTACAGGAATTACCGCCAATAAAAAAGCCATTAGATAAACACCGATGTTCCTCCTCGAAAAAAACGGCCGGATTCCGGAGTATAGCCACACCACCGCGTAGATTCCCCACACCGCGAGACTTATGGGACGAACGATAGCGGAGACCCCCAATAACACCGATGCGACATAGAATAATACACTACTTTTCGCTTTATACGCTTTCAAAAAAACCAGAAATGAAGCCAGCAGCAATACGTTAAAGAGCGTATCGCTAATGAGATATATACCTGTGGAGGCGACATCCGGCTCAAAGATCGTCAGCGCCCCCACAACCATCGCAAGTTTTTCGCCTACCTCCAATTCGCGCAGTACCCAATACGCCAGCACCCCAAAGAATGAAAAAAGTAAAACTTGCAACACGCTGGCGAGCACAGTACCGCCGGTAAAAATCAGAGATAGCGCCAGAAACAATGGATAACCGGGCAGCCGAACCGCTGAAGGCTCAAAAGGCGGCGCGTTGCGGAGAGAGAAGCCATGGCCGCCGATAAAATTCTCGGCCAGGGTCCGATACTCGATAAAATCGTTCCCGCCCCATTGGATGACCGCAAGTCCAAGCCGCCCATATGAAATAGAAAAAAGCGCTAGGCTGACAGCGACACCCAGAAAGAAGATAATGAGTTCATTTTTGTATAAAGAAAGTCTCACCATAAATTACGCTTTTGGTTTCCTTGCTGCGACAAAAATTGAACTGCCTGCGGGAATTGGCAGAAATCGGATAAACATCTTCTCAAGCCGCAGAATGAAAAGCAAAATGGAATTTACAGCCGGAGAAAATTCTATATCGTAAGTGTCTATCTTGTCGCCCTCTTTCTTGAATAGAATATCGAATGTCCTGCGTAAGTAGTTTATCGGCACCGCAGTTGTGACAAAGTGACTCCATTCGACAATCTCAAACCCCGCGCCGCGCAACTTCTTTAAGATCTCGCTTCGGGAATACCGGCGGAAGTGATGCAAAACCACATCGTGCGCACCCCAGAGCCAGTTGTGTGCCGGAACGGTAGTGAGAAGCACCCCGCCGGGCTTCAAGACGCGAAAACACTCTCGCATAGCCGCTTCATCAACGTCAATGTGTTCAAAAACATCGAGGCTTGCGATAATGTCAAAAGAGGCGTCGGGAAAAGGCACTGTATGGTCGGATACTTTTATCAATTTCTCAAACCCGCGGGTCTCGGCAAAATCCAGCGCGGTTTGTGAAATATCAGCTCCCGATACGCGTCCAAAATCTTTAAGGAATAAAATGTTGCCGCCCGGTCCGCACCCGTAATCCAGTATCTTTAGATCTTTTCGCGTGCCCAATACGCGTGAAAGTGCCTCATGAAGAATCTCGCGGCGACCAATGTGCCAAAAATAAAAAGATTCGCGCCGGGCGATGCGCTTATATTCATGCGCTTCCATATTGTCTTTGTTATCCGTCAGTGAATCCAAAGCGGCTGCAGATTTCTAGAACTAGACGCCGGCACTCTCATTCTCTATAACCTCGCTGATTGTATAAGGAGTTTCTTTTCTCCCTTCGTAGTAAATCCGAAGCATCAGCTCGGCGATAAATCCCATCATGAATAAAATCACCCCAAGAATAATAAAGAGAGTTGTGATGATCGGAAGAGGTGTCTGGCCGAAATTTCGCAGTTCCGCAATTTTTAGACCAACCGCGACTAACCCCGAGAACGCTCCAATGCCAATGCTAGCGAGCGCCCAGCCGCCAAAAAATACTAGCGGCCGCGCGGCGTAGGTAAACAGAAATTTTATAGTCAGAAGATCGGCAATATCCTTTACCGCCTTCATAAAGAAGTGCTTGGAAACGCCGGCGTGACGCTCGTGATGTGTCACGGGAATTTCCGTCACCCGCGCGCCGCGGCTTTGTAAAATCGCGGCAAGGAAGACATGCATCTCGCCGTAGAGATGAATACCTACCATATATTTTTTCTTGAACGCTTTAAGCGCGCAGGCGTAGTCATGAAGATAAAGTCCCGTAACTTTCCGCGTCAGCCAGTTGGCGAGGCGCGAAAGAATTCTCCTCCCTAATGAATCGTGCCGATCTTGGCGCCAGCCGACTACGACGTCATAGCCTTCGCGCATCTTTTCAAGCAGGCGCGGAATATCCACGGGATCATTCTGCATGTCGGCGTCCATGGTAATCACAATATCCCCCTTCGCGGCATGAATTCCGGCGTCGAGTCCCGCAGTCTGGCCGATATTGTGCACCAATGAAATAATCCGAATCGGCGAGAGTTTTAAGAGCTCCTCCCGCGTCCTGTCGGTCGAGGCGTTGTTGACGGCAATAACCTCAAACGGTTCATTCAGCTCCCGCATTACTTTCAATATGCGCCGATGGAGCTCGGCGACATTTCCTTCTTCGTTATAGGCGGGGAATACGACTGAAATCATACCCGGTAGTAGAAACTCGAATTGTTAACAATTATACTCACAGATACTGAAGTTATTCTTATACACAACAAATAATGACTAATTCGGTGGATACCCACAATAAAATTCTTCGAGTTTTCCCTGCCCGCCTACTGGCGGGACTACCGGGCATATGAACTTGATTATTCAATAAAACGCGCGATTTTGCAATCAGACCGGCTAGATTAGCTTCGCATGACTGTCATGTATTCTCGCGACCGCTGGAATACATGACAGTCATGATTTTATTACTAAATTACTATAAATTACTAAAAAGAGGCACAGGCGCGCGCGAGCGCGCGCCTGTGACCTGGCATCTCAACTAACGCCGCATATCCGCGAAGTACTTCTCACGAATCCGGGCGCAGATCTCGAGCGACCCCAGAACCGCCCCGATATTGCCATCGAAGCCCGGGAGATCTCCGTTGAAGAAGAGCTTGGCTTCATGGATGAGATACTCCACTGGTGATACGGAAAGGGTTTCGCTAGCGACGTACCCATCGTTCAATGCCACGACGGCAGGCTGGCCGGAACGAAGCCCGGCGCGATACTCGCCGTTCTTGAATCTGACCGTGAGTGCCCAGATACCGCCCTCCCCCGGAACCTTACCGAAAGACGCGGTAACCGGAACCCCGTTCTCGCGAAGCATGGCGAAGACGTGCATCTCGACTTCTCTTGGTGAAAGGACTGGTAGCAAACTGCTGTCATCGTCGAGCTTGGTAAGGTGAACCAGGCGAACCTCGGCCGCACTTGTGATAATCCCAGCCGCGATGAGCGGAGCGAAAGCGTGCGTGCCGAGGTCGCGGAGCATCCCACCGATCTCCGGGTCGTTGCGGAGCCATGAGCGTTTGGCAAGATCCGGTAGGCAGAATCCGCCACTCTCGACAACTGCAATAGAAACTCCCTCAACAGAACCAAGCAGGCCGCGCGTTGCGCTGAAATGGCTCTGATGTAGCGTCTTGAGAAACCTCCCGCGAGGATCTGACCGAGACAAGAGGCCCGTCAAACACTGAAGGGTAACTGTCTTCGCGATGTACTGATCCACCGCGAAGATCTTGACGGCGGGATTGTCCGCCATCAACTTCTTGAGTGCCGCGATCTCGTCATCGCGGCTGACCAACGGCTTCTCGACAATCAGCCTCTGCCAGCCACGCTTAACCAGATCCACGATCGTTGGGAAGTGGTCCGGGGTCAGCACCAACGCGACCGGGTTAGACGGAAGAGGTGGAATTGCGGCATGCGCCGAGCGAAAAACTGGAACTTTGCCCGAAAACATCGTGGCGACCCGTCTCGCCTTCGCAATGTCCTGATCCACAACCGCGACCACATTCACACGGGGCGTTCTAATGATTCCTTCGATCCAGTGCTTCCGTGCCGCTTCGCCCGCGCCAACCATCACAAGGTCCATCCTTGCCTCCTGTGGCAATCTGTTAACGGCGTACGATCCCAATGGGCCACTATATTATCGAAGAACAGCCCACTTCTAGCACATAAAAACCATGATTGTCAACAGTTCGTAACTTGAGTTCAAGAAATCAAGCTATGGTTCAGTCAGAAACAACATTCCAACATTCTGCAGAATGTTGGAATGTTGTTCGCGCAATTCAGCGGAGATATTACGGCTTGCGCAACGTTACGGTTTGCGTGTTTGGGTTGGATCGTTATTTCAGCCAGCCCTCGAAATCTTTCAGAAACTGATCCACGACCTCGTCGGTTTTTGGATGGTGCAGAATCGCAGGCAGATCAGAAAAAAACTTAGGCGGGACGGTCACGATGTGCGCGCCCGCAAGCATAGCACCCTTCACGTCCTCTTTACTCCGCATTGAACCTGCGATAATTTCTGAATTGATATGTCGCTGTTCTATCAGCTCGCGGGTTTTTGACATGACTTTAGCCGGATCCAAGTCATCCATGTGCAAATCACCGGATGCCAGCATTTTTTCGATCGCGGGCCAGGTCGGCTTCGACTTATCTCCCGAATCGCGAATCCGTCCCCAAAAAAGCGAAACGTACCTAGCGCCGGCGGCGGCTGCCATCAGAGCCTGGGTCGGCGTCATGCAGGCGGTGCAATTTACCGAAATCCCCTGTTGGGAAAGCATGCGAATGATCCCCAGCTCATTCCAGCCGATATGAATCTTGACCGAGAGCGCCGGATAATTGAACCGGCGCTGAAATTCGCGGGCCTGTTTTAAAATCTCATCGGGATCGCGCGAAAAAACTTCAACCGAAATAGAGATGGGAGAAGTCCCGCGCCATTTATAAACCAGGTCTATTATTTTCTGAATATGGTCTTCAAATTTCGCTTTCGGCTCTTTAGCAAGAAGCGAGGGATTCGTCGTGATACCGTCAATAAGCCCGCGTTTTAAGGCGTTTTCGATATCCGCGAGATTCGCCGTATCTATAAAAATCTTCATGCATTCATTATACTCCGGAAATAAATCAGCCCCCAGCGCCGCGTCTAGTGCAACGCTGGGGGCGCCTCATCAAAGGCTATGCCCGATCTGTAGCGATCCAGTCAATGGCCTCGGCGAGACTTCCGACGACCACATCGGCGGTCGCACGGTCCTCTTCGTTATAGGGACGGGCGATCAGAATCGTTTTGCAATCAGTGGCTTTACCGGCGCCAGTATCACTCTTTGTATCACCAATGATGTAGGAACGAGAAAGATCAATATTCCACTTCTGGGCGGCCTTGAACAACATACCGGGCTTCGGCTTCTTGCACTCGCACCCTTCGTCGCGGCCATGCGGGCAGATGAAAACATCATCGAACCCAAGAGCTCTGGTGAGCCCCTCAAGCTTGTCGAACGTACCCTTCGTCATGCGACCATAAGCCAAGTCGGGCTGATTTGTCACGACAATCGATAGAAACCCCATCGCACGAATCCGCGCGATAGCGTCGGCTGTTTCGGGGAATACGCGGAATTCTTCCACTGTGAAAGGTGCCGTGTGTTTATATGCACTGGTCTGCTCACGTCCAACAAAGTTCTGCCCACGTCTAACCGCCTCGTTTACGACGCCGTCCCTATCCAGAAACACCGCAATTTTGGTCTCCATAAAAAGAGCCTCCCGTTAGTGATTAGATCGGCATCGCCTCAAGCACCTGCTTTAAGCGAAAGATGATCAGATGATGGAGCACAACATGAAAACTTTCGACAAGCGCCGTGGAATCTGCGTGCACAACGATGGGCGCGTCCACCATTCTTGCCATCGGCCCGCCGTCAAAACCAGAAAGGCCGATGGTCTTGCCTCCGCGATCCTTAATATACTGAAGCCCCTTCAGTACATTTTGAGACCACTGACCGGCAATGTCCTTGCCTGACCCGCCATGAACCGAAATGCCGATGCCGATATCGCCGGGTCTATAAAAAGTTTCAAGCTGTGAGACGTATAAGTTATCCCAACCGCGATCATTGGTTGTAGCGCTGACTAACGGGATGTTATCAACCAAAGCGATCGTGCGAATCGCCCGCGCTCCGGGGCGATCATTAATAGTTTTTGCGAGGTCGCAGGCAAGATGCGTGGCAGTTGATGCGGATCCGCCGTTGCCCATGACAAATACCTGCCGGTCATCTTTCCACGCAGCGAGAAGAATCTCGATCACTCTTTCGATGTCCTCGCGCGAAACCTCGCGCAGGATGTGCGCACCATCTTCCATGAACTTCTCTATAAAAGTCCGCACATCCGGAATGGTATTACCCGCTTGCGCCAAAATCCCATTGTTTGTCTGAAGCGTTTTATAGGACGCGTAATCCATAACAACATAGGAGGGCTTGCCGTTCTCCATCACAACCACGCGCCCATCCGCGCCGTTTAAGTATTTTTTTGCCTCTTCAGGATTCATAAATTACTTTCTGTTTGATCGCGAGATATAGCCGGTTTTTGCCATATTGCGGTATGTCTCTTTCATATAACGTATAGCTTCGGGATAATTTTTGACCCACGCGACATAATCTCTCACGTTATCCTTGATATTCTTTTCCGGCCTCCAGCCGAGCCGCTTTAGCTTAGAAATATCCATGACCGAATGCCTCGGCGTCAGCTTGCGGAATGTCCTGCCAAAGAATGGCTGATATGGTGATTTGGTCTCTTTTGCAACTAACTGGGCTAAATCGCGGATACGGGTAAAGACGCCGCTCCCCACATTAAAAACCTGGAAATCGGCCTTGGGGTTTCCAAGCGCAATTCGGTGCGCCTCGGCGACGTCTTCCGCATGAACAAAATCCCGCAGTTGGCCGCCATCCTCTTGAGTCTCGATTTGTACTCCGGCAAGCCCCTGTACGCTGAAAGCCCGAAGCGCCCCCGAATAGAAATTGCGGAAAGACTGATAAGGCCCGTGAACAATCGAGTAGCGAAATAGTACCGTGGAAATTCGAAGAGTCTTGCCAAGAAGCAGGGCTGTCTTTTCTACTGCGAGTTTGGTAACGCCGTAGAGCGTAATGGGATCAAGCGCATCATTCTCGTGTTCGGCAACCGGCTTTGCCGCCTTCCCGTCACGCGGGCAAAAAACTTCCCATCGGCCCTTATTAAGATCATCTATATCACGCGGCCTCGCAAGAAAAACCCCATGCGCGGGACAGCGAAAATGCCCTTCCCCGTAAACCGATTGCGACGAGGCCAGAATAACTTTTTTGATTGGCAGGCGCTTTGCTTCGATAATTTCATATAAAAGCGCGACGCTTTTCACATTTGTATCTATAAAAACACTGTATTCAGGATGAACATCGGCATAAACCGCAAGATGAATAACATATGACGCTCCGCGAAGCGCCCGTTCCCAATCAGCACGCTTTCTAACATCCCCTTTGATAAATTGGGCGCGTTTATTGAACCATGTGGGAAGTTTGCCGTTATGCGACGGCGGCAAAAGCAAATCCATCACACGTACAGGATACCCGTGTTTTATCAGATGATTGACAACATTCGTTCCGATGAATCCCGCGCCGCCCGCGACAAGCACCAGACCTTTCTTATTGTTTTTCATGCAAATATATTTCTTCAACTACTTTAAGCACAGCAAGCCCATCCTCCGCCGACGGTTGGGGTGCCCTCCCCTCATGGACAGCCGCTAAAAACTCTTGAAATTCATCTCGCAGGGAGTTATCTGCGTTAGGGTCGCACTCTATCACATCTTCCGACGTCGCGCCATACTGGTCTGTACGTCGCCCGACAAAGACCTTTTCCG
>ORJL010878743.1_pt1 | contig 22789 bp, 26 predicted proteins | sample 1779941 | NCBI WGS metagenome assembly ORJL01 (sample SAMEA104232317, study PRJEB22302) | groundwater metagenome | biome: forest; feature: aquifer; material: groundwater | place: USA | collected 2011-08-07 | depth 5.8 m
AAAAAAAGAGCTTTAGAAGAAAAAACTCCAAGTTCAATAAATCAAAAAGAGCATTTAGTAAGAATAGTTTATGAAGAACTAGTGAATTTTCTAGGACATGAACAAAAAGGCATTAAGATTTCTGAAAAAAGACCTTTTAAAATTTTGTTTGTTGGTTTATTTGGAAGTGGAAAAACTACTTCTATTGCTAAAATCGGTAAATATTACAGTAAAAGGGGTTATAAAGTAGGAATTTTAGGATTAGATATACATAGGCCTGCTGCTATGGCACAAATTGAACAGTTAGGAAACCAAATTAATATCCCTGTTTTTATAGATAAAAAAGAAAAAAATGCATTAAAAATTTATAAAAAGTATACACATGGATCAACTCTTGTAGAAACAAGTGTAAAGGAGTAATTTATATGGAGTGGCCGTTACTAAAGATAGAAAGAAAGCAGAAGGAAAGTGCGTATACATGTTCAATAAAGACCTGTTTACGCTGCGGTTGCCCCATTGAGGGTTTGACCCTTGTTTGTCCAAGGTGTCGGGAGCCGATTAGCAGTGGTTGTTCAGGAAAATGTTCAAATTGTGGTAAGCATTAAAGAAGAGCTCACTGGTATTGAATACCACAAGGAGCTCTTCTTTATATTATTTTTGATCTTGTATTCCGAGCATGCGTATTGGAACGGAAGGAGTTAACAAAGATATTACTATGATCATCGGAAATGGAAATCAAGTCTTGAGCAATTGATCATTAGACTGTCCAGAAAGCAGTTATTAAAGAATAAGTCCAGTAATACATATTAGTTAACATGTTTTTTAATTATGGGATGATTAATTGATTTTGGAGGGATTTGTATGACATATCATTTTCGAAATTTGCTATTCGAGGGTGGAGGTGTAAAAGGTATTGCTTATGTAGGAGCAATGAAAAGATTAGAGAACAGAAAAATCCTGAAATCTATTGAACGGGTGGGTGGTACTTCTGCTGGGGCAATTAATGCCTTGCTTTTAGGCCTGAATTATTCTTTTGAGCAAATTAAAGATATTTTGAGTATCCTTAATTTTAATAATTTTTTGGATGATTCATGGGGGATCGTACGTGACACAACTAGGCTAATATCTGAGTATGGGTGGTATAAAGGAGACTATTTTCGTAATTGGATAGCAGATCTCGTTCATCAAATGACGGGAAACTCAGACGCCACGTTTTACGACTGTAAGAAACAGGGTTTTCGGGACATGTATTTTGTGGGAACGAATATTTCGACAGGCTTTTCTGAAGTTTTTTCGTTTGAACACACCCCTAGGACGTGTGTAGCGGATGCTGTTCGTATTTCAATGTCTATTCCACTGTTTTTTGCTGCTAAGAGAAGCCTTCGGGGGGATGTTTATGTTGACGGTGGGGTTTTAGACAATTATCCTATTAAACTTTTTGACAGAAAGAAGTATGTTAACCAGTTTTATACAATACCCAAATACTATGACGAACATAACAAAAAGCTAAAGCAAGTAGTCATAGAAGTAGATCCATACGTCTTCAATCAAGAAACGCTAGGATTTCGTCTTGACTCAGCGAAAGAAATCGGTATTTTTCGTGACCAAGCTGAGCCTAATCACCGGAAGACTAATGATTTTTTTTCGTACGCATGGTGTCTAATATCGACTATAATGAGTAGTCAGCAAAATATACATTTACATAGTGATGACTGGCAAAGAACTATATATATAGATACTCTGGGTGTCGGTACCACCGAATTTGACCTGAGCGAAGCTAAAAAAAAGGCCTTAATTGAATCAGGTGACTTGTACACCCAAAAATACTTTGAGTGGTACGACAACCCACAATATAATCCTGCCAATCGCCCGTAAGCTTATGCGGTCAGATTTGAGTAGTAAACATAATGACATCTTTCATTACATAATCTCCCTTATTTATTAAATCATGCCTCTAACAAGCAAGGTGTAAACTCGTTTACACCTTGCTTCTTTCTAGTAGTTAATGAGAACTAGTCTTTAAGGAGATTTCCTTTAAGAAAAGGATCGTGATGAAGCCTGCTACGGCAATAAAGATCCCAACGAAGAATACATCATGAATCGAACTTGCCAGTACGGTTTTGACTTGGGTCATCAAACTGTTGAAGGAGGGGAGGAGATCAGGAGAAATCTGCGACTTAATTGCGTTAATTGTATCCGGATTGGTTAATCTCTGTGGATTTTGAATTAGACCTTTCATCTGAGCAGGAAAGCGACTTAAGTCTAAATTACTCAGCCCATGGGTCATCGAGGAAATCATCACCGATCCGAAAACGGCAGTGCCAATCGTGCCGCCGATATTCCTAAAAAACATGAGGCCTGATGTTGCAACACCCAACTGATTCAGGGGAAAGGCATTTTGGACAGAGATGCTGAATACTGGCATAGTAATCCCGATGCCGATACCGGTGACTATCATACTTAGGACGATCCAGGAATTTGTCGTTCCCACTCCCATTCGAGAGAGCAAGACCATACCACCAATTGTAATAATAAAACTTAGCACTGCGAGACTCTTATATTTTCCGGTCCGAGAGATTATTTGCCCGGTAATAATGCCTGTGATCACTTGACTCAGCATCATAGGGGTTGTTACCATGCCTGAACTCGTGGCGGAGGCCCCTATAACTCCTTGAACAAAAAGGGGAATGTATACGACTGTTGAGAACATTAAGGCATTGGAGAGAAAGCCGGCCAATATTGAGGTCACAAAAATTGAATTTCTAAATAAAGAGAGTGGTATAATCGGTTCGCTAGCCTTAGATTCCACCATTGTGAACACGATGAGTAAGATTAACGAAAATCCAAGCATGCCTAAGATTTGCGGCGATAGCCAAGCGTAATCTTTTCCTGCCCAAGAAAATGCTAATAGCATAGGGACCAAGGCAATGATTAGAGTTAGGGCCCCTAGATAATCAATAGCCCTTTTCGCTCCTCCAAGCTTCTTATAGGGCAAGGCATAAAACATCACAATCATGGTCAAGAGGCCAACAGGCAGGTTCACGTAGAAAACCCAGCGCCAATTCAAGTTATCAGTAATAAACCCGCCTAACGTTGGTCCGAAGATACTCGCCAGGCCGAAGGCCGACATAACAAGGCCCATATATTTTCCTCGTTCAGAGGGTGGGAAAATCTCACCGACGACCTGTAAGGAGCTTGACATAAGGATGCCGCCGCCGATGCCCTGCAAGCCTCGAAAGACGATCAATTGGGTCATACTTTGAGATAGTCCACTAAAAGCAGAACTGACCAAGAAAAGGATAATCCCAATGAAGAAAATCGGTTTACGACCATAGATATCTGCTAATTTCCCGAAGATCGGGATTCCTATGGTTGAGCAAAGCATGTAAGCGGTAAATGGCCAGGCGTAATATTCCATACCCTGTAAATCATTGATCACTTTGGGCATGGCCGTACCAACAATCGTACTATCTAAGGCTGCCAGTAGGACACTTAACATGAGTCCGAAGATAATAAAACCAATACGTTTTTTGCTTAATTCAGAACTGTGCATACATCTTACTCCTCCCTTTAAACTACTGCTCCTTTATGTTACAAGTGTTCATGGCCATCTTCCGGAGCAGTTTTAGAGCGATTTCTTTCTCAGCATCCTCCAGACCGGTGGTGACTAAATCATTCCAATCTGAAATGGCATTTTCAATCGTTGGCATAATTTCTCTCGCTTGATCAGTCACATAAAGTCTTAAGGCCCTTTTGTCTTTGGAGTCCACGATTCTCTGAACATAGCCTTCGGTTTCCAACTTAGCTAAGGCCCTAGCCGTCGTTGCCTTATCCATATGGAGTATTTCCGTCAGACTTTCTTGAATAACTCCGTCGTTTTTGTAAAGGGCACAAAGAAATCCGTACTGACCACTGCCAATTTTATGTGGCTTTAGTCGGTTGGCAATATAAACCTGTGCATGACGATAAAGAATGGATATCCACCGACCAACTTTACCTTCCTGATCGGTTAAAGCCAACTTGATTACCTCCTTTGAAATAGATGTTTCAATAGTATCACTAGATGGTTGCGGATGCAACGTTTTTCTTAGACTTTTATTATTGTTAAGCGAAAAGTCCCCTTCTTCTAAGCAAGTAACGCGATGCCTAGAGTAGGACTTCGTTCTGTTTGGAGGACTGATCAGGAAGGCGGTTTAGAGTTAGTATGGGGAGACGAAGTGTTTAGCCAAACTATTCTCGGAATGACCTTTGAGATGTCACCACTATCGTTTTTACAAGTCAACTCGCTTCAAACGGATGTCCTATATTCACATGTTATGGACTGGGCTGATCTGACCGGAGAAGAAATAGTATGGGATCTATATTCAGGAATTGGGACGCTGGCCTTGGCGTTGGCCCCAAAGGCAAAGAAAGTAACTGGCATCGAAGAAAACCCGTTTGCCATTGAGGATGCCATCCAAAAAACATTAGTACAACTCCATTCTAATTAATTAGAATGGAGTTGTACTAATGTTTTAGAATGGGGCGAGATCACTATGCAACAGGAAATTCCAAAGGTCACAGAACGTGAACTTGAAATTATGGAACTTATCTGGCAGAACAAAGAAATGGCAGCGGTGGATATTGCAGCGCATTTCTTAAAGCCGGAAAACGGCGCTCATTTCAAGAATACTACCTACACCTTTATCAAACGCCTTGTTGAAAAAGGTGTAATTGAGCGGAGGGAGCCGGGCTTTGTATGCGTTTCACTCTATGGGCGCGACGAAATTCTCATCAGCGAAACAAAATCCTTTATCGATAGGGTTTATCAAGGCTCGTTCAATCAGTTGTTTTCCGAATTTGTTGAAAATCGGTCCCTGTCCGACAGGGAGCTAATAGAACTCCGCGACTTGATAAACAAAACGGTCAAAGGAGGGGATAAAAATGCTTGAGAGCATTTTCAAAGGGGTACTGAACATAAGCCTGTATGCAACCGTTGTGGCCGTTGTGATTACGCTTATTAAGGTTATATACGGTAAACGCCTGTCCCCTGATTTCCATTATGGAATAACAGGAAAAAAATATTCTTTCATAGCTGGATTTGTTGCTATTGTCGTGGTTCTTACAGCAGGGGTGGTACTGCTTACGGGAGAAGAAAGCGGAAATGCCAATTCTGATAAAGGATTCTTATTATCCCAAATTGATGAACCTCAAAATAGTAACGACATTGATTTTACGAATGGGTGGAAAAGTAATTTAATCGAAAATGAAAGATATATTATTGTAGAAGTTGGTTTCTTTAAAAAGCGATTCTAAACAAGGTGTTGCCATTGTCAAGAGCGTTAACAAAGATGGGAAAAAAGTAATTGAAGAAAAAAAGTATCTAACACCTGAAAAGCATGGAGCTATTAAAGTTGATAGTTTTAATGCCTTTAATCTTATAGTAAAGGCGGAAGATGGATATATATGGATTTTCAATCCGTTTGATGGCATTAGGACGGTTCCTCTTCTGGCCGATGAAAAAGCCTACTCGGCTACAACATCAGAACTATAAGCGACCAAAATAGCTCTGCCGCCTATCCCGACGCAATTATTGTGGAAGAACCGAAAAAAAACGTCTCTATTTCGGTAGCCACAGCAAGAACAAAGTACTGGGTGTTCTGGAAAGTTTTCAAATTGTGGTAAGCATTAAAATCGAAGAGCTTCCAGGTATTAACTACAAGGAGCTCTTCGATTTTTAAAATTCCTTATGCTTGTGTCTGAATGTTAAATCATGAGCGCACTGTGGGCACTTAATCTTGATAGTGCCCTTATTAATCGGCACACGCATTTTTCTTGCACATTTCTCACATTGAATAACGCGATGATCGACAAGTTTTAGAATTTTTGCTTTATCTAATCCCACAACAACGTCTTCGCCGATTAAAAAAGTAGGAACTCCGCTAATATTTCTTCGCTGCAATTCTCCCCTTGCTTGAGTATCGACGTTAAACTTAATAAACCCCTCAGCCTCGTCTGGAGTTGCTGTTTTGTCCACTACTTTGTTTCGTAGAAGGTGATGTGTTTCATTTTCCATAGCGCCGTGCTTGAGAGCAATACGTATACCCCTACCATCTTGACGTCGAACGAATCTAAAGACCTGTTTCCCATGATCTATAAAAAGAAGGTTTCCTTTACCAAACGTACAGCCAGTCAACACTTGCACAGCATCAACCCCACAAGCATCATTTTGCACAATGCTAACAATTCCGCTTATTGGGCTATCTTGTACCAAGTCCCTCTCCTGTAGTAGCCTTAATCCGAGCTGAGTCGCTTGGAAGCCAATGGCTAAACCTGGGCAGATATGCCCATGAAAGGTGATACAACGTTCCCAATCTAGTCTGACTTTTTCCTTCATCATTTATCTACTCTCCCTTGTTCATAAATCGCCGGGCAAGAGAGTAACCCAATTTCTCGCATTTCCGAAAGGATCCCTTAACTTTTATTCTAATACCCTCTAAGGGTATAGTCAACTATTGATTAGTAAAAGGAACTTGGAACATTTTAGAGGTTATTGTATTATGGTTATAGCGTTTAGCAAATACACAGCAGAGCTGTTTAAATTTGCTTATGTATTTTATAAAAGTAGAGATTTGAATGTGTAGGCTTAATACAGGAGACAGGGTTATCGTTGACGGTGGACAGGAAAATACAACTCATATTTTACTATTGCTTCTTGGAACTGTTTACGAACCGTTTTTTCGGTATAGATAACCTTTTCATCCTCAAAAAGTGCTCGCCCAAACCTGAAAATAGAATCCATCTGTTCAGCGTGTACCACATTTTTGAGAGCCTGTTTAGGAGGGAAAAATTCTTTTCCAATAGGGTACGGGATATGGAATGAAAATCGATATTCCGGGATACGGTCATCCATCACCTCTAAGAAGTAAAGGGAATAATAATTCATTTCCCCAGTAGTCAACACAGCAAACAACTACCCTCACACAATGTGTAAAAATACTGTCAAATTGGGCTAATATTATAAAGAAAGAAAGCGGTGGCTAAACTAGTATTATTGCTAAGGTTATCTAGGCGTGGTTCAACAGGAAAGGGATGTGACGACGAGTATGGATAATGAAGGATATCAACTTGCAACCTTTGCTGGGGGTTGTTTCTGGTGTATAGTGAAACCTTTTGAGGAAATGCCAGGAACAATTAAAGTGGTGTCTGGATATATCGGAGGAATTCAAGAAAATCCAACTTATGAGGAAGTTTGTACATTAAAGACAGGGCATTATGAGGCGGTACAAATTACGTTTGATCCGGAAATACTTCCCTATCGGAAATTGTTAGAGGTTTACTGGCAGCAAATTGATCCTACAGATCCAGGGGGTCAGTTCTTTGATCGAGGGCAATCTTACAAAACAGCAATTTTTTATCATAACCTAGAGCAGCATCGTGAAGCGGAAAATTCAAAAAAGGCACTTGCGGAAAGCGGCAGGTTCGAAGATCCTATTGTTACGGAGATTCTACCTGCGCTAACCTTTTATCCTGCGGAAGAGTATCACCAGGATTATCATTTGAAAAACCCAGCACGTTACTGCGCCTATCGTCAAGGGTCAGGCCGAGATGCTTTTATTAAAAAAAGCTGGAGTGAAGAAAAAGATAAAGAGCTTCTAAAATCTAGACTCACGGAATTACAATATAAAGTTACTCAAGAAAAAGGCACCGAACCAGCATTTAAGAATGAATACTGGGATAATAAAAAGCCTGGTATTTACGTTGACATCGTCTCAGGAGAGCCTTTATTTAGTTCACTGGATAAATTTGATTCCGGTTGTGGATGGCCTAGCTTCTCAAAACCTCTCCAACCAGAAGTTGTTAAGGAAGAGCTTGATTTAAGTCATTTTATGCGAAGAACTGAAGTGGTGAGTAGCAAGACGGAAGCACATCTTGGACATGTCTTTAATGATGGTCCTACTCCTTCAGGCCTGCGTTATTGTATCAATTCCGCTGCTCTGCGTTTCATTCCCAAAGAGGATCTTGAAAAAGAAGGTTACGGAGAATTTCTATATTTAATGGATTAAGGATACCTAAAGTTCAAAAAGATATTTTTTTGTACTGAGAAAATAGAAAGTCATGAAATTATATGAAATATGAGGGAGAGATGGGGAGATGAAAATGTGGTGAGGGCTTAAAAGAATATAAGGTTTCTTCAAAGTCATTGGAAGATCTTCCTTGATTGCGTATCAATATTTTGATAAAATTTGTATATACTAAATTGGGAGAACTACATTGTCTTATATGTTTTTACTGAAAAAGATAATATAGTTACCATCGTTAGAATTCTGTATGGAAGACGAGATTGGATTAATATTTTATAGAGTTGAATATGGATTTTCAAGATTGCTTTGTCGGTCTTTTTTAATGACTGCTTCAGAACATATATTCAAAAATATGGTATAAATCTTCCTGAAGGAATAGGTAACGACCCACCGGGACCAAAACTCGGTGGGTATTGCTTGTTACTAAGATGGCAGAGATGGAAATAGCTTTATAAAAGCCTATTCATTGTTGTATTCTCAGAGCTTTGGGTTGACTATAAATGGCTGGCCTTTTTTTACATATTTAATCTAATACTAAGATGAATAAGGAACTTGGAACATTTTAAGGATTAATGTATTATGGCTATAGCGTTATTAATTGTTAAAGAAGGAGACCTCATGAACAATAAGAATTTAGATCAGGATTCCTTGAGCGATCAATCAAACCTTGAATGTCTTCGTCTCATCTCAGATGGCTCAGGAGTAGGGTATATGAACGGCATTGCGACTTTCGTGCCGGGACTTCTTCCTGGTGAAACAGGGGAAGTTGAGGTGTATGAAGTTCAAAAGAAATGGCAGCGGGCGCGCCTTCAGAGTATCACCAAGCGTTCGCCACTCCGTATCGATGCTCCTTGTCCTGTCTTTGAAGGGTGTGGAGGATGTCAGCTTCAGCATACGACCTATGAAGAGACCCTTCAGTGGAAGCAACGCTGGGTCGAAGATGCTCTCTTCCGAATTGGAAAAATACGCGTGGAGGTCAAACCCACCATCGGGATGCCACTTCCTTGGCGCTATCGTAATAAAGCACGTCTTCACCGCGAACCTACTGGGGAATTAGGGTATTACCGAGAAAAATCGAATGCCCTGGTCCATTTTCCAGATTGCCTTCTTTTAAGTGAGCGAATGAATCGGTGGATTCGGCTTACACAAGAGTTCTTGGCCGATGGCTTTCCTGAAATACATACCTTGACCTTTCGTGAAAATATAAAGGGAGAAGGCCTCTTATTGCTAGAGGGGGTATCTTCCAAAGTCCTTTCTGCAGAGCATTACCCAGAATTATTTAAGACTCTTGCTAGTGAAGGACTTCGTTCAGTTTGGAGGACCGATCCGGAAGTCAATTTGGAGTTGATATGGGGAGACGAAGTGTTTAACCAAACTATTCTTGATAGGACCTTTGAGTTGTCACCACTATCGTTTTTACAAGTCAATTCGCTTCAAACGGACGTCCTTTATGCACATGTTTTGGACTGGGCAGATCTGACTGGAGAAGAAATAGTATGGGACCTATATTCGGGAATAGGGACGCTGGCCTTGGCCTTGGCTTCGAAGGCAAAGAAAGTTACAGGCATCGAAGAAAATCCGTTTGCCATTGAGGACGCTATCCAAAATGCCGTAATCAATAATGCGATCGGCCAGGTCGAATTCCTTAAGGGAAAAGTCGAGTCGCGGATGCTGAAATTAACGGAAAAACCTGATGTGGTTGTCTTAGATCCTCCACGCACCGGAATAAATCCTGTCGTTGTGCAACGCTTACTTGAACTGAAGCCTAGGCGTATAATTTATGTGTCTTGTGACCCGGGAACCTTGGCCAGGGATCTCGGTGCTCTAACTCAGGGGGGATATAGGGTTGAGCGCGTACAACCAGTCGACATGTTTCCTTGGACGGGGCACGTTGAGACGATAGTTCGGATAAATCTTGCTTAAAGCCGCATGTAGCAAGGGATTCAGGCACTTTGATTTACGACCTAAAAAAAGAAAAAACCACTGATAAAAAATTGATTTTAAGCTAAATTTGATAAAAATGAAGCGGTTTCATTAAAAAGGATGAAGCCGCTTTATTATTTCCACAGTATTTCCCAGACCTCAAAATGAGAAAAAATAAGGAGGTAAAAAAACAATGAACCCTGATTGATTTCTTTAATGAGTCTACATAAAGCTCACATCGCGAGGTTCTCACGGCTGGTACAGTATCAAATGACCACTTGCCAATATATCTTTAGAAAGTAAAGAAGAAAGGAAAATGAAAATGGACAATAATGAATTACAAACCGTATATATTGAAAAGCTTAATAAGGATATTTTTCCGAAGCTTGATTTTAAAAAGCTTCATGAATTCTGTAAAAGTTTAGATAAGCAATACGCCAAAGAGGTGTTGAAAAGTTTACACGATGCCTTTATACAGGTATATCAAACGGATTATTTAACAGATAGAGAATTTGAATTTGTACTTGTGCCTGCCGTTATTAAAGCACAGAAGACAGGAGATGTTTCAATCGGTATCGTTACATTGGATATCGGATCCTCCGGTGAACACTGGGGCACAATTTTCTTTACAGACAAAGGGCTGATTGATGATCACGATGAAGGTTTTTCAAAAGCAGAAAGAGAATATATAGACGCGAACTTTATACCGTATGATTACTGGTACACTGTAGATGTTGAACGGGATCATCATGTGGACTTTGAAAATGTCCCCGAGGAAATTTGTGAAATGCTGAATTACTGCAGGCCTAGTGAAAATGATCTGCAGATGAACGGACCGGAAATATAATTGAGACAATTCCATTATACTTTAATTTAATCAGGATAAATTTAGGGCTGTATTTCAGAAATGAGATACAGCCTTTTTAATTTCCCCAAAAAACTTTATTCAAATATGGACAGCAACAATTTTTTTGCCGAAGTCGCCCACAGAGTTGCGCAGCAGGGAATAAAAGTTCCGGACTTCCTGCAAGGAAAAGGAAATCTCCACAACGACTGAACTGATTCAAGAAGCCCTTGCAGCATCCATGCAGGATGGCATGCAGCCGGGTGAAATAAACATGGGAGGTATATAAATTGAAAACCGTTTACGCCTTTATCCAGCATCAGAGGAACAGCCTGGCGGTAGATTTCCCCCTAAATATTCATGATATGCCTGACCATCTCGGGAGCATTGGAATCCGGTTGCCTGCCAGCAAGGTGACCGTGGACAACACAGAAAATGTGTCTGTTAGACTCACCGGTCTAAATGAAGTGGGTAAAGCCATTGTCGACAAGGTAGCCGGTAGCGACAGCCTTGTGGATATCAACACACTCTGCCAAGCAATAGAACGAACTTGCTTATATGGCTATGACGACATGGCAGAACGGCTAGCAGCTAGTAATGCGGGATGTGCAAGAGAGCTGATGGCTGTGGTTGAGGAATTCACTCAGGCACAACAATCACAAACGCTGGGAGGAATGTAAATGCTGAAAGCTTTGATCGCAGACATGAGTCATAGTTTTCATAAAACGGGAGGACATCGACATGATGAGTCAATGGAAAATCAACGCAATTAAAAAAACTATCCCCAGGGCATACGAGTAGAGCTTGAGTCCATGGCAGGAGAACAGCAGATGCGGTTAGGTCTTCAAGGTACTGTGGAAATTGTGGACGATATTGGGCAAATCCATGTGAAATGGGATAATGGCAGAAACCTGGCATTAGTGCCGGAGGAAGATGGATTCCGCAAATTACCGGATCAGGAACAGGGAAAGTTTCAACAGATGATCCTATAATTAAAGGAGGGAAAGCAATGGATTCCCCATATTTAATTGGTTATGTCTATTCGGAGGAAGGAAGAAGCGAACATTTTTTGAAAGCTACTCCGACAAACATTGCCTCTTTCATTGTAAAAAATTCGCCGCTAGACGTCATTCAAATTACTACCCCGCTGGATACTGCCTTCATATCCACCAGAGCAGGATTTATCGACTATTGCGCCGATCAGGAATTTCTAAGGAATGAGTTGCTTCCCGTGCTGATTCCAATGCAGATGGGCGACACAGAACCCCCAGAAGTAGAGTTGGTTCCTGAAAATGAAATGAATTCGATGGATGAGGAAGGATGGGATTCCCTCGAATTTTAAATTTGCAGGAAGCTCTTACTTAAAACAGTATAGTAGTAAAAAGCGGTTGCATTTCAAAAGATGCAGCCGCTTTTTAATTTCTCCAACTCTATTAAGGAAAGGATTGGTACAAGATGATTATTGCCGAACTCAAAAACGGTGCAAATCGCGATAGCTATAGTATCGACATCACCTTCCCCGTTGATGAGGAAAGCATGATGGAACAGCTTAGTGGGATAAACATCAGCGACAGCAACATAGAGGATTGTTATGTTGCGAAGATAAGCGGAGATGTACCTGCTCTTTGTGAACTTGAAAACGACTGCATCCATGCGGATGAGATGAACTATCTCGCGAGACGGATAGACAGCTTTGATAACTATGAGCTTACCAAGTTTCAAGGAGCCATTGCAAGAGAGGGTATCTGCACCATGAAAGACCTCATCAATCTAACATTCAACCTTCATAATTATACGGTCGTCACTGATTTCTCAAACCTGAAAAACATCGGAAGTAATCATTACCTTGATAAGAACATCGGATGCCCTGCAAGTGAAATGGAACGGCTCGACTTTGAAACAATGGGCAGAAATCTTTTAAGCAGCGGTGATGGTAAGGTAACACCTTATGGTGTAGTATTTTGCAACAGCCTTCCCATGGAAGAAGTATACAATGGAAAAATGTTTCCCGATTATGATTACACCAGTGACTATGTATTGAAGCTGGAGATGATGAGAAAGGGTTCCCAATCAACAAGCCCGGAAAAGGTATGGCTATATCTTCCCACATCAAAAGCCTGTATTTTGAAAGCGCTCCTCCATCTCGGCGCAGACACATATAACGACTTGACCTTTCAATGTGTAGACAGCATGAGCTTGTCGGAGAGCTTTATGGATCATCTTTCCCTGATGGACAACATGGGTGAAATCAATGAATTGAGTAAAATCATCCAGTTTCTTGATCCGGAGGAAATCAAGAAACTGGAGGCGGTCATAGATTATACCCAAGCGAAAACTGCAGGAGAAATGATCGAGCTGGCAAACAAACTTGACAGCTTCTTTTTTGTTGCAGGCATTTCCAACGTAGAGCAGTACGGCAGACACATGATTATAGAGTCCGGCCATTTTAAATATGACAGCGAGTTGGAAAGCTACGTTGACTTTGAAAAGTACGGACAGGACCGCCTCAAGCATGAGAAGGGATGCTTCACCTCATACGGATATATCTGCTGCACGGGCTCAATGGAAGAAATCTGCGATTTGAACGACCAGTTGGAGGAAAATACGCAGACAATGGGAGGAATATAAATTTTAAAAGTGTTATTAACAAGGATGGACAAGGAAAATGGTGCGTGGCTCTCGCTGCCCTCCACCCCTGCTGACATAGGGGAAGCCTATGCAGCACTGGATAATATCAAAGGTACTGGGAGCCTTAGTACACGCATCACCGGAGTGGAATCCTCAATCCCGAACCTGCGGCAATACTTGAGCGAGAAAAGCACCGATGACCCCAAGATCATGAAAGAGCTTGATTTCATCGCTCGGCGCATCGATGGTTTTGTTGAATCGGAAGCAGTCCTTTTCTCCGGCGCTCTTGATATTGAATCCATCAACACACTGGCAGACATCATCAACTTGACCTACAGTTTGGAAGGATACGAGTTGTACCCTGATGTCACCACTGCCAAAGAGCTTGGGCAATACCTGGTGGAAAGCGGCGAGGTGCAAATTCATGAAAGCGCCCTGCTTTATGTGGATTATGAAAGGGTTGCAACGGAATATGAGGCAAACAACTCCGGCACCTATACCGAAGCAGGATATGTGGCAAAGACCGGCGGCAGCATAGAGCGCATCTTTGATGGGATTACGCTACCCGATGTGAATGCCGATAAGGATTATATTTTCAAGCTCAAGCTCATATCTCAGCACAGCTTTGATAGGCTGGAGGACCCCTTCACCCTCAAACTGCCAACATCGGATATTGCCTTGCGTCAGGTAAGAGATCAGCTGAGGGTAAAACATTTTGACGAGTGTGAAGTTGCGGATTTTGACTGTCCAATCGCATACCTATCAGACAGGCTTCATATGGATGGGGACATCTATTCTCTAAACAAGCTGGCGCAGAAAATTAAAGATTTGCTGCCAAATGAGGGAATGGTCACGAAGCTTCTCGCTGCCCTTGAAGCAGAAATGCCGGAGGATTTGTGCAATACGCTGGATATCACAGAAGACCTCGATAGGTATGAACTTATCCCTGTCTCTGTTATCAATGCAACGGACTACGCTCATCATGTGCTCTTTGAGTCCGGCAGATATGATATATTCGTTGACGATGAGATTAATAGCTTTGTCGACTACGAGAAATACGGCAATTATAAAATGATAGAAGATGGTGTAAAGCAGACGGCCTTTGGAATGATCCGAAGAATTGATGAGCCATTCCAAGAACAGGAGCAAGGCATCACACAAAAGATGGGAGGGATGTAAATGAGTAAAATATTTTCATTGGTAGAACTGGAAGCAAACACAGGGGTCACCGACAGCGGTTATATGAGCGGGATACCCGACCGGGAGGACGTAAAAAACTCCGACCTCTATCAAGAGCTTTTGGAGGACGGTGGCGCTACTGAATTGATAAAGGTCACTGTGAATTCCTACACCTACGGTGAGGGGGAGAGCGAGCCTGCAGAAGATGAGGACCTAGAATATATCCGCTCACAAAAAGACTTCACCGACCGGGATGAAGTCGACTGGCTGCAAAGCGACAGCTTCACCATTTATCCCGAGCAGACACAAGGAATGAGCTGTTAAAGAGGCTGGCCTTATGTATGAAATCAGAGTGATGTCGGTAAGGGATGGCCAAAATGATAACTATACCTACCTCGGGGATGGCCTTGAACTCCCAGCGTCCACCCCGCCGTCTACACAGCAGCAATTGATATAGTGCCTTTTGGTTTTTAAAAACTGAAAGGCACTTTTTTATTTTAAAAAACAGGAGGGGAAAAATGCTTAAATTAATTATCAGCAACACCCAAAAAGATGAACATGGGCAGCAGCTTGCGGTGCACGTTGAGCTTCCCGTGGCAGAGGAAACGCTTCAAAAAGCTGCCGGAGAAATCGGTTTGAGCAATTTCGACAACGGCGGCTATGAGATCATTGGTCACTCCTTCGGAAAATATGAGGACCTGCAGAACAACATCCCAGGGGGCGCCAGCATCAATGAACTCAATCTCCTTGCCCATAAGTTCAAAGGATTTACTGAAGAACAGGCTGAGGATTTCATGTCCCTGCTCACAGACTGCGGGGATATTACGGTCAAAGACCTCATCAACAAGGCGTACTACCTTGAAGACGACTCCTATGAAATATGGCATGGCGTCACGGATTTAGATGAGCTTGGACACCGTTTTGTAGAGGAAAAAGCACCGGATCTGCCGGAGGAAATCTTTGAAAACATTGACTACGAGGATGTAGGCTACGATGTGCAGTCCAATGACCATGGCGAGTTTACTAATGCCGGATATATTCGCAACTCCAATGAGGTAGTGGACGAGGTATACGATGGCACTAACCTCATTGAACTGATTGCTAAAGAACGGGAGAAGCAAAAATCGTTGAAAAGTAAAGACGGCACTTTGAGTAAAGAGGATGTAATGATTAAAGCAACTATCGATGGCTTGACTGCTACCGCTGTAGAAAAAGCTTGTGTTCTTGGAGTGGAAGCAACAGAGGATATCGGTGAACTTCGTAAAACGGTAGCTGAACTGATCCGTTTTTGGAGCCTTAATGAACGATGGCTTGAACAGTTTGATATGGAGGTTCAAACCGTCATGGATGGTACGGTGCAGCAGAGCGGCATGCAGATAAACTAAATTCCTTGGAGTGATGATATAAGTTGAAGATACTCAAGAACCGGATATTTTTAAGCGTTCTCTGCATTGTCCTGGCAGGAGCCATTTCTTTTTTGCTCCTGCCAAAATTTTATGCAGACAAGGGCGTGACAGTGACGGTGCTTCGGGCTGCGGAGGACATCCCGGCAGGCACAAAGATACAGAGTAAGTATCTTGCTATGGCGGAGGTGGGGAAATTCGGCTTGCCCGATGCCGTCATCAAGGATAAGGCTTTGGCTGAAGGGAAGATCGCGCAGACTGACATTGCGAAAGGGGACTACCTGTTTCCCCAAAAGATCGGTGACTTTGTTGCCGATGAAAAGCTGGACCGTATTGCCAAAGACAATAAACGCCTCGTTACCATTAGTGTACCGAGCATTGCCGCAGGGCTCTCTTCCCATTTAAAAAGCGGCGACATTGTGACAGTGGCCGTCTTTTCAAATCAAAAAAAAGAGGGGGACGCAAGTCAAAGCACTTCCGCACAGGTTATCCTTTATCCTGAACTGAAAGGACTGGAGGTTTACAGTGTGGAGAATGCCCGCACACAGAGCACCGCCCAGGTCCGAAAGCAGCAAGCGGAAAATCAGCAGTCTTCCAGCGATCCCATCCCCAAGGCGGTTACCCTGATAGCTACCGAAGCGCAGGCAGCGAAACTCATCGAAGCCGAATACACTGGCAAGTTGCATCTGATCTTTGAAAAAAGGGGGGTAAGCCATGAGCAGTAAAATCATCACTGTTTGGGGCAAGGACAACAGCGGAAAAACCACTTTTGCGGTCAACTTAGCCTGCGCTTTGGCAAACCGTAACCACCTTGTGGGGCTCATTTCCTCTAACCTGATCTACGGCGACCTGCAGGTGTATTTCGGGCAGAGCATACCACCGGAAAAGGGACTGTTCCGTGCGCTCCATGAAGACAATCCCAATGTGGGTGAGAAGTTTATGGAGGCCGGTGAAAGTAAAAATCTATTTTTTCTGTCCGTACCCAATCATTACACAGGGCTTTTATGTGACAGCGTATCCCTCCAAAGCGTGGAAAGGCTCATCACCGCGTCCTCTCTCCTGTTCGACATCTTACTGATTGACGGCTCGGGGGATCTAACCAATCCCATATCCGGAACGGGGCTCTGGCTTTCGGAAAAGGTGTACACCCTGTATAGGCCGTCTGCCTCTGCCCCTATGTGGCATAAAGGAGTAGAGGATTTTGTCCAGGAACTTCATATCGCCGACAAGCAAATCAATGTAATGCAGACACCGAATGGTGAGTTCGATGACAAAACCTTTAAGAGTCTTATAGAGCTTTCCTTCAAATATGAACTTCCCTTTGTAAAGCAGGCAGGTGAGCTTGAAAACGCCGGAACTCCGGTATTTTTTTATGAGGATCGAGGGTGCAGGCGCTACAGTAAAGTCCTGGAAAAAATCTCAGATGAAATATGCGGAGGGCAGGACAAATGAACGACGGATTTTCAGTCAATGAATTGATCTACAAGGCCAACAAGCAGCGCTCCGACAGCGGGGAGAACAGCTTGGAAGCTCAGGACTACGGCGACATCCTGGATAAATTGCAGCGGATTATCTCCAAAAACCACTCTACCGAACTGGCACAGGTGCTGTACTCGGAAGAAGCGGAGGGAAAGCTGAAGAACCTCATCATGCAGTATTTGAACAGTGAACGAATGGTGGCAAAGGGAATTCAAAATATTTCCGAGCTGGTCGACAGGGTATACAACGATATGGCAGGCATGGGGATTTTATCGGAATACTTGAAGGACAGCGAGGTTGAAGAGATCAACGTCAATGGGTACAACGGAGTATGGGTTCTATACAAGGATAAAAAGGTTCGGATCCCGATCACCTTCAGCAGCCCGGAGTCTTGCTCCAACATCGCCAAGAAAATGAGCCGCTTTGGAAATGTCATCCTGGATGGCTCAAAGCCTATAGGCGACAGCTTTATTTCACGAGGCATCCGCATGTCCGGTGCCATTGTACCCTGCGTTGATTTCGATGCCGGTGCGATCGCTTCCATCAGAAAGCAAAAGCCGTCCTATATCACAAGAGAAAACCTGATTTATTGGGGAACAGCTACAGAAGATGAGCTGGATTTTCTCACCCTCTGCGTCAATAACGGCATATCGTTGGCCATCGCCGGGGCAACCGGCAGCGGAAAGACCTCAGATATGGGATATATTCTAAGCTGTATTTCAAGTGATAAAAGAATCGTAACCATAGAGGACACCCGCGAACTGACTCTGGTCCAACTGGATGAAAACGGTGTGATGGTCAATGATGTCATTCACCTTTTGACAAAAGAAGAACCCAATCCCATTACCATGTTGGACCTGTTGAAGCTGTCTTTGAGGCTCCACCCTGCCATCCTTGTTCCGGCTGAGATGAGGGGGAAAGAAGCCCTGACGGTGCAGGAAGCAGGACGTACAGGGCACACCATCGTCAGCACTCTGCACGCCAACAGTGCAAGGACAGCCTATGAAAGAATCCTCACCATGTGTTTGGAAGCCGGAACCTCCCTGTCGGAAGAAAGGTTGTTGAAAAATATCGTAGAAGCTTTTCCCATCATGCTTTTTAAGATGCAGTTGCCCGACCAGTCCCGAAAGTACATGGAAATCTTCGAGGCCACCGGGGTAAAAGATGGAGAGTTGGCGGGCAATACCCTTTTTCGATACGACATTGATCATTATGAAAAAGACGAAGCCGGAAGAATTGTCGAGGTCGTAGGAAGTCACAAGCACATAGGGCATATATCCAAGACCCTTGCCGAGAGGCTCTTGATCAATGGGGTTGAACGAAAGGAAATTCGCCGATTTGCAGGAAACGAGTTTAAAAATTGAAGGGGGGATGACTATGAATAGCATCCAGGGTTCCCTTGCCTTTGTCTTTATCCTGATCAGCCTTGCCCTTTTCCTCCTGCTGAAGATAAACCCTTTTGCAGTGGAGAAAAACACTTTGAAACAGCGGCGGTTGTACCTATCGAGGACAAAGCTGAAAATCAGAGAGAGAGTGATCCTCCGGTTTACAACCCTGTTCCGGCAAACCAGTTACACGCTTAAGAAATTTATCCTGATGGTTGCCGCAGCATTTGTGTCGGGTTTTTTGGCGGGGGTTTTGCTTTTTAGCAACGCTGGCTTGGCAGCGGTTACAGCAGTCTGCCTTATCCCGGCTCCTTACTTTTACCTGACCGTGAAAAGTTCCAGAGCAGCGAGGGAAGAAATCGAGGGTCTGGAAAATACCATGTCCATCATCACCAACGCTTACGCCGGATGTGACGACATTATCAAGGCGATGGAAACCTATGTCGAAGAGAAGAACCGCTACATCCCTGTGGGGTTAAGAAAGCCAACGCCCTTTGATGAGTTTGTCTCAGAAATAAAGCTCATCAACCCGAACATAGAACATGGGCTGTACCGCCTATCGGCTAAGATAAAGAACCGCTACTTTGCCGAGTGGATAAAAATGCTGATTCTCTGCTATCACGACAGGCGGCTGAAATTTGCCCTGTTTCCCGTGATCAAGTCGATGAATGATGCCAAGGCCATGCAGATTGAAAGTGACAGCATGATGGGCAGGGTATGGCGGGATTATCTGATGACGGTGGGCATGATGTTCAGTATTATTCCCTTGATGCGTTTTTCAAATGCCGAATGGTTTGCCATTCTAACCGGAACCACCCTGGGAAAATTGCTGATTGTCGTCATGCTCGTAACCGCTCTAGCAACTTCGTTCTTCGTGATGAAGATGACCAGACCTGCCAACCGATAGAAAACTCAAGCAAAATCAATTGTGGAGTAACAATTATTAGTCATAAAAAGCATGTAATAACCCATAATTGACAAAAATTATATATAGAAATTGCTTTTGTTTGATTGATACAATTGTTATTTATAATTTCGCTTGAAATCCATACAATTATTATGCATAATAGTTGTATGGAGGTGAATTTCGTGGCAAAACACAGAAGAAAATGGAATGAAGTAGTATTCCAACGCTATTTGCAAGAGAAACGGGGGCAAGGGGTTGGTGAATGCTATACCCCTTGGATTCTCGTTCAGGATTTTCCGTCCAACGGAATGGTGTCCCGTATTCAAGGCGCAAAAACAGGAAGGACGCATCACCTTTTATCCAATCACGAAATGAACCTGTTTTTTCTATTGGATTGGTCGGATGAAGTTTTGGATATTCGTGAACAGTACCCGTTGCTGGATTTGCAGCAAGTAATTGAGATAGCAGAAACGGCGCAGATCAGGTATCCCTATGATCCGGTAAGTAGATTCCCTTATGTGATGACCAGCGACTTTTATATTGAAACCACAAGAGGCCCTATGGTTATCGCAGTGAAAACAACTGCGGATTTAGATAATCCAAGAGTGCGGGAAAAACTTGAAATTGAAAGGCGCTACTGGAGCAAAAAGAATGTCAGGTGGAGAATCGTAACCGAACGGGAAATCAATCAGACCAAGGCCAGAAATATTGAATGGCTGGCACAGGCAAAGGATTTAGGATTGTTTGGACTTAGTAGTGAATTACAGAAAGCGTGCATTGCCTTTTTCATGAAGAACTACTCTTTTCATTCAGATTCGCTTGGGGAGTTACTTTTGGACATAGAGATGCGGTTTGAGCTTTCAGACGGCATGGGACTTAACATTTACAAGCATCTCGTCTACTGGAAAAGAATTGAGTTTGATGCTGCAAAACCAATAGATTTCTCCGTATTCAGGAGTAATCTCAGCAGTCTTACTGCGTGAGGGAACAGTGATGGAGATTTGTGTCAACAAAATGATAACTGATATGGAAACAGGAACACAATACCTTGTGTTATGGGTTGCACCCGGAAACGAATTTGGTTATTGGTATGACTTAAACAGCCGTTCCCGTAAACCAATCCAGTTTGAAATGAGAGCTGTAGTTGAGGGTGAGAACCACAATCTATATGAAGTCTCCCCCTACTCAACACCGACTCTAGGGACTGCGGATGATGCCTTTACCGAAAAGAAACGCATCCACAGAGACCGTGTGTGGAACATGATGCAGAGTGCTGTAGAAAAAGAACCTGACATCTATGATGGCAGAAAACGTTCTTCTATTTTAAAAAGAGTTGCAGAAGAAAACGACATTAAACCAAACAATCTTTATGCTCTCCTTGACCGGTATTGGAGATCCGGCAAGACAAAAAATGCCTTCATACCCGATTTTGCGAAACGGGGTGGTAAAGGAAAATCCCGCAAAACAGGAGAAAAGAAAATTGGGCGACCCTCATTGAATACCGGAACCATGGGGAAAGTGATTACCGACAACGACCGGAAGAATTTCGCCGCAGCAATTAAAAAGTATTATCTAAGTCAGAAAAAGATTAGTATGAAAGCGACCTACGAAAGACTATTGCAAGATTTCTATACGGTACAATCGGAGGAAAACCCCGAAAAATTGAAGCTCCTTGCTCCGCAGGAAGTGCCTTCTTTCCGGCAATTTCAGTATTGGTACAGCAAAAGCCGGGATGTTGTCAACGAACAAAAGAAACGTAGCGGTGAACGAGCATTTGAACTCAACAGCAGACGCGTGCTGGGGAAATCGGACTTTGGTCTTATGGGTCCGGGTGCGCAATTCCAGATTGACGCAACCGTGGGAGATGTGTATTTGGTATCGCAGTTTGACCGTTCCAATCTGATTGGACGCCCGGTCATCTATTTTGTAATTGATGCCTTCAGCCGAATGGTAACAGGCATGAGCGTAGGACTTGAAGGGCCGAGCTGGGCTGGCGCCATGATGGCGATTGCGAACATGGCGGCGGACAAAGTGACCTATTGCAAACAGTACGGCATTGAAATTAAAGAATCGGAATGGCCCTGTCACCATATCCCTTCTGCCCTTCTTGGCGACAGAGGGGAAATGGAAAGCAAAAACGCAGACAATCTGGTCAATATGCTTGGGATACGGATTGTGAACACTCCGCCGTACCGTGCCGATTTGAAGGGCATTATTGAACAGCATTTTCACACAATCAATACGAACAGTGTGGCCCTTCTTCCGGGAAGCGTTAAGCCGGACATGAGCAAGCGCGGTGGTCATGATTACCGGCTGGACGCTGCTCTTGATATCCGGCAGTTTACGCAAATTATTATTAAATGTGTGCTGTATTACAACAACCATCACTATATGGAGTATTTTGAAAAAAGCGAAGCCATGATGCGGGATCAGGTGAAGGCCATTCCCATCCAGTTATGGCATTGGGGTATCCGGCATTGTTCGGGCGCGTTGCGATCTTACCCCGAAGAACAGGTGCGGCTTGCGGTAATGCCTACGGCAAAAGCGACAGTTACAGGGAAAGGGATTCGCTTCAAGGGCGTATTTTACAGCTCTGACAGAGCGATCCGGGAATCATGGTTTGAAAAAGCCCGTTCGGGGAAATCGTGGCAGGTTGCCATTTCCTATGACCCACGGGACATGACCAATGTTTATATCTGGAATCAGGACGGCAAGTCTTATGATGTATGTTCTTTGCTGGACTGGAACGGCAAGAATGCCGGGAAATGCCTGGATGAAATTGTTTATGAGCAGCGTAAGGAAAAGCTTTTGAGCCAGCAGCTTAAAGTTAGTGAAACCGAAGCGAAGGTCAACCTGAATGCAGAGATTGATTCGATTGTATCACAGGCAAAGAATATGGGAAAAGGACTTCCCTCAAAAAGCAAGAAGGAGCGCGTATCGCCAGAGCTGAAGCATGATATTTTACAGTGTTAATTAATTTACAATATTATACCAATTGG
>ORJL011893660.1_pt1 | contig 22786 bp, 16 predicted proteins | sample 1779941 | NCBI WGS metagenome assembly ORJL01 (sample SAMEA104232317, study PRJEB22302) | groundwater metagenome | biome: forest; feature: aquifer; material: groundwater | place: USA | collected 2011-08-07 | depth 5.8 m
CGTGTCTGAAGCTGCCGATCCCCGGCGACGGCCTGGTGGACACGTGCGGGACCGGGGGAGACGCCGCGGGCACCTACAACGTCTCGACCGCCGCGGCCTTCATCGCCGCGGGCGCCGGGTGCCGGGTCGCCAAGCACGGCAACCGGTCGGTGTCGAGCCGCTGCGGCAGCGCCGACGTGCTCGAGACCCTCGGCATAAAGATCGACTGCGGACCCGACAAGGTCGCCCGCTGCATCGACAAGGCCGGAATGGGCTTTCTGTTCGCCCCCTTGTATCATCCCGGAATGAAGTACGCGATGGGTCCGCGCCGCGAGATCGGCTTCAGCTCGCTCTTCAACCTGCTCGGTCCAATCTGTAATCCTGCGCGACCCGCGTGCCAGGTGGTGGGCGTCTACTCCGCAGCCGTCCAGGAACCGGTGGGACAGGTCCTGCGCCGGCTCGGCACGCGACACTCGTTCGTGGTGCACAGTTCTCTGGGGCTCGACGAGGCGACGCCCGGCGGGACCACGCAGGTCTTCGCCGTGACCCCGGACCAGGCGCGGTCGTTCGACATCCGGCCCGAGGACCACGGCCTGCCGCCGTCGACGCCGGCCGACCTGATGGGCGGCAACCCGCTCGACAACGCGCGCACGGTGCAGGGGATTCTCGAAGGCGAGCCCGGGCCGAAGCGGGACGCCGCGTTGCTCAATGCCGCGCTGGTGATCCAGGCGGCGATCGAGGGCACCACCCTGACGCAGGGACTGGAGCGCGCACGCGAGTCGATCGCCTCGGGACGGGCCTTCGAGGTCTTGAAGAAGCTGCGCGCCGCATCCCATGCTTGAGCGCATCCTCTCCGACCGAAGGCGCGACCTCGACGAAACCCGAAGCCGGGTTCCGCTCGCCGAAGTACAGCGACTGGCCGCGTCGGCTCCGAAGCCCCGCGATTTCCTGCACGCGCTTCTGGCGGCGTCGACCCGCCCTGCGCTGATCGCGGAGGTGAAGCGAGCTTCCCCTTCGCGCGGGGTCCTGCGCGCGGACCTTGACCCCGGATCGCTTGCCCGAGCCTACCACCAGGCGGGCGCCGCCGCGGTTTCCGTGCTCACGGAGCGGCGCCACTTTCGCGGCTCCCTCGAGGACCTGAGGGCGGTGCGCGAAGCGGTCCCGCTGCCGGTCCTGCGCAAGGACTTCCTGCTCGACGAATACATGGTCTGGGAAGCCCGGGCGCACGGGGCGGACGCCGTGCTGCTGATCGTGGGCGCAGTCCATGTGGCGATGCTCGCGCGCATGCACGCGCTTGCGCTCGACCTGGGGATGACTCCGCTCGTCGAGGTGCACGAGGCGGAGGAATTGGAGGTGGCGCGGCACCTCGGGCCGCGGCTTCTGGGAATCAACAACCGCAACCTGCGCACGCTGGAGATCGACCGCGACGCCGCGGTACGGCTGAGGCCCGCGGTGCCCGAAGGGATCGCCACCGTGGCCGAATCGGGGCTGGAGAACGCCGCCGACATCGCCCGGGCGCGAGGCGCGGGCTTTACCGCGGTGCTGGTGGGGACCGCGCTCGTGGCCGGTTCTGGACCGTTCGACCCCGCGGGGCGCGTCCGCGAGTTGATGGGGGCCACGTCATGACGCGGACGGCCGCGACCTGGGTGAAGTACTGCGGAATGACCTGCCCCGAAGATGCGCGAGCCGCGTGCGCGCTGGGAATTCAGGCCATCGGGCTGGTTTTCTGGCCGGCCAGCCCGCGGGCGGTGGCCCTGGACCGGGCGCGCGGGACCGCGGCCGATGTCCCGCCCGGAGTCGACCGCATCGGAATCTTCGTTGACGCGGATCCGCGCGCGATCGAAGCTGCGGCGCGTGCGTGCGGCCTGACCCATGTGCAGTTCCACGGACAGGAGACGCCGGCCCAGATTCGCGCTTCACCGCTGCCCGCGATCAAGGCAATCCGGGTGCGGGACGCTGGGGACCTCGAGCGGCTCTCGGAGTTCGCGCCGTACGCGGCGTTCCTGCTGCTGGATGCGCTGGTGCCAGGAATGCCGGGCGGAACCGGCACGCGCTTCGACTGGGAGTTGGCGATGCGCGCCGCCCGGGAACACCGCGTGGTGCTCGCCGGCGGGCTGACCCCGGAAAATGTCGCCGAGGCCGTGAGGCGGATCCGCCCCTGGGGGGTGGACGTGAGCTCAGGCATCGAATCGGCGCCGGGGCGCAAGGACCCCGCGAAAATGCGCGCTTTCGTCGAGGCGGTGCGATCCGCCGGCGAGGACCGCGATGTGGCGAGAGAGAGGATAATCCACGGATGAGCGGGCGGGCAGGCTATTACGGGCCCTACGGGGGCCAGTTCGTCCCCGAGACGCTGATGACGGCGCTCGGGGAGCTGGAGCGGGCATTCCGTCGCTTTTCCAGAGACCGCACATTCACGGGAGAGCTGCACGATCTGCAGCGCGACTTCTCCGGGCGGCCTACCCCGCTCTACGAGGCCCGTCGGCTCTCTGAAGCCTGGGGCTGCGGACCACTTTGGCTCAAGCGGGAAGACCTGAACCACACCGGGGCGCACAAGATCAACAACTGCCTGGGCCAGGTGCTGCTCGCGCGTCGGCTGGGCAAGCCGCGGATCATTGCGGAGACCGGCGCAGGCCAGCACGGCGTGGCCACCGCCACGGTCTGCGCGCACTTCGGGCTTGCCTGCGACGTGTACATGGGCGAAGAGGACATGTCGCGCCAGGCGATCAACGTGCAGCGGATGCAGTTGCTGGGAGCGCGCGTGGTCGGAGTGGGTTCCGGGACCCGGACCCTGAAGGACGCGACCAACGAGGCCATCCGCGACTGGGTGACGAACGTGCGCACCACCCACTACATCATCGGCTCGACCGTGGGACCGCACCCCTACCCGGAGATCGTCCGGCATTTTCAGTCGGTGATCGGACGGGAAGCGCGATCGCAGATGCGCCGGAGGCTGGGACGCCTGCCGGCGTCGGTGGTCGCCTGCGTCGGAGGCGGCAGCAATGCGATGGGCATCTTCCACGCCTTCGTGAAGGATCGCGGGGTGCGCTTGATCGGAGTGGAAGCGGCCGGCGAAGGGCTGCGCTCACCGAAGCACGCGGCCACGCTGTCGCGCGGTCGCCCCGGCGTCCTTCACGGTGCCTTCAGCTACCTGCTCCAGGACCGGAACGGCCAGGTGCAGCCCACGCACAGCGTCTCCGCGGGCCTCGACTATCCGGGGGTCGGCCCGGAGCATAGCTGGATGAAGGACTCCGGCCGTTGCACCTACGTGTCGGCCACCGACCGGGAGGCCCTCGACGCGTTTCGCGAAGTGAGCCGCCGGGAGGGAATCATCCCCGCGCTCGAGCCAGCCCATGCTCTGGCCTGGGTAAAGCGCGCGGCGGGCACGAAGGCTTTGCGGGTTCCGATCCTACTCTGCCTCTCCGGCCGGGGCGACAAGGACCTCATGACAGTGCTCTCCCAGTCATGACCCGGAGGGCACAGCGCGGATCCACCGCAAACCGGGCGCGGGGCGTCTGTCCGCGCAAATCCCAAACCCCAAATCCCAACCCCGCAATTGTCGCCAGCCAGGCATGGGAAGTGTCTCCCCCAACATCGTCGCATTTGCGAAGATCTTGCCGGTGTGTACTACGTCGTGCCGCTTCTTTGCCGGAGGACACCTCGTGCCGCTCCCTTACCTGGAGGGCGCGTCGTACAGCGTCTCCCTGCCCGATCGCCTTGGAGCGTCTCTGAAGCCATGACCCACCGGATCGCCTCCGCGCATCGACCCCGCCCCGGTTCGGCCGGTTGCCCTGGTTCCGGCGGTCCCCAGGGAGACCCGTGCTCATCGTCCATCACTCGCGCGATCCGCGCGGCCAACGCGTGCGGGCGCGCCGCGGTGCTCCCCTATTTCATGCTCGGCTATCCGACGTTGGGCCGGTCGATCGAGTGCGTCCGGGCCGCGATCGACTCGGGGGCCGACGTGATCGAGGCCGGGCTCCCCTTCTCGGATCCGCTCGCGGACGGACCGGTGATCCAGCAGGCCGCGCAGGTCGCGCTCGACCGCGGGGCGACTCCGCAGGCCTGCATCGAGGCTGTTTCCCGCTTGACGGGTCCGGGACGCCCCCCTATAGTGCTCATGACCTATTTCAATCTATTGCTCACCCGCGGCTTGGAACGCACGGTCGGGCGCCTGCGCGGGGCCGGACTCGCCGGGCTGATCATCCCGGATCTGACATTCGAGGCCTACACGGGATTCCGCGACGTCCTGGATTCCTCGGGCCTCGATGCGATATTCCTGGTCGCGCCCACGAGTTCCCCGGAGCGGGTGCGCGCGATCGCCCGGGTCTCGCGCGGCTTCCTGTATCTGGTCGCGGTGACCGGGGTGACGGGAGCCCGCCGGGACGCCGCGCCCGGGCTGGCCGCGTACGTCACGCGGGTTCGAGCGGAGGCGGGAGGCCTGCCACTCTGCGTGGGATTCGGCATCGCGGGGCCGACGCAGGTCCGCGCAGCGGCGCGCGTCGCCGACGGCGTAATTGTCGGCAGCGCGCTGGTGGAGACGATCCTCCGCGCCGGGAGCGGCGCGGCGCGCGCCGTGGGACGGTACGTAGAATCGCTGACGCGCGCGGCGCGCCGGGGAGGAGACGGGGCATGATCCGCGGCATCCGCGGCGCGGTCGACGTGGCGGAGAACGTCCCGGACGCGATCCGCGAGGCCACGCGAACGCTCCTGTTGGCGCTACAGGAGTCCAACGGCTTCCGCACCGAGGACGTCTCGAGCATTCTGTTCACCGCGACGTCGGACCTCGTTGCCGAGTTCCCGGCGCGGGCTGCCCGCGACCTGGGCTGGAGCGACGTCCCGCTCCTTTGCGCCCAGGAGATCGCGAAGCCCGACGGATTGCCCCGGACCGTCCGGGTGCTCGTCAGCGTCGAGACGACCCGGCGGCAGGACGAAATCGTCCACGTCTACTTGGGAGGCACCGCGTGTCTACGTCCGGATCTGAAGGGGAAACGGCCATGATCGTGGTCATGAGGTCCCAGGCGACGGCCAAGGAGGTCGGCGCGGTCCTCAAGGCGATCGAAGACCTCGGCTTCCGGCCTCACCTCTCCAAAGGAGAGGAGCGGACCGTGATCGGCGTCATCGGCAACGAGCGCAAAGTCGAGGCCTCGGCGTTCGAGGCCCTGCACGGGGTGGAGAAAGTCATCCCGGTGCTCAAGCCCTTCAAGCTGGCGAGCCGCGAGTTCCGCCCCAGCCCAACGGAGGTCGTCGTCCGCGGCGTGACCATCGGGGGCTCCCGGGCCGTAGTCATGGCGGGGCCGTGCGCGGTGGAGTCGCTCGAGCAGACGATGGAGTGCGCCCTGGCGGTCAAGGCGGCGGGCGCGACGATCCTCCGCGGCGGCGCCTACAAGCCCCGCACCTCCCCCTATTCCTTCCAGGGGCTGGGTCGCCGGGGGTTGGAGATCCTCGCAGAAGCGCGCAAGGCGACCGGCCTGCCGGTGGTCACCGAGGCGCTCTCGGTCGGCGACCTCCCTCTGGTCGCCGAGTACGCCGACATCATCCAGATCGGCGCGCGCAACATGCAGAACTTCAACCTCCTCGAGGAGGTCGGCAAGCTCAATCGGCCGGTCCTGCTCAAGCGCGGAATGAGCAGCACGATCGAAGAGTTGCTGCTCTCGGCGGAGTACATCCTCTCCGAGGGCAACTCCAACGTGATCCTGTGCGAGCGCGGCATCCGCACCTTCGAGAGATACACGCGCAACACGCTCGACATCTCGGCGGTGCCGGTGATCAAGCGGCTGAGCCACCTTCCGGTGATCATCGACCCGTCCCACTCGTCGGGCCACCGCGAACTGGTGCCGCCCCTCGCCATGGCGGCGATCGCGGTGGGCGCGGATGGCATTCTCGTCGACGTGCACCCGCACCCGGAGCAGGCGCTGTGCGACGGTCCACAGAGCCTGCTGCCGCAGGACTTCGCGACGCTGATGCGCCAGCTCCGGGAGATCGCCCGGGTGGTCGGGCGCGAGATCTAGCCCGGGCTGGTGGGGGCTCGTGGGGCTTCGGACGCGAAATTGCGGGTTCGACCGAGTCGAATCCGCGCCAAATGGGACACGAGGGCCGCGGCCAGGAAGACGGAATGCGCCCGATCCGCTCGTGGACAGTCACCGTAGTCGGGCTCGGCCAGATCGGCGGGTCGATCGCGGCGGCGCTGTCGAAGAAGCGGCTGGTCGAGCGCGTCCGCGGTATCGACACGGACCCGGTCGCGGTGGCCAGGGCGCTGGAGCGGCGCCTGGTCCACGAGGGCGCCACCGCCTTCACCCGGCCGTTCCTTACCGCGGACCTGGTGGTGCTGGCCACGCCGGTCCGGGAGACGATCCGCATCCTGCCGGAAATCGCGGCGCTCGCTCCCTACGATACCTTCCTGATGGACGTGGGCTCGACCAAGACCGAGGTGATGCGCGCGTTCGCACAGCACTTCAAGTCTGACGTCCCCGGGCATATCCGGTACGTGGGCGGGCATCCGATCGCCGGTCGGGAAAAGCCTGGCATCGATGCCGCCGACCCCGACCTGTTCGACGGAGCCATCTTCATCCTGACGCCGCCCCGCCGCTTGACCGACCGGGCGAGCGCGCTCAATCTGACCGCGGATCCGCTGGCGCCCGGGGGTCCGAGCTGGAAGGTCGTCGAATTCGTGCGCGCCCTTGGAGCGGAGCCGATCTTCATGGAACCCGAAGGACACGATGCGCTGCTGGCCGTCACCAGCCACCTCCCCTATTGCCTGGCCGCCGCACTCGCGCGCACCGCGGGAAGGGACACCCGCCAGGCCTCGCCGATCGACCGCGTCATCGGCGGCAGTTTCCGCGATGCGACGCGCGTGACGGCCGGCGACCTCAGGATGAGCCTCGACTTCCTGGCGACCAACCGCGCGAACGTCGATCGTGCGATCGGCGAATTCCTCGAAGAGCTGGGCAAGATCCGCACGGCTCTCAAGGAAGGCGACGACCGCGCGCTCGAGGCCCTGCTCCGGCGTGCCCGCGACATCCGGCTTGACCTCGTCCCCGAGGCGCCGTAGGAATAGGACACATCGCCCAGAGAAGAATCCGTCTGGTTTCCGGCGATCGGCCAGCCCGAGGTCGAAAACTGCAGTAGCGACTCCCGGATTCCCCACGGGGCACCGGAACCGTTCAGGAGTTCCCATGAGCGCGAGCCTCACGGTTCCCCGTCTACGGCGCCTGCGCGGCGAAGCGCGGGTGCCCGGCGACAAGAGCATTTCGCATCGCGCCCTGATCTTCGCCGCCATGGCGCACGGCACGAGCCGGATCCGTAACTTCCTCCCCTCGCTCGACTGCTTCAGCACAGCGTCGTGCCTGGAGCGGCTGGGGATCGAGATCGAGCGACGCGGGGAAACCGCAGTGACGGTGCGCGGTAGGGGTCTCGAAGGGCTGCGCGAGCCCGTCGAGGTGTTGGACGCGGGTAACTCCGGCACGACGATGCGGCTGCTCTCCGGCCTGCTCGCCGGACGACCGTTCCACAGCGTGCTCACCGGGGACGGGTCGCTGCGCCGGCGGCCGATGGGCCGGGTCATCGCGCCATTGGGTCGGATGGGCTGCATGATCCGGGGCCGCGACGGGAACCGATTCGCCCCGCTGTCGATCCTCGGCGGCAGGCTGAAGGGGATCCGTTACGCGATTCCGGTGGCCAGCGCCCAGGTGAAGTCCTGCCTGATCCTGGCGGCGCTGCAGGCACGCGGGGCCTCGGAGTGGATCGAGCCTTCCCCGACCCGAGACCACACGGAGCGGATGCTGCGCGGGATGGGGGCGCGGCTGGACTCGAACGGAACGCGCATCCGCGTTCGGCCGATGAACCGGCTGCGCCCGCTCGACCTCGCCGTGCCGGGGGACCTCTCCTCGGCGCTCTTTCCGACGGTGGCAGCGACGATCCTGCCGGGGTCGATGCTGGCGATCGAGGACGTGGGGTTGAACCCGACCCGCACGGCCGCGCTGGACGTCCTGCGTCGCATGGGTGGGGCGGTGGTGTCGGAGGTCGACGGGGAGCGCACGGGGGAGCCGGTCGGGACGATCCGGGTGGAGGCTGCGGGCCTCCGGGGAACGGAGATCGGCGGCCCAGAGATCCCGTTCCTGATCGATGAGATTCCGATCCTGGCCGTGGCGGCGACGCAGGCCACGGGGAGGACGGTGATCCGGGACGCCCGGGAGCTGCGGGTGAAGGAGAGCGATCGAATCGACGTGCTGGTCGGGGAGCTGCAGCGGATGGGCGCCCGGATTCACGGCTTGCCCGACGGCATGGTGATCGACGGCCCGACTCCCCTGCGGGGCGCGCGGGTCTCCAGCCACGGAGACCACCGGATCGGGATGGCGCTCTATGTCGCGGGACTTGCGGCCCGAGGCCGGACCGTGATCGAGGACCCCGGGGCCATGGACGTGTCCTTTCCGGGGTTCGACGCGCTGCTGAGACGACTCAGTCGGTAGTCAACGCAACGGCGGGACGCGCCCGCGGCGTGCAGCACCCGAAAATAAGGCGGGGGCGGACCTCGCGGCCCGCCCCCGTCCGGCATTCGTCGGGTTCGACTACTTCCCTTCGATCAGGCGGGCCTGAATGTCGGCCACCTTGGTCTTGGCCTCGGGGGCATACCGCGAGGTCGGGAAGTCGGTGCTCACGGTGTTGAACATCTGGAGCGCGCCGGTCAAGTTGCCCTGCTCGAGGAGCCCTGCGCCGCGGCTCATGAGCACGGCAGCCTGGTCCTCGATGGCCTGCTTGATCTTCGCGTCGCCCATCAGGGCAGTGAGGCGCTCGCCCGACGGCTTCGCGAACGCGCTGTCGGGGAAGCTCCCCACGATCGTGTTGTAGTTCTTGAGCGCGTCAGCGAACGCACCCTGCTTCTCGAACGCCTGCGCGTCCGCGAAGAGCTGCGCCGCCTCATCGATCTTGCCCTGCGGATCCAGGGCGAACCCGGACGGCGTGCCGCCGCCACCGGTAGGCGTGCTGCCGCTCCCGCCGAAGATCCCCCCCCCGCTCAGGATCTGCGTCTTGAGGTCGTTGGCCTTGGGGGCCTGCGGGGAAGTCGGGAAGTCGTTGAGCACCACGTTGAACATCTGGATCGCGCCGTCCCGATCCGCCTTCTCCATGAAGGCGACCCCCCGGTCCAGGAACACCTGGGCGCCGGACTCGATCTCCTTCTGGTTGTTGGGGTCGCCCATGAGCGCCTTGATGCGCTCCTGGGACGGGCCGGCGAATTCCGACTTCGGGAAGTCCTTGACGATGGTGTCGTAGAGCTTGAGGGCGTCCTGAACGTTGCCCTCCTTCTCCTTGGTCTGGGCGAGCTGGAACAGGCGCTCGGCTTCCTTGTTGGTGTCGTTGGTCGCGGAACCGCTGCCGCCGCCGGACCCGCTGGATCCGCCGCCGAACAGGTTGCCGTTGGAGGAGATCCCGCCGAAGGCGCTGCCGGCGCCGGATCCGCCGCCGCCCGACCCGCCGCCGGTGCCCTTGGTGACCCCACGGATGACGATCTTGATGATACTGTCGTTACCGAAGCTGCCGAATCCACCCAGACTGCCCAGGCCACCCTGGGTGCCGAGCAGGTCCTTGGCGGAATTCCCGACGCCGCTCCCCGGCAGATTGATGATGATGTTGATGATGATCTGCTGACCGATCGTGATGGTCCTGGTGCTGTCGGTCTTGCCAGTCTCGCGGGCCTCTTCCAGGGCGCGCAAGGCGTCCTCGAGCAGACCCTGGAGGATGTCCATGGCCAGGCGGCCCAGCGGGTCGTCCTCGCCGCGCTCCTTGATCAGCTTGATGAGGAGGTCGATGAGTTTCTCGATGTCCTCCTCATTCATCGCGTCCTGGATCTCGCTGATCTTGTCGCGATCGACGGAGTTTCCGCCGCCGGTGCCGTTATCGCCGCCCGTGGTTCCCGGAGGGTTCTTCTGGCCGCCGGGCGTCTTCCCACTGTCCTTGGTCTTCTGCTTGAAGACATCCATGAGCCGGCCCAGCTCTTCCTCCGCCAGCGACTCGTCGATGAGCGCCAGGATGGCATCGATGCGAGCTTTGTGGGCGCCGTTGTGGGCGTTGTCCGCGGTGCCCTTGGCGGCCGCGGATCCGTTCGAGTCGTTGTTGGCCTGGTCGGCGTTTGCCTGGGCCTTGGTGGCCGAGTCGCTCGCATTCTTCTTTTCGCTGAAACTGGCTCCGCAGAGCGTCGTGGCGATCTCGAAGGCGCGGGCGGTGCGGGCGGCTGCCTTGGCGGCGTTCCGGATGATGGCGCCGAGCAGCTTGGTGATGAAGGCGTTTTCCTGATTGAAGGCCAGGTTTTCCTTCTGGAGAGCGATCGCGCTGAGCTGCTTCGCGCGGGCGCTCAGCTGGCGCACCTTGGCCTGGGCGGCCGCAACCATCTGAGCCAACTGCGCGACGTTCAGCTTCTTGAGGTTGGTGGTGGAGAACACGTTGTCCGCCTGGAACTTGCCGGGCTTGGTCCACTCCTCGGTGATGATCGTGGGATCGTCGCCGATGGTCGCGGCCCGCTTGATCAGGTCCTCCGCCTTCTTGCGGAATCCCTGCTCCATGCCGGCGTACGCGCCGATCAGGCTGCGCGCGTTGTCGTTGCGGCTCTTGGTCTGAAGGACCGAGAGACGCTCGAACCGCGCCGCGATCGCCTCGAGCTGACGGATCTCATTGAGCTTGTTCACCTGCTCCTTCACCAGGGCGAGCTTCTTCTTCAGGGTCTCCGTGTTGGGAGGAGCCGAGGAGACGAAATCCAGGCCCGGGACCGGCAGGGAGTCCGCGATCTGGTTGGCGACGTCGAGGGCCTGCTGGGCGAACTCGGCGGCCTTCTGGTTGAACGGTCCGCGGCGCACTTCGGCCCGGTCGTCCCCGTCCTTGTCGTACGGGTCGTACTCGCCGAAGGTCTCGATTTCGGCGTTGTCGCTCTCCGCGCCCGGGTTGGACTCGAACGAGTCATCCAACTTCTGATCGAGCGCGGCTTCGAAGATGCGCTGCTTGAGGGTGAGGTTGGGAAGCAGGCCGCCGGTGCCCGCGTTGGCCTTTTCCAGGGCCTTGACGGCGCGCAGCGCCTCATACGCGGAGGTGCTGGCCATCTGGGCGACCTGGCCAAAGTCCTTCTTGGACTGCGCCTCGAACGCCTGGGCGATCTTCATGGCCCGGAGGGCGATCTCGGCCTTGCTGGTGATCATGGACAGGTCGGCCTGAGCCTCGGCGCGAAGCGCCCACTCACGCATGCGGTTGAACTTCAATTCGGAGGCGCGCCGGGTCGCAGTCGCGTCGGTGGCTGCCGCAAGCGCCTCCATGGCGCGCGCGGAGCCGGCCGCAGCGGCTCGGGTCGGAGGGCAGATCCCCTTGAGGATCTTGGCGATCTTGGCCAGATCGGCCGGTCCTACGATCTCGTTCCCCTTGTCGTCCTTCTTGACGGGGATGGACCCGATGACCTGATCGATCAGGCTCTTCGCGTTGTCGGCGGCGGTCTTCATGTGCGTTTCCGCCGCGCGGCCCGCGTCGGCCGTGGCCGTTTCGGTGATCACGTCGTTCTTGACGATCTCTTCCAGGTGGTCGAGGACGTTGGCCAGGGTTTCATAGGCTCCGGATGCGGCCGCGTTGGCCCCGATCTGCGCCCCCGCCTTGATGTGGCCGGCGGCCATCTTCCGCTCGGACACTTCCTCAGCGGCATCCTTCAAGTCCTTGTACTTCTCCTCGCGCTCCTTCTCCTGCTGCGCGGTGTCCGCGACCTCTTCTTCCTCTTCCACAGTCTGGTCGCCCATGTTGCCCAGGGGGACGTTGACCTGCTGGTTGAGGAAGAACATGAGCTTGATCTTGAGCGGCGGGAAGTCCGAAGTGTCCCAGTTCACGTTGAGGATGTGGCGCGGAACCTGGAATCCGCTGACGGTCTTGGTGCTGCGCACCGTGATCGACTGCGGGAACGGGAAGTAATAGTACTTGACGCCCAGCCAGGTGTACTGCTGGAGCCGGAGGCCGCCTTGCTTGTTGATCACCGGCTTGGAGAAGACGTAAGACCACGCGCCATTGCTGGGGCCCTGCTGGGCCTCGGACCGGATCGCGCGGATCGTGAAGGTCGGCTGGATCACGTAGGACTTGCTCTTCTCGCCGTACTGCTCGGTGCCGCCGGCAGACCCGGCGCCCGCGAACGAGTCGACGATGCCCGCGATCTGGCCGAGCGTACCGCCCGCCTGGCCCATGCCGCCCATTGCCTGCTGGATGAGGCTCATCGCGCCGCCACCGTCGCCGCCGAGGAACGACATGAGGGCGTTGAGGATGTCCATCGCCTGGCCGATCTGGCCCTGGAGGCCGCTGGCCTCGGCCAGGAGCTCCGTGAGCATTTCGTTGGCCTTCGCGCCCAGGCCCTGGATCTTGTCGCCCAGCGCATTGACTTGAGCGAGCAGTTCGTCGGCCTTGGCGGCAAGCTCTTCCAGCTTGGCGAGACCTTCACTGACCTTCTTCCCGGCCTCGCCGAGCTGTTTGCCGTTCTTGTCGAGCTGATTCTTGACTTCCTCGAGCTTTCCCTTGCCTTCGGCGATGGCGTCCTGCGCTTCCTTGACCTTGTTCTGGGCCTCGGTGACCTGGCCCATCGCTTGATTGAGCATCCCCTGGATGTTGCCGACGCTGCCCGTGAACTTGGTGAGCAGGCTTGCCGCCCCGTTGAGGAAGTCCATGATGGCGCCGATGCCGCCGCTCAAGCTGCCGTTGGTCAGCTCGTTGAGCCCGCTGCCGAGCTCGCCGAGCGCGCCGTTCGCGGTGCCGAGGCTGCCGCCGGCCAGACCGGCTGCGTCATTGCCGTCCTTGCCCGCGCCCGCCGCGCTGTCGATCTTCCAGCTGTAGCTCTTCGCGTTGTTGGGCTTGAACACGAGCTCGACGTCATTGCAGAAGAAGCTGAACAGGAACATCGGCTTGCGCCGGGGCTTTACGTTCGGGTAGGCGTTGCGCTCCTGGGTGAGCGCAGGCGGGAAGAGCGCGCGCGCAAACTCGTCCGCGCTGGCCAGGTTCGTCCCCTGGAAAACCGCCTTCTGGGTGTTCTTGCTGACGGTCTTGGCGTTCACGACTTCGATCTTGGCCTTCCCACCCGTGTCGTTCGACTCGTACTTGACGAGCGTCTCCTGCTTGGAGAAATCCTGCGCCTGCCGGGTGGGCATCTCGATCATGCGCGCCTTGAACGTCGTCAGGCCGTCGAGCTGCGGAAAGTTGTAGATCCCCTGGACGTTGTTGATGACGCTGTTGACGTCCTTGTTGCGGACGAAGCCGAGCAGGATGCGCATCGACAACGTAAATTTCTTGAAGAGCGATGAGAAGAATCCCGCATGGGTGCTCGATGGTAACGTGAGCGTGAAGCACATCACCAAGGTCAGGAGCACCAGTTTGCGAGTCCGCATGACTTTCCCCTCAAATCGACACCAAGAGAACGCCCAGAGGCTGGTATCTGCAATTACCCGTCAATGCTGCCCGAGCCCGCAAGATCGGTGGGTGCGGTTCGGCAGGCCGAGTCCTGTATCGGCAGGTCCGTGCCGCTCCGCCCAGAGTATCTCTCAGGGCTGAAAGCCCGGCCCAGGACTCACACACGGATCATTCGGGAATGGGTCCACCAAGTCCTACACCCAGCGGACATCGCGCAATTATACGGTCGAACGCCCCGAGTGTCAAGGAGATCCTTCTGCCTCATACACTCCTCGACCTCCCCGTCAAGCCCTGAAGGCGATGAGCCGTGACGGTTGAACTCCTTCGCGCATAACCGCTTAGAGAATCCTGAGCGTCATTAGCCGGGATTCTTGCCGCCGGCTTCCTCGTCTTCGAGAAATCCTTCCACCGAAACCGAGGAGAGAATCGGCGGGGCCGTCAGGATGCCCCCGCACTTCTTGCACTTCCAATCCGAGTTCTCCTCGAATTGCGCGACATTGTATTGTACCAGGCACTCCTCGCAGTACACGATCGAACGCTGCTGCAGCTTTAGCACCCGGGCCACGTCCTCGGGCTTCATCAGCCCGCGCTCGACCAGCAGCTCCCCCAAATACTTGAACTCCTCCGGCTTCGTCGTCGCCGCCTGGTCCCGCAACGCCTCCCGCACCTGCCGCTCCGTCACCAGCCCTTCCCGGACCAGCAGTCGGCCGAACAGGATGTCCTCCAGCTTCTCGTACGTGTGCGGGTCCCGCTCGTGAAATCGCTCCTTCTGGATCGACAGGATGTCTTCCAACTGCTCGGGGCTGACGTGCTTCCGCTCGAGCATGAGCTGTCCGAGCGCCACGTCCGGGTGGGTTCGCTGCTGCTCCAGACACTCTTCCAACTGCGCCTCGGTCACGTATCCCAGTTCCTCGGCAATCTTCCCGAACAGCAACTGGTTGCGGTCCATGTCTCCTCCATGTGTCGGAGCCCCCGAGGTTCCGCGACTATAGCAGCGCCCGCGCGAGCCTGTCAACTCTTCCCCTGCCGCCCCGCACCCCGTACAATCTGGGCAACGAACTGCGGAGGCCCGATGTCCCGGCGCGTTCTCTTCCTCGCCCTCTTGCTGGCGCTCGCGTCGCGCCCGGCCCCTCCCGAGCCCGTCTATGCGAGCCCGGATGGGACCTGGACCACGGTGCTCCCTGAAGGCTGGACCGCCGCGCCACAGACGCCGGGAGCGGTGAAGATTTCCGGTCCCGAGGGCCCGCTGGTCGCCATGCGCGTGGAGACCCTGCGCGGACAGCCCGCGCTGACGATCCTCGCGGGCCAGATGAAGCACGGTCTGAAATCGGCCGGGACCGCCTGCGAGAATGAGTCCACGGAATGCCTGAGCGGAGCCCTCACCGCCTGGACCTGTGAGTATCGCCAAGAGTTCGACGGTCTGCCCATGCAAGTGGTGCAGACCCTCGTCGACGGCGGCACGGTCAAGCTGCTCGTCACGCTCGCAGGGCCAGAGCCGCTCTCGCCCCGCGCGCGCGGTGCATGCTCCGCGCTGTTGGGGTCGGTCGTCCTCTATCCGAGCGAAGAACGGCCACCCGACGCAGCCGAGCAGTCCTTCCCCGGGGGTCTCACCGCCGACCTGCCCGCGGGAGCCGCTGCGGAACCGTCGCCCGGCCTCCTGCATCTCTCCTGGGAGGACCGCGGCTTGGTCTTCACCGCGCGCTGGCGCCGCACGGCTGCGCCGCCCGCAGAGGTAGCCAGGTTCGACGTGGAGGGTTTCGATCCTACGGAAGAGCAAGGCTACGCCCTGGAGCCCTTGAAGACAGAGGCCGTTACGGTCGCGGGCAAGCCCGGACATCTGGTCCGCTTCTACCTGGGGAAGGACGGGGTGCGCTGGATGACGATAGCCATTCTCTATCGCGCCTCGGGACCGGGAGAGGTGGTGTCGCTGGGCTTCGCCTTTCTCGGCGAAAAGACGCTCGAGGCGATTCTCCCCTACGAGCAGATGTTGACCACGGCGAAGACCGAGCCCTATTTCGCGCCGCCGGTGCGCAAGCCCCAGGTCCCTTCTGTGGCAAGCGCGATCTGGGGCGGCCAGGGGAAAGCGAAGTTTCCGGAGGGTTGGAGCGCCGCCGCCGACTCGGCGTCGGAGCGCCCCACGGGGAGCCCGGCGCCCGCAGAATCGCTGCTCTGGTCCGCGGACCGGGCCCACGATCTGGGGATCCGCACGGAGACCGGAACGATACCGGGCGGGGCCACGGGATTCGCGGCCTGGCTGGGCGGCAAGCGCTACAAGAAGCGCGAGGTCGCGCGCATCGCCGCCGCGCGCCCGGTGAAGGTCGGCGGACGGGACGGCACGGCCTGGGACATCGCGCACGGGATCGCCAGCAACCGCTGGGCGAGCACCGTGATCACGGTGTTCGATGGCGACCGCTATTGGATGATCGCCGCGGACTGCCCGGCCGCGCTCCAGGGAACATACGGAGGGCTCGCGGAGCGGGTGGCCGAAACGGTACAGTGGACGCAGAAGTGATCGGAGCGGGTGAAAGGATGGGCCTCGACCTGGTTCTCTCCCTCGGGTGCGGAGCCGCCGTGCGCCTCTTCGATATCAACGGCCGCGGTCAGAAGACCGCGGGATCGCCCCGGACCGATCCGAGACTCTGAAACGGATGTACAACCCACAAAGCGAGGCATCGTGCGTTTCCGAAGGACAAAACCAGGTGAGGCCCCGGAACTTCTTGGTTCTGACGATGAAACAGGGGAAAGGTTCAATTTTATTCCCGCGGCAATCGAACCAGCCCCGTCTCTGACGCCAGGTTCCGGAGTGCTTGCGACCCGCGCGCCGCGTCCAGCGACGGTTCGTCGCCGGGCCGATCGGACCGCGCCCGCTTTCCGACCTCGTGCACGCGCATCCAGTGGAGGAACCCGCGAATGAAGCGCGCCATCGCCCTGACCGCAATCCTGAGCCCGCTCGTCCTGGTGGCGCTGGCGTGGGGCCAGGCGTCCGCGCCGACTTACGATCCCGCGCCGCTCCTGGTCTTGCTGCGCCCGGAGGCGCGTGATGGGCTCGAGCGTCAGCTCGGGGTCGACTCGCTCGCCGATCTTCCGCTCTACGAGATCGACCAGGCGATCGACGACGGCACGGGTACGTTCGAGGCGCGCCTGACGCTCCACTGGACCAACCGCACGGGCAAGCCGGTGGCCGCGCTCCCGCTCCTCCTTCACCCCAACTCGCCGGAGGAGCAAGGCGCGGCGGCCGCCGGCTCCGCGGAGATGCATGTCGACGGCGCGGAGACGGTGCTGGGCCCCGCCTGCGAGCCCTTGCAGAAGCGGCCGACCCTGGTCGAGCTGCGGTTCGCGGAACCCGTGCCCGCGGGCGGCCGGGTGAAGGTGAAAGTCCGCTACGGTGGTCGGCTGCGCTCGCTCGCGGCGAACTCGAACGATCTGTTCGCCCAGGGCATGGCTTCGATGGGAAACGTCTCGGGCTCGGGCGCTGCCGACTACGGTCTGGTCGGGGTGGGCGACGGCATCGTGACGTTCGCGAGCGCCTACCCCATGGTGGCTCCCGTGCGCAACGGGGTCTTCGATGTAGCCCGCCCGACGCGTTACGGCGACCTCGCGTACAACGAGCCGGCGAACTACTCCGTGCGCACGATCGTGCCCGCGGGCACGAGAGTCGTGACCAACCTGATCGACGGCGAGCCGCAGGATGCGGGCGGAGGGACCGAGGTGGTGACCTCGTGCGGCGCGCTGGTGCGCGACATCGTGCTGGTGGCGGGGCGCGATCTGCGGTCGGTCTCGCGGACGGTGAACGGGGTGACGATCCGCAGCACGTACCTCGCGCAGGACGCCAAGGCGGGAAAGCGGGCGCTCGACACCACGGCGATCTCGCTAGGCGCCTTCGAGCGGCGGTTTGGGCCCTATCCCTGGTCCGAACTCGACGTCGCGGAAGCGACGCTGGTGGGCGGCGCGGGTGGGGTGGAGTTCTGCTCGATGATCCTGGTGGCGGGAATGTTCTATCGCCCGCCCTCGAAATCGACCAGCCAGATGAAGATGCTGATGGACCTTTGGTCCGCGCTCGGCAGTGGCATCGCCGAAGGGCTGGAAGGCAAGACGAAGCGCGGCGGCGGGGCGGCGTTCGAAGACGACCTGCTCGAGAGCCAGTTCGACTTCGTGGTGGCGCACGAGGTGGCGCACCAGTACTTCGCCGGCCTCGTGGGCAACGACAGCCACAAGCACCCGACCCTGGACGAACCGATCGCGCAATATGCCGCCGGGCTCGTGATCGAGGACCGGGACGGGCCCGAGGCCGCAAAGAAGGCGATGGACGGCAACGTGAAGCTGAACTACGCCCTGTACCGAATGCTGCGCGGTGCCGATTCGGCGGTATTGCGCGACGTCTCCACGTTCCGCAGCGGGATCGAATACGCCGGGCTGGTCTACGGCAAGGCGCCCTATCTCTATGTGAAGCTGCGCGAGCAGCTGGGGGACGAGAGGCTCCACCGGGCGATCCGCGAGACGGTGCAGGAGAACCGCTTCCGGATCCTCACCACCGACGAGTGGATCGCGGGGCTGGACGAGAAGGCGGGCGGCGGTGTGCTGGAGATCGCGAAGCGCTGGCTCAAGGAGACGCACGGTGACGAGGACCTCGGCGTGGACGAGGAGGGCGACTTCGTGATCCGTTCGATGTTCGACGCAGATGTCGCCAACCAGCTGAAAGCCTCCACAGAGGTGCTGGGGATGAAGCCGGCGGACCTGTTGCGCATGCTGTTCGGCGGCGGGGTGGGCGGCGGCGAAGGCCCGGCCGGCCCGGGGCTCGATCCGGACAAGGCGCTCGATCTGCTGGAGCAACTGGGGAAGTAACCGCCCAGCCAGATCACGGACCGAGGCGGAGCGCCGCGGGCGCGGCTGCGAGGTGCGCCGACGAGCGGACCCGCCCGTTCCGCCCCTCGGGCGCGGGGCGGGAGAGCTCGATGCGCGGCTTGCCGCCGGCGTCGACGAGGAGCAACCCGCTGGCGCCGCGCATCGCCGCAATTCGGTTCACTCTTCTACGGCCCCGCGAGCACGGTCCGGTCGAGCGTGACGGCCCAGCCTGCGCGCGGGCCGAACAGGCCGACATGGGCGGACGCGGGGACCGGCACGGACTGCACGCGGAAGTGCGCCCCGGCGTCGCCCGAGGTGAGGATCACCGTCTCCCCGCCCGCACCGGACGCGGCGACGATGCGGACCACCTGGCCTTCCACCACGAGCGCATCCGCGCGGATCCCCGCGGGCAGATCGCCCGCCTTGGCGAGGTTCACCCCGTCGAGCCGGCCGAAGACCGCCCCGGAAACGTCGCCGACCACCGCCCAGCCGCCGCGCGCGACCTGCGCGCGGGCGCCTCCCTCGATCACGCCGACCTGCCAGTTCGCTCCCCCATCCTGCGTGCGCAGGATGGAGCCCTTGCCCAGGATGAGAAGCCCCTCAGGCCCGTCGACCACGATCCGCTCCGAGGCGGCGTTGCGCTTGCCCGGAGCCGTGCCCGGCGTCCAGTTGGAGCCCGTGTCCGTGGTCCGCAAGAGCGTATTCGCACCCATCACCCAGCCGCGGTCGACCCCCGCGCGCACCACCTGGGTCACGCTCTGCGCCGGGATTCCGCCCACCTCGCGCCAGGATGCCCCTCCGTCCTGGGTGGAGACGAGAAAGTAGTAACTCCCCTCTCCGCTCTCGCGCGGACGGGCCACCACCGCCCAGCCGTGCTTGTCGTCGCAGAAGTCGACCGCGATCATCGACCCGGGCGATTCCAGCGCCTGCACGAAATTTGTCCCGCCGTCGGTGGAGCGGAAGATCACGGCCCGCTCGGCCTCGATCTTTTCCTTGGGCCCCGGGCCGGAGGACGGGTCGCCGGGCAGCGTGCCAGCGACGATCCCCGAGGTCTCGCCGGTGAGCCAGACGCGCTTCACGTCGAGCCGGTCGGGCAGCTTTCCCGCGGACTTCCAGCCGATGCCTTCCTCCCCGCCGGCCCACGCCAGTACGTACAGCAGGCCCGCGCCGGCCGTGACTCCGGCGAGCGCGAGCGTCGATCTCCGCATGCTCGTCATTTCCACATGAACCTGAGTAACCGGCCGAATCCCCGAAGGAGTGCGAACTCGTCCTTGGCACCATGGCGGGGCCGCGCGCATCGGTCAGCGCCAGAGATCCCGCCAGATGTCTTTCATCGTCTGCTTGGCGTCCCGGTAAATCTCTTTGCCCTTGTTCAACGCGCCGTCGACCACCTCCTCGACCTTTCGCCCCGTGCGCCTGGCATACTCGGCGACCATGCGCGCGGCGATGTCGGCCACCTGGCCCAAGCCGGCCTTGGTGAACAGGTCCCGGATGTCCGGGGTCATGCCGATCCGCACCAGGTCCTTGAGCGGCAAGTCCGCCAGACCCGCCTTCCAGTACGCGTCGGCGTGCGTGTCATAGGCGAACTGGCGGAACGCGTCGTTGTCCTCCTCGAACTGCGCGAACGCCGCCGGGTCCTTGCGCCGTTCCTTTTCGATCGCCTCCTGCAGATTGACCCGGGCGCGGTCGAGCCACGCCTGGCCCTCGGGACTGAGCTTGGGTCGGAGCTCGTCGGAGAAGCGGCGCGCGTACTTGTCGCCGTAGAGCATGTAGTAGTCGGGCGGCGGCGGTCCGTTCGGGTGCCGGCGCACGTAGTCGTCGTGGCGCCACTTGTAGTATTCCTTGGTGCCGAAGACCTCGGACGGAATCGGCGCCGGCAGGTTGGCGTCAGCGGTCGGACCCGAGCCGGGCGTCCCGGAACCCGATCCGGATGTCCCTCCGCCGCCCCCGCCGCCTCCGCCGCCCCCTCCCCCGCCGCCGGAGATGCCCGAGCCCGAGCCACCGCTCCCGCCCTTGCCGCCGCTGCCGCTCGAACCCGAACCGGAGCTGCCGCCGCTTCCGGATCCGGAAGTCCCCGAGCCCGAGTTTCCGCCGCCGGAGCCACCGCCGGAACCGGGAGTGAGATTGGCCGCGCCGCTGCCGTCCAGGCCGGGGGCAGGCGCGACCGGCGCATCCAGGTCTGAGCGCTCGGAGGTGACGCCTTTCCCCTGGTCGAGCGCCTCCGAGCCGCCCTGGAACAGGCGGGCGATTTTCTGGCCGAAGAGGGTGACCCCGAGCAGAACGGCGATCGCCACGAGGACGACTACGAGGATGTTCTCGGTGGAAGCCTGGCTGCGGATGCGGCGGAGGTTCAGGGAATGTCGCGCCATCGGAACTGCCTCCCAGGGAGCGCGGGGGTCGCGGTGAATGGGCGTGATCCTAGCACTCCGGATCGGGCCCGGCAAGGACTCACTCCTCGCCGCCTCGCCGAAAGCGACCGCGGGAACGCGGACGACCATCCGCGCGACCCGTCCACGGAGCATGGCGTTGCCTGCGAATGGTCCGGGTCCGGGGCGAATCCGGAGGAAGAGAGGGTCCGCGCGGACTCGGCGGCCGAAGCGCACGCGGCGCAGGGCCCGGGCGGGTCGCCGGAGCCCGACGCCCGTGCCCCACAGACGGGACAGGCGCGTGGGAGGGATCGGCCGGACCGCCGGAGAGCGCCATGGATCGTCTTCCCCTGCTTGCGAGCGCCCTCGTGCCCCAGCTACCGCACCAAGGCCGCGCCCGCCGTGTCCCCTAACCCGGATCATTCACGAACGGCTCTGCCGTTCGTGAATAATCCGGCTGCAACCGGCCTTCCTAGGCCAGTTGCAGCTGGATACGCCCCGCCCAGCGCGCGACACACAGTGTCGCGCGCCAGTCGGCCCGCGGCCTGGCTGCATACGCAGCCAGGATGCCGCGGGCGGACTATTCATGAATCCGCTGACGCGGCTTCATGAATAATCCGGGCTAATCCACATCGCAGCGCGGCGGCAAATTCCCCTGCCGTCGGCCGGCGCTCGGGCAACCGATCCAGCGCCTTCCGACATGCCGTGTCGAGCTCACCGGGAATGCGGGGATCCAATCCGCGCGGCGGAACCGGGTCGTTCTCCGCGCCCGCACGCAGGACCGCGCGGGGGTCTCCCGCATCGGAGACCGCAGACCGCCCGGTGAGGATCTCGTACAGGATCGCCCCGAGCGACCAGACGTCGCCGGCCGCGCCGATTCGCTCTGCCTCCCCGTGCGCCTGCTCCGGGCTGGAGTACTCCGAGGCTCCACGCCTCGCCTCGCCTTCCGAGGCGCCTGGGGTAGTCGCTGCGCGGCTCTGGGCCGCCGCGACGCTCGCTGCGCCGTCCGAGGCGGCCGCGATCGCCACCGCGCCTTCGCGGGCGAGCCCGAAGCCGGTCACCGTCGGCCGGCCCGCCGCATCCATCAGGACGACCGCGGGCTCGAGCCCTAGATGCGGCACGCCTTCGCCGTGGGCGTAGGCCACCACGTCGGCGACCTCGGCCAGCAGGCGGACCAGGTCCGCGATCCGGTCGCGGAACGACGCCTCTCCCGCGCGCGCCGCCGACCCCGGCACGGCCGCACGCGACGCCTCCAGGACCTGAGCCAGCGTCCGTTCCGCCACCAGCTCCATGGTGACGTAGAAGACCCCGCCCGACTCTCCGACTTCGAGGACGGGAACCACGCGCGGGTGCCGCAGGTTCGCGGCCATCCGAGCCGCGTGCCCGAGCCGCGCCAGCGCCTCGCTGCCGCCGGCGTCCTCGCGCGAGATCTGCCGAAGCGCGATCATGCCGTCCAGCTGCGTGTCCCAGGCCTTCCAGACCGTCCCCGATCCCCCCCAGGCCAGCGGCTCGAGCAGACGATAGCGACCGAACCGCTTGCCCGCCGCACCGGTCGCCAACGCCGCGGGCGCCCCGACGGCCGTGCGCGCCATCGCGCGCACTATCTCCGGGCTCATGCAGCCGCTGGATCCCTCGGAACTGCATCCGTCTGCGCCGGGAGCATCGGCACAGCAGCTACCCGGCTCCCCGGCATCGTCGCCGCCCTCGCTCGCGTCCCGCCCGCGCCCGCTCTCGCACCCACCCAGTGCCCCCGCCGGCCGCGCTACTCGCACCGGCTCTCCGGGCTCGACTTCGCCCCGGGTCTCGCACCCACCCAGTGCCCCCGCCGGCCGCGCTTCTCGCACCGGCTCTCCGGGCTCGACTTCGCCCACGCTCTCGCACCCACCCAGTGCCGCTGACGCCCGTGCTCCGGGCGGATCCCCGAGCGGACGGTCGCCCGTGGTCTGGTCCCCGCCGGTCATGGCTCCCCTCCCGGCTGCGGGGCTACGGCAGGCACGCCTGCGGCCGCGCGCCCGAGGCGGAAGCCGTGCAGGCGCGCGATCTCCGTGATCTTCCTGACTTGCATTTTCGAAATGCCGCCCGGGGCGTAATCGCCGCCGATCCCGGTGAGCCCGAGCAGGATCGTCTCCGCGAGGCAGGCGAGGATCGGCGCCCCGTCGAGAGGCATGCCGGGAATGGCGAGGTCCTGGGCGGAG
>ORJL011785072.1_pt1 | contig 22784 bp, 19 predicted proteins | sample 1779941 | NCBI WGS metagenome assembly ORJL01 (sample SAMEA104232317, study PRJEB22302) | groundwater metagenome | biome: forest; feature: aquifer; material: groundwater | place: USA | collected 2011-08-07 | depth 5.8 m
ACGGCTATGAACCAATATGAAAATTCAATGTCCTCAGATATGGATGATGTTTGGGGATAAAGTGATTAATGTGTAAAGTCGATTTGAAACACGCCAAATAAAATGAAAAGAAACCGTCATTTGGCGGTTTTTTTAAACTTCTCATTTTTCGCATTTACCGGACAACCAGATTACGGTTTGCCAAACCGCGGATAAAGAATGGCTGAATTGTTGAGTGTACCGTAGATAATATTTATCTTAATTTGAAACATTTACAGAGAAAAGGAACTGGATGAAAAATCAACTTTCACTGAATGTAATGCGATCGTATCGTGGAATTTTAAACACATCCTGAAATTACGTGCTTTTATTGGTGTTAATGGAGTTAATCGAATGCACGGTTATGGCGAAATAGCCTTAATACCACCATATGAGCTTTTAGAGGAGGATGATTGAAATGCTTGAAGAATCAAAAGAAATGAAAATGATTCGGGATGTTCGTGACAAGCATTACGAAGAAACAAAAGGAATGAACAGTAAGCAACTTTTGGATTTCTACAGGCAGAGAGCAAAAAGAATAGACAGTAAATCAACTGAATCGCAGAAAACTAATGATAAAAGCTTTCCCAGTAAGTACGTCCCCCACACAAGGAGAAACAATTCTAATTGTGTGCCACACGAAAGCGCAATCACGCGACAGGAACTGTCGCGTGAATTTGCGCCGTGCTGTATAAGAGGTGAGGGAAGGCCCTCGGAATCGCCATGCAGGTGGGGGTTTCTATTCGGCGGAACTCGACGTTCCGCCGAGTAATTGCAAGTGGCTCACTTTTCTTGAAACGTTAATATCAGGCAGTCTTATGAATCAACGGTTTGTCCGCAATAAAGGTATCAAACACTCTTATTTTGTTTTTTATGCAGGAAGTTAAATGATAACGTCGAAATTGTATGCCGTATGCTTACTTAGGCCTAAAACTAACTTGAAATCGGAGGATGTGGTAAACTAGAGGTAAAACAATTCATAATTCACAATGCATAATTCATAATTCATAATTAGGAATCGTGCCTCGTTCATTCATGATTCTGCTGCAGAAACCCTATTTTTTACATTCGAGGATACCACATTTAGTGCGGAACAATACTTAGCAACACTATATTTAGAGGACATATCGGTGACATCTGACTAAATGCAGTAGAATCATTAATTAATTCATTTAATTGTGCATTATGGATTGTCAATTGATCATCGTGCATTGTGCATTATGAATTATGCATTATGCATTAATTGAAGGGGGGGCGTCGGAGATGTTGTATGCAGAGGTCCTCGTAGATGTGGCAAATCGGCGTCTGGATCAAAGTTATCATTATTTAATACCCCAAGGCATAAGTTTTAAAGTTGGAGCGAGAGTGCTTGTTCCTTTACAACACCGCTTAGTTCAGGGGTTGATTGTAGATATCACCGAAGAGCTTCCTGTAGAATTAGCCTCTAAACAATTACGACCGATAGCTAAGACCCTAGGGGGAGAAGTTACAGTCCCAGAGGATTTAATACTATTGGCGCGTTGGCTGGCTGAGACTACAATTTGTTCGATAGCTCAAGGTATGCATACGGTCTGGCCGCTTCTAAAAGGTAAAGTTGAAGAGTGGGTAGTTCCTTTATTCTTATCTTTGGACGAAGATTTTCAGTCTCTAAAATTGTTAGATCAAGAAACGTTTAAGGTTTTAGCAATTCTACAACGTGCTAAGCGTAAGGCTTTACCACTGGCAACCTATTTAAAACGTACCCAGATGTCTAAGTCAACTTTTGAACAGTTCGAAAAACAGGGATGGTTTAGGCGTGAATTCCGTTTCGTTTCCCAATGGAACTCACCGGAGGTTTCAGGGTTAAACTTACCAGTAGTTATTAATGCACCTGATGATAAGCTTTATAGTGAGGTAGCAGGAGATCAGACACCGATCAAGGAATTGACTTTAGAACAAGAGTCGGCAGTTAAGGATATTGTAGCTGCTTTGGAAACTACTTGCGAGCAAAAGACGTTTAGGACACTTTTACTTCATGGGGTTACAGGAAGCGGAAAAACAGAAGTCTATCTGCGGGTTATTACCAAGTTGTTGGCAGAGGGTGGGGATGCGATTCTTCTCGTGCCTGAGATTTCTCTTACCCCTCAAATTTCCGATTATTTCCAAGACATGTTTGATAATAGGGTTGCTGTGTTACACTCTGGTTTACAAGCCGCTGAAAAGGCAAGAGTTTGGGAAGAAATTATCGCTGGCAAAAAACAACTTGTAATAGGGGCTCGCTCGGCAGTTTTTGCTCCTTTACCAAATTTACGCTTAATAATTATGGATGAGGAACATGATAGTGCTTATAAACAAAATGTAAATCCTAAATACCATACCCGGGATGTAGCACGCAAACGCATGGAACAGAGAAATGGTGTAGTCTTATTAGCTAGTGCAACCCCGTCTTTAGAGGCGTATGCCGCTGCCCGAACCGGTAAAGTGAGTCTTATCACCATGACAAAGCGTGTGGGGAGTAGTTTACTCCCGCCCGTTGAGATAGTGGATATGCGTCAAGAATTATTACAGGGTAATCGAAGTATCTTTTCTTATAGCTTACAGGCTAAACTACGAGATAGGGTAAATAAAGGAGAGCAAACTATGCTTTTCTTAAATCGCCGAGGATATTCTACTTTTGTGGTTTGTCGGGAGTGTGGGTACACTGTACGTTGCCCAAGTTGTGATGTATCGTTGACCTTTCACAGTGCGGGAAATAAAATGCGCTGTCATTACTGTAATCACGAAGAGGATACCCCCCATCGTTGTCCACAGTGTGGAAGCCGTTATATTCGTTTTTTTGGTCAAGGGACGCAACGGGTGGAAGAGGAACTTCTTAGTCTACTTCCTGACATTAAGGTGATGCGTCTGGACTGGGATACCACTCGTACTAAAGAAGCACATCGCTTGATACTTCAAAGTTTCAGAAGGCAAGAGGCTACAGTTTTGGTGGGGACGCAAATGATGGCTAAAGGGCTTGATTTTCCTAATGTGACACTTGTAGGTGTTATTGCCGCCGATCAAGCTTTGAATATGCCTGACTTTCGGGCACGGGAAAGAACCTTCCAATTATTGACTCAGGTATCTGGTCGCGCGGGCCGAAGTACTAAAGCGGGAGAAGTGGTAGTTCAAACGTATTCGCCCACTGATCGGGCTATTATTAAAGCAGCAGTTCATGATTACCCTGGGTTCTTCTGGGAGGAAATTCGTTACCGGCAGCTCCTTAATTATCCGCCCTTTACAAATGTGATTAGGGTTTTACTTTTGCATGAAGTTGAGGAACGGGTTATTAGGGCTGCTCATGATCTAGCCACCTCTCTAAGGCAAGGAATGGCCAGTCCAGAATATGGGAATACTGAATTAGATATCCTAGGACCCGCTCCTGCTATTATTCCTCGCTTAAAGAATCTCTATCGGTGGCAAGTAGCAGTTAAAGCCAAAAGCTTGGATATATTAAGAGCTTTTTTACACTTGGGAGTCAAAGGGTTGTATAATATGCCATCGAGTAATGGTATTAACCTAAATATTGAAGTTAATCCACTATCATAAAAGAGATCCGAGGTCTGAAGTCCGAAGTCCGAAGTCCGAGGTTAGAGGTTCGCGGTTCGATGCACGAGACGACGATGAGACGTGCACGAAGTAATATGTTTGCTGATTTTTAACCAGAAGGATCATAGTATAATATATGGTATAAGTCTAATAGGAGTTAAGTGTTAGTAAAGTTGAGTTATGGGTTGGAGGATGAAGAAATGGCGGTATATCAAATAGTAGAAATAGGTTCTCCCGTTTTACGGGAAAAGGCTAAGGAAGTAAATCAAGTTTCACCAACGATCGAGAAATTGCTGGACAACATGTCCGATACTATGTATGCAGCTGAAGGATTAGGCATAGCGGCGCCCCAAATTGGCGTTTCTAAGCGAGTCATAGTTATTGATGTTGGAGGGGGTCTTCTTGAATTGATTAACCCCGTCATATTAGAAAGATATGGCGAAGAAGTAGATGCTGAAGGGTGTCTTAGTATACCTGGAACGACTGGGGATGTTTCTAGGGCTACTAAGGTTAGGGTTCAGGGTCTAAATCGTCAGGGTGAGTTGATGGATATACAGGCGAAGGATTTAATGGCCCGTGCCTTACAACATGAGATAGACCATTTAGAGGGAGTGCTTTTTGTCGACATTGCTAAGAAAACCTATCGAAAATAAGGTAAATCACTATTGCGCGTTCGCATGCACTACATTTGCTACTCCTTTGACGCTAAGGCTACACGACAAAACCTCTGGGCTTTACTGCATGTGAACCCTTGTCGTGCTTAACGCCTTATCGTCTGCACTCGCTCACGCAAATTCCGCTAAATGACTCACTAAGCAATAGTGATTTACGGGCTTGGTACGGGGAAATAGATTACGATTATCCTGTATTGGTGAGGTCAGGGATCAGTTTGGACACGTTAGACAATTGGCACTTCCTGTGCCTTCGTCTGCTCTGAGTGAACTCGTTCAGCTAAAGCTGAACATCGAGACTTCATTGGAGGGTAGACTCCACCGAAGCAGAGCTCCGCTAATTTCTCACTATACATTAGTGCTTTATTAAATCAACCAGGAGACGGGAGAACCGGGGAGACTAGAGACGGGAGTTAAGGAGGGGGGAAGAGATGCGGATTGTGTTTATGGGAACACCTGATTTTGCTGTTCCTTCACTTAGGGCTTTAGTTCAAGAGGGGCATCAGATTTTGGGAGTATTTACTCAACCGGATCGGCCTGCTGGTCGAGGTAAGCAACCTAAAGCAAGTCCTGTTAAAGTTGCCGCTGAAGAACTTGGTTTGACTGTTTGGCAACCTGAAAAAATAATAACACCCGAAGTCTTAGCTCTTATAAACACTTTGGCACCGGAGTTGATTGTTGTTGTAGCTTATGGAAAAAAACTACCCTCTGAAATATTAAGTTTGCCACCCAAGGGCTGCCTTAATGTACATGCTTCTTTACTTCCTGCCTATAGGGGCGCGGCACCTATTCATTGGGCAGTCATCAATGGTGAAACTCAAACAGGTGTGACGATCATGCTTATGGATGAGGGATTAGATACTGGGGATATGTTACTTAAGGAAGTTTGCCCCATTTCTCAGCAGGCTTCAACCGGAGAAATTCATGATTCCTTGGCTGATATGGGTGGAGCGCTACTCCTTCAGGCTATTAAGGCTTGGGCTCAGGGAGACTTACAAGCTGTTGCTCAATTAGGCGAAAGTAGTTATGCCCCGCTTCTCAAAAGGGAGCACGAATGGCTTGATTGGTCACGTAGTGCAGTTGATCTTCATAACCAGATTCGAGGCTTGAATCCTTGGCCTGGTGCTGTTACAACTTATCAAGGAGAAAACATCAAAGTTTGGCAGAGTTCGCTTGTAAATCAACCTTTTGGACAGCAGACAACCAACTTAAATAAGCAAGATAGTTCGAACGAGTTAGTATCAGTGGCCAAGGACGATTTGACTTTCGGTGATTTACCGAAGGTAAATTCTGTCCAAAAGTTTGGCAAAGTTCTCAGGATAGTTGATCAGGGAATTATTATCGAGACTGGAAAGGGACAAATCTTACTGAGACAAGTTCAGCCAGCAGGTAAACGGATTATGCCTGCCCGAGACTTCTTTTTAGGCAGACACGGCCAAATCGGAGAGTTATTAGCTACATAAAAAAGCTTTAACACGTAACCAAGCCCGTAAATCATTATTGCTTAGTGAGTCATTTAGCGGAATTTGCCTGAGCGAGTGCAGACTATAAGGCGTTAAGCACGACAAGGGTTAACATTCAGTAAAGCCCAGAGGTTTTGTCGTGTAGCCTAATAGTCAAAGGAGTAGCAAATGGAGTGCATGCGAACGCGCAATAGTGATTTACAATCAACCAATTAATCTAAAGGAGGAAAACTTATGTTCGGTTTTGGATGGGATCCAACGATGGTTTTGTTGGTTCCGGCAATTTTATTATCATTATATGCTCAGTTTAAGATTTCTTCGGCCTTTCGGCGTTATTCTGAAGTCCGTTCACGTAAGGGATTGAGTGGAGCTCAAGTTGCTCAGGCTATTTTACACAAGAAAGGACTTTATGATGTCCGGATTGAGCCTATTGGAGGTAGGCTATCAGACCATTATGACCCTCGAACCAGGGTTGTACGTTTAAGTGAGGATGTTTATCGAAGCAACTCTTTGGCCTCTGTAGCCGTTGCGGCACATGAGACCGGACATGCTTTACAACATGCTAGTGGTTATTTTCCCCTTCAATTGCGTTCAACGTTTGTTCCAGTAGCTAGTTTTGGGAGTAGCTTAGGACCTATTTTAATTTTAGTAGGTTTTTTTATGTCATCTTTTAATTTTTTATTACAAATCGGCATCCTGCTTTTTTCATTTGCGGTGTTGTTTCAACTTATTACTTTGCCGGTTGAGTTTAATGCCAGTAATAGGGCAATGGCTCTTTTGCAAGAAGGTGGGATGTTGGACGGTGACGAGGTTCGAGGTGCGCGGTCAGTCTTAAATGCCGCTGCTCTTACCTATGTAGCTGCGGCTTTAGCCGCTGTCTTACAATTAGCCCGCTTTATTATCCTTGCTCAAGGGCGTAGCCGTGATGACTAAAGAAAATGCTCGTTGGCAGGCAGTACAGGTCTTACTTCGGGTCGAGGAAGGGGGGGCCTATGTCAACCTTCTATTGCAAAGTTTTCTGAAGCAGACGTTGGATTCCCGTGATCGCCAATTAATAACTATGCTGGTCAATGGAGTGCTAAAGAATCGCCATACTTTGGATTTTGCGCTCCGACAACATTTGCGTAAACCTATGTCGGCCTTGCCGCCCTCAATTCGGGAGATTCTAAGGGTCACTGCCTTTCAAATACTCTACCTTGATAGGATTCCAGCGGCTATAGCGATTAATGAAGGGGTAGAAATGACGAAAGGACAGGATTTCAAATTTTCTGGTTTAGTGAATGGTGTTTTACGTCAGGTTTTACTTCAGGGTTGGGGTTTACCTTGGCCGAACCAGGAAAAAGAACCCATACGTTATCTTACTGTACGTTATTCTCATCCAGAGTGGATGGTACGACGATGGTCGAAACGCTGGGGCTTCGCGGAAACAGAGAAACTTTGTCGGCTGAATAATGAGCCGTCCCCAACTTGGATTCGCACGAATACACTGAAGATTTCGCGTGAGGATTTGCAAAAGGCTCTTCAAGCTGAAGGGGTTAAAGTTGAGAAAGGGGTCAGAGTGCCGGAAAGTTTAGCTATTCAAGATTTTGGGGCGATAGAACGCTTGGAGAGTTTCCAAGCTGGTTTTTTTACTGTACAAGACGAAAGTTCACAGTTAGTTGCCCATGTTCTTCAACCTTGTTCGGGACAAGCTGTCTTAGATGTTTGTAGTGCCCCGGGAGGCAAGACGACTCATCTTGCTCAGATGATGGAAAATCAGGGTGAGATTTTCGCTTATGATATTTATCCTCATAAACTAGAGCTGGTAAGAGAGCACTCTGATCGCTTGGGAATAGGAATTATTCATCCGGTTTTGGGAGATGCTCGCGAATTGCCTGGAGTAGAACCTCGGTCTATGCAACGAGTATTAGTCGATGCTCCCTGTTCGGGATTGGGGATTATTAGGCGTAAAGCGGATTTGCGCTGGCAAAAGCAGGAGGCAGATCTTCAAACCCTACCTGTACTTCAATTTCAAATTCTCGAAAAAGCTGCAAAATGTGTAGCGACGGGTGGAGAATTGCTATACTCAACTTGTACCATTGAACCGGAGGAGAATTTTGAAGTGGTCAAAAAGTTCAGGATGAGTCACCCCGAGTTCGAAGTTGTAAATATTACCGAAACTATACCTTTTATGCAATTAGAAGAGCAAGATATTAAGCTGGCCCAGAAGGGTATGTTACAGTTACTTACCCAGCGGCAGGGAACAGACGGATTTTTCTTAGCTAAATTCCGTTGTCGGGAAGTTTAGCTGGAATGAATTGGGTGAATACTAATGGAAAGAATAGAATTGCGAGGGTGTTTGGAAACTGAACTTACCGAATTATGCCAAGAACTTGGTTTGAAACGCTTTAGAGCTCAGCAATTATTTCGTTGGGTACAACAAAAGGGCGTACATACCTGGGAGGAAATGCATAATATTTCTGAGACTGAACGTCAAAAATTAAGGACGTTGCTCAATTTATCCCCATTAAAGTTATTGCGCGTTCAGCGGGCTCAGGATGGGACGCGTAAATACTTATTTGGTTTAGAGGATGGGGAAAGTATCGAATGCGTTCTTATGAATTATGAACGAGATACTACACGAAACCGCCATACAGTCTGTGTTTCGACTCAAGTTGGTTGTGCGGTTGGGTGTGCTTTTTGTGCTACGGGATTGGGCGGCTTCTGCAGGGATTTAAGTGTTGGTGAGATTGTCGGGCAAGTTTTAGAGATTAGTCGTTGGATGTCTCAAGAAGATCCGCTTTCAAAGGTTACAAATGTTGTGTTTATGGGTATGGGAGAGCCTTTACTTAATTATGAAGCTGTGCTTAAGGCCCTAGAGATCTTAAATCAAGAGTCTGGACAAAATATTGGTATGCGGCGGATGACAATTTCTACAAGTGGAGTGGCACCGAAAATTAGACAATTAGCGCGGGATAACCCTCAAGTGGGGTTGGCAGTTTCCCTCCATTCCGCTCTTGATAGTGTAAGGGATGCCTTAGTACCCATTAATCGGCGTTATCCTTTAAACGAATTGATGAACGCTTGTAGCGAGTATATTGAACTAACAAATAGGCGTATAACCTTTGAGGTAGCTTTAATAGCTGGAGAAGTGAACCAAGACTGTGCCGAAGCACTTGGGAAACTTTTACAAGGCTATTTGGCTCATGTAAATCTTATACCGGTGAATCCTGTGGCAGAAACCAAAATGGGCAGGCCAAAAACCGAAGAGTTATATGAATTTGCCAGAACTTTGGAGAGTTACGCTATACCTGTTTCAATTAGAGAGGAACGGGGCACGGATATTAATGCAGCCTGTGGTCAACTCCGTGGTCAATGGAAGGTGGATAAGGATGAGTCTTTTAGCCCGCTTTGAGGAGGTAGCTGAACTTTTTTTTACGGGGCCGTTTAAGAAAACAGCAACCCGTCTTCAACCAGTGGAAATTGCTAAAGAACTTGTAAAGGAGATGTTGCGCCATAAACAGGTTAGTATTTCCCAGGTTTATGTGCCTAACGTCTACAGGGTATATCTTCATTCCAAAGATTGGGTGCCTTTAGCGAGTTTTGGGGAGACCTTTTTGATTGAATTGTCCAAGTATTTACATCAAGAGGGAGAACGCAACAGTTATACTTTTTTAGGCAAACCATCCATTGAACTGCATGCAGATGATACTGTAAACCTGCGGGAGATGTTTGTTGAAGTCGCTTTTGATGATTCTGTAGATATAGATTGGAGAGAAGAGGAAGGTAATACTCGTGAAAAGGAATTAGAGCACGAAAAAACAACTATTTTCCAAGATGTAGTCAAGACAAACTTCCCAAAGGAGGGTATTACTAGCAGGAATTTAAGATATATTCTCGAAATTATTCAGGGACCGGATATTGGCAAGCTATTTCCTCTTGATGCTGAGAACATTTACATCGGGCGTCATGCCCAGTGTGAACTTGTACTAACCGATCTTGAAGCGTCTCGTCGACACCTCAAAATGACTCAGTGTGAACAGGGTTGGTTATTGGATGATTTAGGTAGTACCAATGGTACGATGGTGAATGGTCAAAGAGTTTCACGTCAATTGATTTTGCCGGGAGACAGGATTCAAATAGGTCAGAGTATCTTGGCTATTAAGCGAGTGTAGGGGGTGCCTATGCAAATCCTTTTAGTGATAGGACGATTTATATTCCTAGGACTGATTTATCTCTTGCTTTTTCGCTTTTTAACTGCACTTCTAGCCGATTTGAGGGGAAGAGGTATTATGGTTCGTCCGGGTCAGGAATTTGGACGATTAGAAGTTCTCACTGGTGCAGATTTGTTACCTAAAGGGCGAGTTTTACGCATTGATGGTAAAGGATTGCGAATTGGACGTGGTAATCATAACGACATTGCGTTACCTGATCATTTTGCATCGATTGAACATGCAGCCTTTAGGCAACATAAAGGAGTAACGATGCTTGAGGATCTAGGAAGCACTAATGGAACATGGGTTAATGGTGAACGTATTCATTCTCCTGTACAACTTGTGATAGGTGACTATGTGAAAATTGGAAGTATTACTTTCCAATACTCGAGGTGGCAAAATGAGAGTTCTAAGTTTCAGTGAGACTGGACAAGTACGCAAAAACAATGAGGATGCTTTTCTCGTTCTTTCAAGCTACGGTTTGTTTGCTGTAGCTGATGGCATGGGGGGGCACCAAGCTGGTGAAGTCGCATCGGGTATTGCGATGAGCGAATTGGAAAAGCTGGCCCCTGAACTTGATGAGATTACGAATGATAAGCTGGAAGCTTGGTTGAGAGAGGTGATAGCTCATGCTAATCAAGTGATCTACGAAACATCAGCACTGCACCCGGAGAATCAGGGCATGGGTACAACCTTAACTCTGCTTGTGCTACGCCGGACCCAAGGTTTTGTGGCTCACATTGGTGATAGTAGGGCTTATTTGTGGCGAGATGAGGAATTGGTAAGGTTAACAGTTGACCATTCTTTGACTGAAGAGTTGGTGCGTATGGGTGAGATCACTGTTGAGGAAGCGGAGAATCATCCTCAAAGACATGTGTTAATGCGGGCCTTAGGTACTTCTAAGCAGATTAAAATTGATTATCAGATGTGTGATTTGAGACCAGGTGACGTCTTCCTTCTATGTACTGATGGGTTTTCAAATCTTATAAGTGATGACGAACTTATTGAAAAATTTAGGCAGCCGGAGGAATCTTGGGAAGCACACTTCGAAGGTTTAAAGAGACTAATCCTTGAACGGGGAGCCCCAGATAATTTTACAGCCTTGTGCTGTATTATGGAGTAATGACATGAGAAGTCGTCTGATAACAAGGGTTTTGATAATTGGCCTTTTATGGATAGGACTTATATTAATGAAGGTAGATGGTAAAATAAATTCGGAACTTCTTTGGCAAGGGATTATTTTTTCCTTGATCTTGATGATGGGGAGTTTATTGGAGAAGCTTTGGAATTATCAGGGTGATCCGTATCTATTGCCGGTTGTCCAGGCCATCCTAGCTTTAGGTCTAGTCTTTCTTGTTAGAATTCGTCCGGAAACAGCACTGCGTCAGTTTTGGTGGGCAAACTTAGGACTAATAATCTTCTATGGGGTGCTCTACGGACTACGTGATTATCGCCTTTTGGGACGTTTTCGATACTTGTGGGGGCTTACGGCAGTAGCCTTACTCGTAGTGACACTTCTGTTTGGGGCAACGCGTGGGGGAGCTACCAGTTGGTTGGGTATCGGGGGCTTTAGTGTTGAGCCTGAGGAGTTTGTGAAGCTCGCGTTGCTCTTATTCTTAGCATCCTACTTGGGGGAACATCAAGAAATTCTTCGGGTAGGGACTATTCAATTTGGTAAATATTCTTTGCCAGATTGGCGTACGTTAGGACCTTTTGTTGTTATGGCTGCCTTCTCTTTGGGACTTTTAGCAGCCCAGAAAAGTTTGGGAACAGCTTTAGTGTTTTATTCACTTTTTGTTTTGCTGTTATATGTTGTAACGGAAAGGCCTCTTTACCTTGGATTGGCACTGCCGATTTTTATAGTCACGTTTATTTTGGGATATTTCCTTTTTGGTCATGTGCGTTTAAGAGTGGAGGTCTGGTTACATCCATGGCATGATCCCAACGGTGGGGGATATCAAATCGCCCAATCTCTATTTGCAATTGGGGGAGGGAGAATTTCAGGCACAGGGTTTGGTAATGGCATTGGTGCTTACCAAGTTCCTGCTGCGAGTACAGATTTTATTTTTTCAGTAATTGCTGAAGAACTTGGTTTTGCAGGGGCTATGGCAGTGCTTTGTCTCTTCTTAATTGTAGTTATGCGAGCTTTTGTGGTAAGTTTACAAGCTTTGGATCGATTCGGGCAAATCTTAGCTGCAGGAATTGGAATCCTGATTGGAACTGAAACCTTGATCATTCTTGCTGGAGTAACTAAACTTTTGCCTTTAACGGGGATTCCCCTACCCTGGGTTAGTTATGGCGGAAGTTCGATGCTTGTACATTTTTTACTACTTGGATTGTTAGTTAATATCTCTCAGTCAGCTGAAACAAGTACCTTTAGAAATAAAGCAAGGGAGTATGTAGCATGAACCGAGGGTTGCGTCAAGTGGCTTTGGGGTTTGCCATAAGCTTCTTTGTTTTAAGTCTTGGGCTAGTTTATTGGCAGGTTATCGAGGCTGATACTCTATTAGAGAATCCAACCAATCGTCGATTAATCCGATTAGAAGAGCGAGTGCTCAGGGGAGGAATTTTTGACCGTAATGGCGAAGTATTAGCCCAAACAACAAACAATTCGGGAAAAAGACTTCGTGTCTATCCAAAAGGAGAGATGGTAGAACCCTTGATTGGATATGCAACTCTCCAACATGGCTCAGCAGGTCTGGAAGGAAGTTTAGCCGACTGGCTTCTAGGACTAAAAAGTCCAACTCCAATTCAAGAAATTCAGCAATCCTTAGAACTTCCTCGCCGGGGTGATGATATTGTACTCACCTTAGACGGAGCCTTACAGAAAGTAGCCTATGAAAGTCTTAAAGGGAAAACCGGTGCAGCGGTGGTTCTTAACCCTAAAACCGGGGAGGTCTTGGCTTTGGTCAGCCAGCCTAGCTTCGACCCTAATGACCTCGACCGTAATTGGAATAAAATAGTTTCACGAGCTAATAGTCCACTTACCAATCACGCCTTTTCTTTATTTCCACCAGGGTCAACCATGAAAGTAGTAACCTCCCTTGCCTTGATACGCTCGGGACTTAATACGACGGATCTATATGAGTGTACAGGGTCAACTACAATTAATGGACAGGTTATTTCTGATGATAAAGCTCACGGTTGGGTTAATTTTAATACTGCTTTAGGGGTATCTTGCAACACTTATTTTGCAACTTTTGCTATGCGCGCTGGAGATCAACAATTTTTAGCTGCTGCTAAAAGCTTCGGTTTTGGTCAAACAATTCCCTTTGAATTGCCTATCCCACGGAGTTCTATAATAAATAAAGAGCTTATTCCCAAGGGGTTAGAAGTTAATCTTCTGACGGCTAGCGCTTTTGGTCAGGGTCAAGTGTTAACAAGTCCTATGCATATGGCTTTGATTGCAGCGGGAATAGCAAATCACGGGGTTATTATGACCCCTCACCTTGTCCAAAGGGTTATAGATTCTAATCAGACCCTTATATATCAGGCTCAGCCCAAACCTTGGTTAACTGCTTTATCTGCGGAGGAGGCTGGGAAAATTACTAGCGCCATGGTTACAGCCGTTAATTCTGGAACAGCAGTACAGGGTGGTTTACAGGATGTACAGGTGGCGGCTAAAACCGGTTCAGCTGAACCAGGTGGGAATCAACCGACACATGCTTGGTATATAGCCTTCGCACCTGCAGAGGACCCGCAGGTTGCAGTAGCAGTTCTCGTAGAAAACGGTGGTATTGGTGGGGAAATAGCTGCCCCCATCGCCCGAAATCTTATCGATAAGGCACTTAGTCAGAAAGCAGGTGACAAAAAATGAGTAAGATCTTCGGTGGTCGCTATGAGGTTATTGAGAAAATAGGCGCTGGTGGGATGGCCATCGTCTATAAGGCTAAGGATCTTTTGCTTAATCGGGTTGTTACCATTAAAGTACTACGAGACCAATTTGTAACTGATGAGGATTTTATCCGACGTTTCCGCCGGGAGGCGCAGTCCGCTGCGAGTTTGTCTCACCCGAACATTGTATCCATTTATGATGTCGGAAAAGATGGCGATATTGAATATATCGTCATGGAATACGTTGAAGGACGTAATCTTAAGGAAATTATTCGAGAATATGCGCCCTTATCTATGGAACAAGCACTTCATTTGGCTAGACAGTTAGGGGAGGCTATAAGACATGCTCACGAACATCATATTATTCATAGGGATATTAAACCCCAAAATATTTTAATTACTGAGGATGGTCGTGTTAAAGTAACTGATTTTGGTATTGCTCGGGCGGTTTCTTCCGCAACGGTAACGCATACCGGTGATATTATCGGCTCAGTTCATTATTTGTCACCGGAACAAGCCAAAGGTGCTTTGAGCAATGAACAATCGGATATCTATTCTTTAGGTATCATTATTTATGAATTGTTGACTGGTAAAGTTCCTTATGATGGGGAGACGCCTATTGCTATCGCACTTAAACATTTACAAGAGCAGCCTTTGCCCCCTAGTAAGATAAACCCTCGGATTGAACCAGAATTAGAGGCTGTTGTTATGAGGTGTATTGCCAAGTCTCCTGAGGCCCGTTATTCTAGAGTAATTGAGCTATTAGAAGACCTTCAAAGAGTTCAAGCGGGACGTAAGGTAACTCGTGTAGTTGATCAAGGATTTTCGGATCATGACTCTACCCAGATTCATAAATCCCTAGCGCAAGAAGTCAATTCTGCAGTTTCCTCTTCACAAGGCTCAAAACCCGTGCGACATCGTAAACGATGGCTAATTGTCACTGGGATAATTTGTTTGCTCTTGTTAAGCGGGGGTGGGTTTTGGCTAAAGAGTTATTTGACGGTTGGCGAGACCCGAGTTCCCGATCTAACGGGTATCAATTTACCTTTAGCTAAAATGATCTTAGAACAGGCAAAGTTGAATTTGGATCCCAAGACTTCTTTCGAATTTAGTGATAAGGTGGATAAAGACCAAATCATACGTCAGGATCCCGATCCTAATACCAATGTAAAGCTTGGTAAAATCGTAAGTGTAGTAGTGAGTAAAGGAATAGAGTTATTAGAGTTCCCAGATGTTAAAAGTGATAAACTAACCAAAGAGGCTGCGCTTTACAAAATTCAGAATGCTGGGTTTAAAGATAATAATATTATGTTCGACACTGTTCGTAGTTCTACTATCCCGGCAGGATCAGTTGTCAATCAAGATCCTGCGCCAAAAGCCTCATGGCGTAAGTCTGGACCTATCAAATTAACAATCAGCGAAGGTCCGGGAATTATTACTATTACTATGCCGAATGTTATTGGTAAGGGGTCTGCAGAAGCTAGGTCTTTACTGGACCAAAATAAATTGGTCGTGGTTATAGATTATCAACAGTCTAATGATTATCCTATGGACGTAGTAATGAGTACAAATCCTCAACCCAATGCTACGGTACAACAGGGGACTCAGGTGACCATCGTAGTTTCGCGAGGACCGGGACCCATTGCTAAGCAAATTGAACAAAATGTGATATTAGCAAGTCTCATTTACTTAGCACCTAATGACGGGAAGTCACATGATGTGTCTATTAAAGTCAATGACTACCGAGGTTGGATTAAAGTCTGGCATAGACCTTATCTAGTTGGAGATACCTCAGGGATTCCTAAAGACGTTCGCTATTATTCTCCGGCTACGATGCAGATTGTTGTGGATGGAACAATTCAATACGAAAATAAACTTATGTAATTAAAAATGAGGTAATCCATGATTCAAGGTATCATACTCAAGGGCTACAGTGGTTTTTATTATGTGTTTGCGCAAGACCGAGTATGGGAATGCTCCCTACGCGGTCGCTTTCGTATCAAGGCTCAGGATTTTTTTCCTGGTGATCGGGTTAAAATATTACCTGCGACTGAAGGAAAAGCCTCGATCGAAGAGGTAGAAGAACGTCGTAATGTCTTGACTCGTCCAAGTATTGCAAATGTAGACCAAGCTTTGTTACTATTTGCTCAGACCTCACCTAAACCGGATTATAATTTCTTAGACCGCTTACTTATTCAAGTAAGTGAGGCCAATATCAAACCTGTATTGGTTGTGACCAAGATTGATTTAGAAGATACTAGCACAAAGGAAGCTGACTTTTTCGATTACTATGAAAAAATTGGTTATGAAGTACATAGAGTATCCAATAAAAAGGGACAAGGACTTAATGAAGTACGGACTTGTTTAAAGGGCAAGATCAGCGTGCTGGCTGGTCAATCGGGAGTTGGCAAATCTAGTTTAGTCAATGCCCTTTCCCCGGGCTTAGAACTTAAAACTAGCGAGGTGAGTCGTAAAATTTCTCGCGGGCGTCATACAACTAGGCATGTTGAATTGATGTTATGTGCTGGGGGCTTAGTTGCAGATACTCCGGGTTTTTCCGCTCTTTTATTACCTGAATTAAAAAGGGAGGATTTAGATAGCTATTTTCCGGAGTTTATACCGTTCCTTGGTCATTGCCGGTTTAATAGTTGTCTTCACCACAAAGAGCCGGATTGTGCCATCAAAGAAGCCGTTAAGATTGGAGATGTTTTACCTTTTAGATATGAGCATTATCTAATATTTCTACAAGAAGTAATCACAAGCGAGAGGAGTTATTAAAGTGATCAGGATAGCACCCTCTATTTTGTCCGCCGATTTTTCACGTCTTGGAGAGGAAATAAAAGTAATAGAACAAGCAGGTGCGGACCTGCTCCACATTGATGTTATGGACGGTCATTTTGTTCCAAATCTTACGTTAGGACCAGCTTTGGTTAAATCCTTGCGTCCGCATACAAAGCTTCATTTTGATGTTCATCTGATGATCGAGGAACCGGAACGTTATGTTGAGGAATTTGCTGCGGCAGGCGCTGATCATATTACTGTACATCTAGAAGCTACTAGGCATATCCATAGGGTGATTCAACAGATTAAAGCTTTAAAAATTACAGCAGGGGTAGCCCTTAATCCGGCAACCCCCTTAGATGGTCTAAAATATATCTTGGAAGATTTAGATATGGTATTGTTAATGACAGTAAATCCAGGTTTTGGAGGTCAAAAGTTTATTCCTAATGTCCTGCCTAAAATTGAGGTGCTTCATAGACATCTTGATCAATTACAATCTCCTTGTCAAATTGAAGTGGATGGTGGGATACATAGTGGAACTGCCTCTGCCGTAATAAAAGCAGGAGCAGAGATTTTAGTAGCAGGTGCAGCTATCTTTTCTAATCCTAATCCTGCCCAGGCGTTTCGAGAGCTAAGTGAGAGAGCAAGGAGGTAAAACTTGAAAGTTGCGGTGTTAGCCAATGGCTCCTGGGATATTGAATGGGGCAAAAACGAATTAAGCGACGTTGGGTTTCTTGTTTGTGCTGATGGTGGAGGTAATTCAGCTCTGCTTTCTGGTCGCCAGCCAGACGTATTGATTGGGGATTTAGATTCTATAACACCAGAAAATTTAGACAAGTGTGCAGAGTTTGGAACGAAAATATTACGTTATCCCAAAGAGAAAGATCAAACTGATTTAGAACTGGCTTTAGACTATACTCGATTCCAAGCTCCAGCTGCGTTTTCTGAAAGTGAAATTTGGTTATATGGTGCTACTGGTGGACGTATTGACCATTTTTTGGGAAATATTGCTCTTTTATTGGCCTATTCGCGTCTTGGCCGGAAAATATACCTTAAAGATCCAGAACATCTGATGTGGATCGCTCAAGAGCGGGAAAGCATCTTGGGTTATAAAGGCCAAGAAATATCGCTTATTACCTTAACAGAAAAAGCAGTGGTTACAACCAAGGGCTTTCAATATAATCTAAGGAATGAAAAGCTCTTTCAGGATTCTCCCAGAGGAATAAGCAATGTTTTTCTGGGCTCAGAAGGGTTTATTCAAGTCGTTGAAGGCAAAGTGCTTGTAATAATGCACAATTCATAATTCATAATTCATAATTCATAATTCATAATTATAAATTATGAACCAATGCATAGTATCCTATAGCGATTACACTCGCTATGTATAGTAGCATCGAATAATCTTGAACACTATATACAGCCTCCTCGATATGAAAATGGAGGTTTCTACATTAGAATCAATTATTAATTATGAATTAGGAATTCGCTTATTCGGTATTTAATTATGAATTATGCATTATGCATTAGACCTTATCACCGTCGAAGGGATAGAGATGGTCTGCCATTTCTGTAATGAACATTATTTATTCAAAATGGAGGAACTTGAAGAGCTACTGAATCAGAGGTCAGAGGTCTGAAGCCAGAGGTCAGAGGTCAGAGGTCTGAAGCCAGAGGTCAGATCGAGGTGTGAATTCATAATCAAGAATTATGCATTATGCATTATGCATTATGCATTGAATTAAGTATTGTGCATTAAAAAAAGCCCGACTATGTCGGACTCTTTGGCTGGTTAGACAGCACGTTGAACTTTGCCGGAACGTAAGCATCTGGTGCAAACGTTGATTCGAGTAGGTGTACCTTCTATTAGTGCACGAACCCGTTGCAGATTAGGTTTCCAAGTCCTCTTAGTCCGAATATGAGAGTGGCTGACCTGCATTCCGGTACTAACCCCTTTGCCACATACAGCACATATATTAGCCATGTCTTTACCTCCTTTGCACGCGAAATGACACTTGTTAATTTTAACAAAAGTTTTGATGCTTGGCAAGTTAGAATTTAATTGTGTTTAATTGTTGTTAGTCGTGTTGGAATAATAATATTAGTTATCGCTTTTATTGTTCTGATTATTAGAAAAAAAGCTTATTCTGAATATTTATTGTCATATTAGCTCCAATAACTTAGAAACCAGAAACAGTATAGATAAAACTTATAACGCAAAGAAACGTTATACAATTTTATTTTGAACATTTGTGATTTACTTGGTAGAATAGTAGCAACATAGTTAATGCCGGAAGGGGGCATTTTTGATGGGAAAAGAAATTAGTAATAGTTTAGGGAAAATCGATATCTCGGAAGAAGTCATCGCGACTATCGCAGGTGGCGCAGCTATGGAATGCTATGGTTTAGTGGGTATGGCTTCGCGCAAAATCACGGATGGATTTGCTGATCTACTTGGTCGAGAGAATTTAGCCCGGGGTGTTGTTGTTTCTGTTCAAGAAAATGAGGTAATTATTGATCTTTATATTATTGTTGGTTATGGCGTAAGAATTTCTGAAGTAGCTGCGAACATCATGGAACGTGTTCGTTTTACGACGGAAGATTTTACAGGGTTAACTGTAGCTAAGGTTAATGTCAATGTACAAGGCGTGCGGGTTTTAGAGTGAAGATTAGAGGTTTAGGGGGACAATTATTTTGATTTCGGGGATGGAGCCTTGTATAGAACGAGAATTGACCGCACAACTATGGAGACGGATGATCCGGTCAGGGGCTAATGCTTTAGAACTAAAAAAAGCAGAGATAGACACACTTAATGTTTTTCCAGTACCTGATGGGGATACTGGAACAAATATGCATTTAACCATGCAATTAGCTGCCAGAGATACAGATAATAACCAAGCTGATTCTTTAGCAGAAGTTTCTGCAATTACGTCCTTGGGTTCACTAATGGGAGCACGTGGAAATTCAGGAGTTATTCTGTCTCAACTTTTTCGAGGTATTGCTAAAGGTTTTGAAAAAGCTGAGACGGCAGACGCCTTATTGGTTGCTCAAGCTTTACAATCAGGGGTGAATACAGCCTATAAGGCAGTAATGAAGCCGGTCGAAGGAACAATTCTTACCGTTAGCAGGGAAATGGCTAGGGGGACATTAAAAAGTGCCAAGTCAGGTGGATCACTAATAGAAGCTCTGAAGGAAGGCTATACCTACGGACAAGCTGCCTTGAAAAGAACCCCGGAACTTTTGCCGGCTTTAAAACAGGCTGGTGTTGTAGATGCTGGGGGCCAGGGTTTCCTGGTTATTTTAGGTGGTTGGATAGCGCTGCTGGAAGGCAAAGAAATCGGGATAACGACTAATGAGGTTATAGAAGAGAGACCTTCTAATGAATTATTGAACGTTGGACAAGAGTGGCCTGTTTATGACTTGGATTATCCTTATTGTACAGAATTCCTGCTTAAGGGTCAGAATATTGAAATAGAACAAATTAAACTGGATCTACAGGAAAAAGGTGACTGTCTTTTGGTTGTGGGAACGCCGGAAGTCACTAAAATCCATATTCATGTTGCTAATCCTGGTGCTATTCTAGATTATGCTCTACGCTGGGGTGCTTTACATGAGGTGCAAATTCATAACATGTTAGCTCAAAATGAGGCTATATCACATGCCCTGAAAAGAGAAGAGGTTGAAAGGATTGATTCTGAAGAAGGGATTCCTTCAAAGTTCACAGGAGATAGTGAAACGGCGAAGATTCTTAAGAAAAATGGGATAGTGGCTGTAAGTTTGGGTGAAGGAATTTCTGGGATTTTTAGAGGACTAGGGGTTGACGAGATTGTTTTAGGTGGACAAACGATGAACCCTAGTACAGAAGAATTGGCGGCAGCTGTTAAAAAGATATTTGCAAGAAACGTTTACATATTGCCGAATAATCGTAATGTTATTTTGGCTGCACGACAGGTACAGGAAATTATTAAAGACCACCAAGTTCATGTAATCCCAAGCAAATCCATTCTACAAGGAATTTCTGCTCTGCTTTCCTTTGCACAGGAAGGGGATGCCGAAGAAAATGTCCGAAATATGGAGAAATCCTTACTTAATGTGAGAACAGGAGAAGTTACCTATGCAGTGCGTGATTCACAATATGAAGAGAATACTATTTCTAAAGGGGATATCTTGGGGTTACTGGAAGGTTCAATCGTAACAAATGGTAAGGATTTATTGACAGTTGCCCAAATTACTTTAGAAAAATTGGAATGGAGAGAAAAGGACTTAGTTACAATTTTTTATGGTGAGGAAGTAAAAGATTCAGAAGCTAAAGTTCTAGAACAATGGTTGCTAACTCAAAACCCAACTATTGAGGTTCAGGTTATTGCGGGCGGCCAACCTCTTTACTATTATATTTTTGGTGTAGAATAGGAAAACAATGCATAATGCATAATTCATAATGCACAATTATGAAGAGATTAAATGTGAATTGGTTCAAGTGAAATATCAATTCAGATTCGCAGTGTGAAATATGAATTATTCGTGCCTAATTATGAATTATGAATTATGAATTATGCATTGTGAATTATGCATTGTGAATTATGAATTATGAATTATGAATTAATAAAACTGGGGTTGTTTTTATGGTTTATAAGCAACAACAAGTTGTTTTAAATAATCTTAGACGGGCGTTACAGACGGAAAAAAAACAAGGATATACAAACTCGGGGGTTTTTGGTGGGTTTCATGCTTTGTTGTTGGGGATGATACCGAGATTAGAACAACTTTTTCCTGGGGTTGATTTTAGTTCTTTAAAGCGAATCGCAAGTGAATATCAGGTCTGGGGGTTAATAAAGAGGCATCAGGGACTCCTTGAGTTAGCTAGCTTTATTGATGAACTTGTAATTTCACTGGAACGAAGTAGCGTCGTATTGAGTTCTGATATTGCCCCAAAGCAACCTGGAGAGACAGAGTTGCAATATATCAAAGGGATTGGTCCTCTAAGGTTTAATCAGTTACAGAAAGCTGGAATTAATACCATTGAAGACTTACTTATGTATTATCCCCGCCGATATGAAGATCGTTGTCAAGTTCGGATATCCCAATTGAAGGATGGCGATTATGTAACAGTTGTCGCTAAAGTTATAGCCAATCAGATTTTAAACGGAAGAATTAAAGTAATTAAACTCACCCTTGAGCAAGATGGCAGTTTAGCTTATGCAGTTTGGTTTAACCAACAATATATTGTTAAACAGTTTCCAACAGGAACCTTAGTAACAGTAACAGGAAAAGTTCGAGGTCTTCAGCGAGTTCCAGAAATAGTAGTTAGTGATATTGAGAAGCTTGCAATGGATAAGGCTAAAACAATAATGCCTATTACGGAAATTGTACCAGTTTATTCTGAAACTGAGAATTTGTCTTCTAAGGTATTTCGTAACTTTATCAAAAGTGTAATTAACTTTACTGACCAGTATTTCCCAGAAATACTGATGGTAGATGATCAAAGGGAATGGATGAATCGGGGGAGGGCCCATAAGGAAATCCATTTCCCTACTTCTCGGGAAAGTCTTCACAAAGCTCGGGAACGTTTAGTCTGGGAAGAGGTCCTTTTTCTCCAATTGGCTGTAGCACGTATGCGCCTTGGTATAGAACGACAGGAAAGTCCTCCTCTTTCAGGAGGGGGAGACCTAGTGAAACAATTTTTTCAAACGTTGCCTTTTAAGTTGACTTCGGCTCAAGCTAGGGTTATACAGGAGATTTTCCGTGATATGAAGGGTAACAAGGGAATGGCTCGATTGGTTCAAGGCGATGTCGGTTCAGGTAAAACCGCTGTGGCTATGGCTGCATTATTGCAAACAGTAGGGTCAGGATACCAAGGAGCAATGATGGTTCCAACTGAGATTTTAGCTTGGCAGCATTATCAATCATTAGTAAAGACGTTTAAACCCCTTGGTGTAACGGTTGCCATTTTATTGGGCAGTCAAAAACGTGCTGATAGGGAGGCGAACCAGCTTGAAATTGCTGATGGTCGTGCTCAAGTAATCGTTGGTACGCATGCTTTGATCCAAGATAATATTAAATTTAAGGCTTTAGGACTGGCAATTACGGATGAACAACATCGCTTTGGAGTGCGTCAACGTACCTTGCTTCAAAGTAAAGGTGGAAATCCTCATGTTCTAGTGCTTACTGCGACACCTATTCCTCGTACACTTGCGCTGACTTTGTATGGGGATTTACAACTTTCTGTATTAGATGAACTACCTGTTGGACGCAAACCTGTTTTA
>ORJL011001994.1_pt1 | contig 22783 bp, 15 predicted proteins | sample 1779941 | NCBI WGS metagenome assembly ORJL01 (sample SAMEA104232317, study PRJEB22302) | groundwater metagenome | biome: forest; feature: aquifer; material: groundwater | place: USA | collected 2011-08-07 | depth 5.8 m
GAATCGGCTCGCTTACGGGCAGGAGTTCGAAGATTCCTTTCCGACCCCGGTAACCGCTATCGTTGCAATCCTTGCAGCCGCGTCCGTAATAGAACACTTTGTCGCCTACATCGTGGGGCGAGAGGTTCAGGAGGGTCAATTGGGATTCTGTGGGCTCGAACGGGGTGCGGCAGCGTTTGCAGATGGTTCGCACCAGGCGTTGTCCGAGCACGCCCATGAGGGTGGAGGAAATGAGGAAGGGTTCGACTCCCATATCGACCAGGCGAGTGACCGCGCCGGGGGCGTCGTTGGTGTGGAGGGTGCTCATCACCAAGTGACCGGTCAGGGACGCCTGGATGGCGACCTGGGAGGTCTCGAGGTCGCGCATCTCCCCCAGCATGATGATGTCAGGGTCCTGGCGCAGGAAGGAGCGCAAGGCGCGGGCGAATGTCATGCCGACGCCCTCGTTGACCGGGACCTGCATGATGCCCTCGATGTCGAATTCGACAGGGTCCTCGACGGTGAGGAGTTTGGCGTCGATGGTGTTGATCCTGCGCATGCAGGAGTAGAGCGTGGTGGTTTTCCCGCAGCCCGTGGGGCCGGTAACGACGAAGATGCCGTTGGGTTGCTGGATGGCCTCGGAGACGTACTCGTAAATGAACTTGGGGAGGCCCAGGTTCTCGAGGTCCATGTTTACGGCCGAGCGGTCGAGGACGCGGAGCACCACGGATTCACCAAACTGGGTGGGCAGGGTGGAGACGCGCAGATCGATCTGGCGTCCGACGATGGTGATGGAGATACGGCCATCCTGCGGCAATCGGCGTTCGGCGATATCGAGGTTGGCCATGACCTTGATACGAGAGGTTACGGGGATGGCCAGGTGTTTGGGCGGGGGAGACATCTCGTAGAGGGCGCCGTCAACACGGTAGCGAATCTTGAATTCGTCCTCGAATGGCTCGAAGTGGATGTCGCTGGCGCGGTCCTGAACCGCCTGGGCGATGACGAGATTGACGAATTTGATGATGGGCGCCTCGTTCGCCAGCCCGCTGATGTCCAAGGCTCCGGACATGACCTCCGAGACTTCCTTGGCGAGGTCCTCATCCGTGCCGAGCTGCCGGATCAGATCGCCGACGGTGTCCGCCTCTTGCGGATAGTGTTTCTGGATGAGCTTCTCGATCTGGGCGGGGTCGGCGACGACGATCTGAATTTCTTTGCCGACGGTGTAGCCCAACTCGTCCATGACCTGAGAGTTGAGGGGGTCAGCCAGGGCGAGGCGGACGACGGAATCGCGCACCTCCACGGGGAGGCACTGGTAGGTGCGGGCGGCATTGGCGGGGATTGCCTCGATCACCTCAGGGGTGAGATCGAGTTCGGCGAGGTTCACCACCTGGGTGCCGAGATGGTCGGCGATAATTTGGAGCTGGGCCTCGGTGTCCATCAGTCCGTAATCGACGAGGATCTGGCTGATGGGCCTGCCGCCGCGAGTGTGCTCGGCCAGCACTTCCTCGAGTTGGATGTCGTCAATCAATCCGCGGTCGCGGATGATGGCTAGGAGCGGTTGGGCTGAAAGATCTGCCATAGCGTTAACCCCGTGCTCCCAGTTCAGCGGCGGTTCTGCTCGCCTCGATTTCCTGGAGCTTCAGAAGGATGGTGGTGGGGTCCTGGGACTTGGTGATGACTTCCTCCTGGGAGATCATGCCCGCCAAGTATTTGTCGATAAGGAAACTGTCGAGCGTGACCATGCCGTACTTGGCGCCCGTCTGAATGTCCGAGTTGATGCGAAATGTTTTGTTGTCGCGGATCAGGGCGGCGATGGACGGGGTGTTGATCATGATCTCGAAGATGGCCACCCGGCCCGGTTTGTCGCATCGGGGCAGCAAGAGCTGCGAGATGACCGCCTGCAGGACGGTGGAAAGCTGGATCCGGATTTGCTCCTGTTGGGTGTTCGGGAAGGCGTTGACGATACGGTCGATGGTCTTGGCGGCGCCCGTGGTGTGGAGGGTGCCGAAGACCAAGTGGCCGGTTTCCGCCGCGGTGATGGCGGCGTCCATGGTTTCCAGGTCGCGTAACTCGCCCACGAGGATGACGTCGGGATCCTGCCGGAGGGCGCGGCGCAGGGCTTCGGCGAAGTTGGGCACGTCCACGTTCACTTCGCGCTGGGTGACGACCGCCTTCTTGTGCTTGTGGTAGTACTCGATCGGGTCTTCGACCGTGATGATGTGGGCGTCATCGCGCTCGATGTTGATGATGTCGATCATCGAGGCGAGGGTCGTGGTCTTGCCGGAGCCGGTGGGGCCGGTGACCAGGACCAGACCGCGGGGCTTGTAGAGGAGTTCCCGGACGGAAGGGGGCAGGCCGATTTGTTCGAGGCTGAGAAGCTTGCTTGGGATCTGGCGGGCGACGACGCCAAACTGGCCTTTGGCCTTGAAGACGCTGACGCGGAAGCGGGCGAGTTCGCCGAAGGCGAAGCCGAAGTCGGCGCCGCCGCGCTCGCGAACATGCTGGATGTTTTCCTCGGAGGTGATGGTTCGCATGAGTTCCTCGGTGTCTTCAGGCCGCAAAGGGGGGCCTTCGACCTTGTGCAAGACGCCATGGAGACGGATGACGGGTGGAATCCCGACACGCAAGTGCAGGTCGGCGGCGTTTTCTTGCACCACCAACTGCAACAAATCGGACATCGAGTAGGACATTGCTTAAAGGAACTCAGGAGGCTCAGGTTGAAACGCGATGACTCGCCGCGGGCTTGCCGCAGGCCGGGGCCGGTCGTGAAACTCGGAATGGAGAGGGAACCGCTTCATTGGGTTTGTGGCTGAGGGGCGGGGGCTGTTAGTCGGTGTCGGTTGCCGTGGCGCGGATGACTTCGTCGGCGGTGGTAAGGCCCGCGAGGACTTTGCGCATGCCGTCCTCACGCAAGGTACGCATGCCCGTCTCGCGGGCGCGGATGCGCAATGCGGAGGAGGCGACCTTGTCGTAAATGAGTTTGCGGACCTCGTCATCGATCACGAAGACCTCGAAGATGCCAAACCGTCCGCGGTATCCGGTCTTGTTACACTCGCTGCAGCCACGGCCCTTTTTGAAGGTCGCGCCCGCAGCTTTGGCGGTGTCGATGTGGAGCGTGCGCAGCTCGGATTCGGTGGGGGTGTGCGGCGCGCCGCAGCGTTTGCAGACTTTGCGGACAAGGCGCTGAGCCATCAGGCACCGGGTGGAGGAGGCGACGAGGAAGGGTTTCACGCCGATGTCGATCAAGCGGGTGACCGCGCTGGGGGCGTCGTTGGTGTGCAGCGTGGAGAAGACCAAGTGACCGGTGAGGGAAGCGTTGATGGCGATGGTGGCGGTGTCCAGGTCGCGGATTTCCCCCAGCATGATCACGTTTGGGGCCTGGCGGAGCATCGAGCGCAGGGCGTGACCGAAGCTAAGCCCCACGGTCTCATTCACTTGCACCTGGTTGATGCCGGAGAGGACGTACTCGACGGGATCCTCCACGGTAATGATCTTGCGGTCGGGCCGGTTGATGAAATTGAGGACGGCGTAGAGCGTCGTGGTCTTGCCGGAGCCGGTGGGGCCGGTGATGAGGAGAATGCCGTCCGGCAGGCCGATCATCTTCTCAAAGGTCTGTTGATCGTCACTGAAGAAACCCAACTCGGGCAAGCCGAGTTTGAGACCCTCCTTGTCCAGAATACGCATGACGATGCTCTCGCCATGGGTCGTGGGCAGGCAGGAGACGCGCAGGTCGATCGTTTTGCCGCCGACCTGCGCCTGGATACGACCATCCTGAGGGATGCGCTTTTCAGCGATCGACATGGCCGACTGGATCTTGAGCCGGCTGATGATGGAAAGTTGAAGGCGCTTGGGCGGGTTCTTCATCTCATGGAGCACGCCGTCAATCCGGTAGCGTACCCTGAATCGCTTGGCCAGAGGTTCGAGGTGGATGTCCGACGCCCTCAGTTTGAAGGCTTCGACAATCATCCCGTTGACCAGCCTGATGATCGGGGCGTCCGCATCCACGACCGATCCGTCGTCAGAGGTGACTGCGGCGATCGTGCCCAGTTCGACATCCCCTTCGGTGATGTCCTGGATCATCTTGCTGACCGAGTCGTCCTTTACCCCGTAGTACTTGGAGATGGCGGCCTCGATGTCCTCGGGGCTGGCTACCGCCGGCGTGATCTCCGTGTGCAAGGCGTGCTGGAGGCCGTCCAGGGTGTCCAGGTCAGACGGGTCGCTCATGGCGATGACCACGCCGGTCTCCTCTTTCCTGACCGGAACGACGTTGTACCTCTTGGCGACGTGCCTCGGAACGGCGGCGATGACGTCGTCGCTCAGGCGCAGATCGTCCAGGTGAACAAACTCCGCTCCAAAATGGGTTGCCTTCGCTTGGGCGACGACGGCGGCGGTGAGCATTTCCTTGACGACCAGAGTATCCACCACCCCTTCGCCTGTGGAATCCGCGTCCTGGCGGGCGTTGCCCACCTGCTCGGCGGTCACATAGCCCATTTCCAGCAAACTATCTATCAAATAATCGTCTTTTGCAGCCACTATCGCCTTTCGCCCAATTACGAGGACTCACGCGTTGGAACCTACCCTCTAGACTACTGGGCAAGCGCCTGTTGTCAACGCAGACATCAACCCTAGACCAACCGGATGCGCTGGTGGAACTCTTTTTTTCGCCAAAGCCGGCCCCGTTCTGGTCCCGGGTTGCCCACGGACGAATCGTCTTACCAACGATCTCCGATTGGACAGAGCACCAGCGAAAGTATCTCGCTGTTCACAAGGAAAAATAAGCAGAACCTGTGCCACCCGTGGGCAAGCTGAAGGCTCAAGGACGCGGACTGAGCAGCAAGGCGAGGATCTTGCTCTTGATCGTACCAAACTTTGTCCTGGGTAGGACGAAGTTTGGTGCGGAAGCTCGGGCCTGCTCAAGAGCTGAACCTCATGGTCTCGGCTCCCACGCGGTTGCGTCCTCGTTTTGGTTGCCTGCCAGGACCTGATTCCGGCACAATCCCCCGTGATGAACGTTCTTGAAGAGCTGAAATGGCGGGGCCTGTTGGCCGACTGTACGGATGAGCTTGAGTTGACGAAGCGTCTGGCGTCGGGTCCGATGACGCTCTATTGCGGCTTCGATCCCACCGCCGACAGCCTTCATGCCGGCAATCTGGTGCCGTTACTGGCATTGCGCCGCTTCCAACGGTTCGGGCACCGGCCCGTCGCCGTGGCTGGGGGCGCTACAGGGCTCATAGGCGATCCCAGCGGCAAGAGCGCCGAGCGCCAACTCCTCACCCCGGAAACCCTTGCCTCCAACATTGCCAGCGTTAAGGAGCAACTGCGGCGCCTGCTGGATTTCGACGCTCCCGGAAACGCGGCGCGCCTGCTTGATAATGCCAGTTGGACCGCACCGGTCACCTTCCTCGATTTTCTGCGCGAGATCGGGAAGCACTTCTCCGTCAATGTGATGGTGAGCAAGGAGAGCGTCCGGGCTCGGATGGAGGACCGTGAGGCTGGGATCAGTTACACCGAGTTCAGTTACATGCTTCTCCAGGCGTTCGACTTCTGCCATCTGCGCAAGGAGTGCGATTGCGAGCTGCAAATCGGTGGCAGCGACCAGTGGGGCAACATCACCGCTGGCATTGATCTCTGCCGCAAGAAGCTCAACTTGCATGCCTTTGGCCTCACGCTCCCGCTCATTACGAATGCGGACGGCACCAAGTTCGGCAAAACCGTCGCCGGAGCGGTCTGGCTCGATGTCCGGCGGACGAGCGTGTACAAGTTCTACCAGTTCTGGATCAGGGTGGACGACCGTGACGTGATCCGATACCTGAAGTACTTCACGTTCCTCGGGCGAGATGAAGTGGAGGCGTTGGAGAGGCAGCACGCCGAAAAGCCCGAGGCGCGCCCCGCGCACAAAGCTCTGGCCAAGGCGGTCACCGACTTGGTCCACGGTCTGAGCGCCACTCAGGAGGCCATGCGCGCGAGCGAGATCCTCTTTGGCGGCGGCCTGGAGGGGATCTCCGAGGGGACCTTCGGCGAGATTGTGGGAGAAGTGCCGACCCGGGATTGCGAGAAGGGGCTTTTGGGTGGAAGCGGCGCGCCGTTGGTTGAGCTGCTGGTCCAAGCCGGCCTATCGCAGAGCAAAGGGCAGGCCCGAAAGGACATCGAGGGTGGCGGCATCTACGTGAACAACATCCGGGAAGGCTCAGCCCAGCGCCTCATCGTTGCCGGCGATCTTCTCTTCGGAAAGCATCTCTTGTTGCGCAAAGGCAAGCGCAATTACATGGTTCTCACTGTCAAAGAATAATCCTGCGGCGGGTGAAACTGGCGCGGGAACGTATCTTGCTGGAAAGTCCGGTCGATCTGGGCTAGACTGCACCACATGTCGCATCCACGTCGATTTGGGCTGAGTCTTGGGTTGATCACCGCCAACCTCCTCCTGGCGTTTTGGTGCTGCCTTTCCCTCGTGCCCGTTTCTCGGGCGGCGGACCGATTGGTTTGGCGCGAGAAGGAGAACTCGGTGGATGCGGACATCGACGGCTGTTCGTTGAACCGGCTGCTCGAACGCATCGCCGCGAAGACTCGGTGGCAGGTTTTTCTGGAGCCCGAGACGGAGCACACGGTCACCGCCAAGTTCAAGGGGTTGAAGTCCGGCGAGGCGTTGCGACGCTTGCTGGGCAACTTGAGTTTCGCCATTGTGCCGGCCACCAACGCTCCTCCCCGGTTGCTCGTCTTTCGCACTTCAATGCGGGCGGCGACGGATCTGGTGGCCGCTCCGGCGGAACTCGATCCGGGCGCCACAGGGAGCCACAAGATTCCGAACGAACTGATCGTCACCCTCAAGCCGGGCTCCAAGGAATCGATCGAGGAGCTGGCGAAGCGGTTGGGGGCAAAGGTCATTGGGCGAATGGACGATTTGCACGCGTACAGGCTTAAGTTCGATAGCGAAGAGGCGGCGCAGGCCGCGCGTCTGGCGCTGGCACAGAGCGAGGACGTGAGTGGAATTGACTCGAATTACGTTGTCGCGCGGCCCGACCGCCCCGAGGGCCTGGCTTTGGGCGGAGTGGCGCCGCTCCTGCTCCGTCCGAACGCGGGCTCCGACACTAGCAGGATCATCATCGGGTTGGTGGATACCGGCGTCCAGACGCAGGGCACGGTGGTGAAGGGTTTCCTCCTGCCGGGGGTCTCCGTGGCTGGGGATGGGACGCAGGCCGCGGATCAACTGGCGCATGGGACGGCAATGGCGGAGACGATGCTCTACAGCCTTGCGAACGGGAAGGAGGGCACCACACCCGTCCGCATCCTTCCGGTGGACGTTTATGGAAGCGCGGAGACCACGACGACGTTTGAGATCGCCAAGGGCATCCAGGCCGCGGTCAACTCTGGGGCCACGATTATCAATCTGAGCCTGGGCGGGGAAGGGGATAGCGGTTTCCTTCAGCAACTGATCAAGGCCGCCCACGACCAAGGGGTCATTTTTGTGGGCGCGGCGGGAAACTCTCCGGTGACGACCCCTACGTACCCGGCGGCCTATCCCGAAGTGATCGCCGCGACGGCCAGCACGCGGGGCGGCTCGATCGCGTCCTACGCGAACAGGGGTGATTTCGTTGATGTCGCGGCACCGGGCACGAGCATCGTTCCCTTCATGGACCGTTCTTACTTGGTGGTGGGAACCTCCACCGCTACTGCGTACATTTCCGCCGCCACGGCCGCTCTCATGTCATCCACGGGAAAGCGGGGCGCCGCGTTGGAAGCTCAGGTCCGGCAGACCTTCGGACTGGTGGTGCCCGCGCCCGGTGGAAAGTGACTTTTAACGGAAAACTACTTGCGTTTTCTCCAGCCCAACAGACCCAACATTCCCAATGCGCTGAGGTCAGCGAGGTAGGTGGTAGGCTCCGGAACCGCGCTGGTTGAAGTGACCGTCACATCATCGAAGAGCGCCGTGCTATCCCCTACGGTTGCGACGGTGAAGAGAAGTTCGCCGGCGGTCCCCAGCGGCGTGAACGGAAACGAGGCGAAGTAGTAATGCCCGGTGGTGGACGGTGTCACGTTGATCAGGGTGCCCACCTCGTCGCCATTGAAGCTCACAGCGATGTTGATGTTCGGTACCATGTATTTGCGGGCATCATAATAGAATTCAGAATTCGACTAGACGTGGACCGTATAGCATAAACAAATGTGAATTGTCCGTACACTTTTGAGACATGTTTGATCACTGTTGGGACATTGCTGCTTAACTCGGTTTGTCCGAAAAGTGGGCTTTCCTTCCCTGCTTGCCCATGGCACACTCTCTACCCTCGAAGATGTCTTTCGATCTTGAACGGATGCAGGCGCGGGCGGCAGAACTCGCTGCGCGGGGTGTTTACCTCGGTACATCGAGTTGGAGGTACGAGGGTTGGATGGGCCAGCTCTACACCCCTGGACGATACGAGTACCGGGGCAAAGTGGCCAAGACCCGCTTCGAGCGTGATTGCCTGAGCGAGTACGCCGAGGTCTTCAAGACCGTCTGCGTCGATGCCGCCTACTACACCTTCCCTACCCGGCAGCACCTGGAGCGGATGGCGGGCCAGGTGCCGGAGGATTTCTTCTTCGGCTTCAAGGTGACCGACGCCGTCACGATCAAGACGTATCCGAAGCTGGATCGCTTTGGTGATCTGGCGGGGAAGGCCAACGAGAAGTTTCTCAACGCCGACCTGTTCGTGACGGCCTTCTTGCACCCCTGCCAATCGGTCCGCTCGAAGGTCGGGCTGCTGATGTTCGAGTTTTCCAGGTTTTGGCCAACCGATTATGAGCATGGCCGGGACTTCATCGCGGACCTGGACAAGTTCCTGGGCCAGCTCCCGAAAGGCTGGCCGTACGGGGTGGAGATGCGCAACCGCAACTGGCTCAAGCCGGAGTATTTCGAGTGCCTCGCCCGGCACCAGATCGCCCACGTCTTCAACTCTTGGGAGGCGATGCCTCCAGTCGGCGAGCAGATGGCGATGCCGGGCAGTCGGACCAATCCCGACCTGACCGCCGCCCGGTTCCTGCTCAAGCCCGGACGGAGGTACGAGGAGGCAGTGCAGACGTTCCAGCCGTACGACAGGACCAAGGAGGTCAACGGAAAGGCCAGGAAAGCCGGAGCGGCGTTGATCACGGATGGTCTGAAGGCCACGGGCCGCAGGACCTTCATCTATGTCAATAACCGGCTTGAAGGCAACGCCCCGCTCACGATCGAGGCGATGGTGGAGGAGGCGTTCCCAACCTCGGAACCTCCCATGCCGTGAACTTGCTCGACGCGCATTTTCTCTTTGCCTCCCTCATCTGGGGGTCCATCGGCACGGGATACTGCATCTACGGCAAGCGACAGCAATCCTGGGTGCCACTGGTCGGGGGGGTGTTGATGGTGATCGTGTCCTATTTCATCGGCTCCGCTTTGTTCATGTCGCTGATTTGCATCGGGCTGATGGCAGCGGTCTATGTGCTGCTGAAGCAGGGTTACTGAAGGGCGCCGGGGAGCCTGCTGAGGACAGCGAGCCCTACCTTCGGTGGGTGGGGCGCGACGTCCCTATCGCGCCGCCTTATTGCGACTCGCGCCACGCAAAGTCCCCGGTGTCCACCTGCCAATCCTGGCCAAAGAATCCCGCCACTCGCACCCCATCGGCGCCCCGGGCCAGCATTTCCGGGCCAATTACCAGGCAATCCGGAACCCCCCCGCCGGACAGGAAGTAACCGAGCCGCTCGGTCAAACGTAATCCCGGAATCCCCGAGCCCGCGACCACTCCCACCAGAGCGTCCGGATCCGAGGGGCTGGGTTGGAGAAACAGGCAGCCGAGGTCCTCCCCGGTCAACTCGCGTTGGCCGATCTTGACGTTGTTGCGACGCACTTGGACGGGGCTGCGGGACAGGAGGACCGGCCAGGTGGCATTCAGATCGGCGTTGCCAAAAACAATCACATTGCGCTTGCGGAGCGGGATGGGGCGCGTGCCTGGCGCTTTGGAGCTCGTGTCTCGGCTCTCGGGTTCATGCCCTTTCAAGGCTTTGAGGTAGTCCGTGTCGCTCATGACGTCCACCGAGCCATTTCCCCGATACCAAAACGCCTCCGCATCGTAGCGCGCCCTGGCGAGAGTCCATTTGTTCTCCTCCGAGGTTCCCTGGGTGCCATAGACAAAGACCATGTGGTTGCGGAACGCTTCTCGGAACGGTCCCGAGCGGGCTGGGTTCTTCACCAGGGCCGACGGGTAGTCACTTAGGGTCCATCGCCCCTCTTGCCTGGCCAGGCACACGAACGGTACGCCCGGGTGCTTCCCAGCGGACGTCGCGAGCACAGGGAAGGGGACTTTCTCGAGCTTTTGGCCATCCAGTTCGATGGTCATTGGGGAGCCTGGGCGGATCGAGGGCAGCTCGAAGCACAATTGCGAGACATTCGTGGTCGTGCCAGCAATCCGCCGGATCGCCGGGTCGCAGCGAACATCGACGCAACTGGGTTCGAGCTGCCGTTCCTGCGCCAGGATCCGCACCCAGTGCGAACGGTGTGAGACTGCCGGGTTGACTGTGACAAAGCGCACGCGGCGCACCGCCTCATCCGCCGGGATTGCGTGGTGGGCAAAGAAGTCGAACATGGGGGCCCAATCGACACAATCGGCGCCCGGCTCGTCGGAGGCATCCCACCAGTGGCCGGCGCCCGGTTGTTCGTGGAAATCGAGGTCGCGGTGGAATTCGCCCAGGAGGCGCCGCATCTCCCGGGCCTGGGTGACCGGCACGTTGTCATCAGCGTCGCCGTGCAGAATATAGACTCCTTCCTGGAGATAATTTGTGGCCATAAGCAGCGTGTCGCCGCTGGCGGCGGAGCGGCGCAAGAGCTGTTGAATCGCGTTGGTCGGCGGGGGCTGGTTTCGAGAGGCATAAGACGAGAAGCTGATCCAGCCGGCGCTCGGGCCGATTGCGGCGAACCGGTCCGGGTACACCGCTCCCAGATGCCAGGTCCCGTGGCCGCCCATCGAGTGGCCGGTCAGGTAGATGCGGGACGGGTCCGGCTGGTAACGCTCTGTTGCCAACGCCAGCACTTCCATCGCATCCCAACGGCCCCATTCTTCCCAGTCGAACCCATAGGGCCGCCGGTTGGTGGGGGCAACCAGGACTCCCCACTTCTTGGGCGAATACGCGTCCGCCTGGCCCATCGCCTCCACGCCTGCGCCATGCAAAGAAAGGAACAGGGCGGGATGCGACATTCTTCCGAACGGCGGCGGGTTGACGGCGTAGTATTGCACGCTGTCCTCGATCGTGCTTCGGAACGTCCGCCGGTAGGTTTGGTCCGGTTGCCTGATTCGCAGGTTGACCTGGGCGCGGGCCCGCGCGCTGGAGGAGTTCCGGTCCACCGCTTCAAGCGTGACCTGGCACACGTTCGTGGCTCCCGGGCGGGAAGGGTAGTAGAGGAAAGGGGCTTTCCTGGCTCCAAGCGCCGGGATCGTGGTGACCTGGGCGGCGGCCCGGTTGCCGACCGCGCGCAACGAGGCGGTGACGGGATGGGTCGTTGCATTCTGAAGCACCACCGCACCCCATAGCGGTTCGCTCTCGCCGCCTACGATGTCTGGCAAGCTGCTATCGGACGTATCGATCATCAGCGTGTGGGTTGGTTCGACCAGGTTCGCCCGCAACGCGCCGCGTCCGGCTTGAAACAGAAGATCATTCGTCCCCGTCCGCAGCAGCACTGGCAGGCGCAAATAGCCGTGGGCGTAACCATCCCCCGGCCGGATCTCACCGTTGACATAAACGAGGCTGTGCCCCGACGCGTGAAGGACCATGACCTGTTCTTTGGGGCTGACCACCGCCCAATGGATGTAGCCCGCCCGGCCGCCATCCCCGCTGAACGCACCGTCCTTATCGGCTGTGACCTTCCGCCAGGTCTGTTCGGTGCCGTCCAGCAGCGTGAAGGTCTCGCCTTCCACAGGGGCCTTCCATTTCCCGGCGACAATCAACGCCTCCACCGGGTCGGTATGCACCGCCGACCGCCCGGCACCACGCCCGCCAAGCCGCAGAGACAGTGCCTCCCTGAGAGGAATTTCCCTGGAACTAATCGTCGATGCCTCCCCGGCGCAAGCCGTCCGCGGCAAAGAATGGATGCCGATGAGAACGCAGAGAGTTCCTGTAAGCAAGAAACGCATCCGGGAGTGTTAGCCGGGGAGATGCGTCCCGACAATTCAAAATCGCCCCAAAAACATACGGGTGGCCACAGCGAAGCAATGTCCGGTACAAGGCTGGGCTTTGGTCACAATTCAGCGACCTCTACGGTGACTGTTTTTCTCCGCTCAAGCCATCCTCAGCCACGTCGCAGATTTTGGCGCGCAGACCTTTTGCGGGTGGCCAGCTCGAGAGTTCTCGCCCTCCTGAGAACTGCGGGCTGCGGATTTGACTTTATCCGCCGAGCCGATAAGGTCGGTTCATGTTCCGTCTTTGGTTGCTCCTTGGGGTATTCTCGGTGCGGTTGGCCACCGCCGACGAGATTGCCTTCGCCCTCACGGGCGATGCATGGAGATGGTGCAAAGGAACCGCCGAACCGTCCTCTCCCCCCGAGGCATGGCGTCAGCCCGACTTCAATGACGCGGCGTGGACCACCGGACGCGCCGGCTTTTCATGGCATTATACCGGCTACGAAGCGACCGCCTTTCCCGAGGATTTGGTTGACCCGTTCTCGATTTACCTGCGTCGCCAGTTTGTGGTGGAGGACCCATCCACGGTCCAGTGGCTGGTTCTGAGGATTGATTATGACGATGGGTTTGTCGCGTTTCTGAACGGAGTGGAAGTAGCGCGCCGTGGTCTGCCAGGTGCGGAAAATACGTTCGTTCCCTTCAACACGCCGGCCTCAAGGCGGGCGAGCGGTAACCCGGAAGTGGTTGACCTGACTCGGTGGGCAGGCGTGCTGAGGCCTGGAACTAACATCCTCGCTCTACAGTGGCATGCCGCCTATTCATCGCCCTACTCGCGGCTCCTGCTCCCGGAATTACTCGCGAACTTCACACGCGGTCCCTTTTTGCAGAACACGTCCGCCAATCGTCAGGTGATCGTCTGGCAGACGCCGGTCCCGAGCGACACCGTGGTGGATTTTGGTCCCGGACCGATGTTCATGATTAGCAAAAGGGATCCGAGCCTCGTCACCTCGCACATTTCGGTTCTGACCAACCTGGCGCCGGATACCAAGTACTACTATAGGGTTTCAAGTTCAGACGGGCTTCGGTCGGCTGTCTCGGCAATCCGGACCTTCCGGACATTCAAGGCCGAAGGGCCGGTCCGCTTCACCGTGGTGGCGGACGCCGGGCTGGGGACGATGGGGCAGTTAGGGGTTGCGGAAGGGATGCGGGACGCCCATCCGGACTTGGTGCTGGTCGCAGGGGACCTTGTCTATCCCTGGTATTACGAGGGGCGGACCGATTTTCATTTCTTCAGCGTCTATCACGAGCAAATGCGCGAGACGCCGGTCTTCACCGTCGCGGGGAATCATGAAGCGGTTCTGGGGGTGGAACAGAGTTATCTGGAGGACTTCGTCCTTCCCACTAACTCGGTGCCCCCTGAGGTGCATGAGCTTCGCAAGACGGGCCCGGAGTTCTACTACTCGTTCGATCATGGCGACGCCCATTTCGTGGGACTCTATGTCCCGCTCATGTCGGCGCGGTTCGCGTTGACTAACGGAGATCCCCAACTGGTTTGGCTGGAGTCCGACTTGGCTGCGAGCGCCAAGCCTTGGAAGATCCTCTTTCTGCATCACCCGCTGGCGACCTCGGGGAGCCACCGCCGGGATGACTACGATTTTGATGGCGTGGACGACGCGACCGGCCTTGCGAATCTGCTGCTTCCTATTGCCCGACGGCATGGCGTCCAACTGGTGCTCTCCGGCCACGACCATGTCTATGAGCGCTTCAACCCCATGGGGGGCGTCTATGCGGTGGTCACGGGAGGTGGAGGCGCCTACCTCTACAGCCTGACGGAACTCGACCCAGCCAGCGCCCAGTTCTGGCGTCGCTATGAGTTTGTAACGGTGGACCTGGCTGGCGACTCCATGCAGGTGCGTGCCACGGACGACAAGGGCGTGGTTTTCGACACCATGTTCATCCAGCGCACCCTGCCGCCGCCCCGGGTCTATGACGCCGTGTGGAACACGCCGATGGCCGGTCCTTCGGGAGGGGACGACGGCGACGGGAACTCGGCGGGCCAAACCTTCGATTTCGCGGGCGAGCCCATTCCGACGTTGCCAGGCGAGTTTTCGAATCTTGGACGGGTGTTCGTCAACTATGACCACTCCCAGCTCTATATTGGTTTCGATCAGGCGATGATCTACAGCGACAACAACCTCTTTCTTTTCATCCAGTCCCCGCGGCTGCCTGGCGTGAGCACCATGGCCGGGTTGGGGAATGGTGTCGTGGACCCTCTAGGTGAAGGGGCGGACGGGCTTGATTTTCTCGAAAACCTTGGCTTCACCCATTTCACCCCCGCCGTCGCTTGCATCCTCGGAGATGAGTTCGGGGACGGTCAGTTCCGAAGCTTCACGCGCGCCAATCATGTGACAACGTATATCAACGGAGTTCTATCGGACACCGTGCGGACGAACCTGGCTCTCAACATCGGGCAGGGCGTTTTCCGGTTGGACGCCGGCTTCAGCGATGTGCCGGGCGTCAAGGTGCGGCAGTTCAACCGGTCTCCACAGAGCGGGCCGGTCCCGGGAGAACAGAACGCCAACTTCATCGAGGTGGCCATCCCGCTTGCCGAACTGGGTCTGGTTCACGGAGACAGGATAAAGCTCGGTGGCGTGGTGGGTGGAGCCTTGTTTTCGACGGACCCCAATGCGCAGACGCGCCTGCTCGACAGGTCGTTCCTCGGGGTAAGCCTCGTCGGGTCCGGGCAGGGTCCGTTTCTCCTCGACGGCGTCGAGGTGCAACTTGGTCCGGATCTGGATCCGGATGGCGACGGCCTGACCTCCGTTGAGGAGGCCCTGCTTGGCACCGATCCGACCAACCCGGATACCGACTCGGACGGTCTTCCCGACGGGTGGGAGGTCGAAATGGGGTTCAACCCCCTGAATCCGGTTGGGCGCGACGGCGGCGGAGGCGACCCAGATGGGGATGGGTTTACCAACCGCCAAGAGTACCTCGCCGGCACCGACCCGCTCAATCCAGCTTCGGCCTTGCGGATGACTGCGGCTCGGCATTCCGGGCGGCTGCGCATCGTGTGGACGGCGGTTCCCGGTCGAAGCTATCAGATCGAATATGCCAACTCGGTGGACGGCGCTTTCATCCCGCTGCCGAACGTCGGATTTCCCCGGCTAGCCGTCTCGGCATCGGAAGCGGTGGATGTTGAGGACCCAAGTGCCTCATCCTCCGGCTCCCGTTTCTACCGCGTGCGGGTAGGGCCGTAGGGTCACCGAGGATGAACCTGGTCGGACGTCGTGCGCGGGGGAGAAAGTCAGAGCGGACTGACGTCCGCCGCTACCCCTGCGAGCAAGCGCCGTATGAGGGCATGCGGCCTACAGAAGCCCCAAGCCCTCGTAGGCCCGGTCCCCCGACGGGGTGCTGGAGTTATGGACGTATTGAGATGGTTCGTTTGATCGAGCGCCCTCCCCGGTGCCGTCCGGCCCGGCGGGCGAGAGCGCAGGAATGGACGTCGCAGAGGACTCGTGCAGAATAGTGTTCCATATGTAACACCATTCTGTACTGCACTTTTTACCCTATGCCGCCGGCATCAACAGCCACTCGTAGGCCGGTTGGACGATCACCCCCGGTGGCGCTTGCGTCGGCATCGCATCGCGGGTCAAAGTCAGCAATCGCCTGGTGGCCTTCGGATATTCGCGTGCAGCCCCTTCGAGTGCGCGGAATTCCCTTTCCTGAATCTCGGGCATGGTAGGGCTGGTGCATACCTGGACCAGCTCTTCACGGCCGTCAAAGTACCGCGTCAGAAAGTCCACTTCATATCCATCCTCAGTCCGCACATAACCCACTTCCGCCCCCCGCCGATCCAGTTCGTGAACCACCACCGTTTCCAGAGCATGCCCCAAGTTGGCTCGCCCGGAGCGGTCAAACGCGCCAATCAGCCCTGGGTCCACCGGATAAACTTTGCGCGGATTGGAATTCCGCCTCCGCTCCGATTCCGTAGCCAGCGCGACGGTTCGGACCAGGAACGCATCCTCCAGTTGCCCCACCATGGCGTGCAACGTGTCTTTTCCCACACCCTCTCCTTGCGACTTCAAGTCTTGGGCGAACTTATGGACGCTGAACAAAGAAGCGGCGTTTTTGAGGAACTGACGCGTCAGCCAGCGCAACGCGGCGACCTGCGACACTTGGTACCGCTCCACCACATCCCGGAAAAGCACTGTATCGACATACCCCTGCAACAAGTTCACGCGCACTTGGGGGCTCAACCCCTGCGCCTCGGGAAAGCCGCCCTCAGCCAAATAGGCAAGAAAATGGCTTTCCAGTCGCGAGCGATCAGCCGGTGCCAGCCAGTCCGGCCGTTCGGGCTCCGCTCCGCGATGCCGCAGGAACTCACGGAAGCTGAATGGCCGGATGATGGTCTCCATGCCGCGCCCCCGCAGCGAGGTATGGACCTCACGGCTTAACATGCGCGCCGAAGATCCCGAGACCACAATCTCAACCTGTTCCGTGTCCAGCATCCGGCGTACAAACCGCTCCCACCCCGAGACCCACTGGATTTCGTCCAGCAGCCACGTTACCCTCTCCCGGCCGCGAAACTGCGGGAAGCGCCGGTAGTACTCCTCGACGAGGCTGTTGAGTTGCTCGATCGGCAATTCCGCCAGGCGCTCATCATCGAAATTCAGGTAGAGCGTCCTTTCGGCAGCCTGTCCTCCAACTAAACGCTCGGCATGCACCTGGTGAAGGTAGGTCGTCTTTCCAGCCCGCCGCATGCCGATGATCGCGTGGGCTTTCCCGGGCACCGCCGGTAATTGGGCGTCGCGTCGCGTCGCCTGGCGCGGTGCGCGCAGGACGGCCGCGTTCAGTGCCTCATGCAGCACCGGATGGAGAACGTTGCTCATTGCTTCAGTAGCCTGTCGCAAATGTGTACTTTAAGCAAGGACACATTTGTTTGTATCCGTATCCACAGAAAATCCACATCCTTAACAGATTGGTTGCCAACAGATTACGTTCGCGTTAATGGATATCCTCCTCCCAGCATCCGCGCGTTTGCGGCGGCCAGCCATCGCATCAAAGGCACACGGACTTCCGTGGCTGTCGTCCTGGAGCACTTGGGGAGGGTGAGTCGCATGAGGACCTGCGGCCGGACCTCCGTGACTTGGGGCATAACGATCTGAGGGCATGCACGAATTCATCGGCTTTGACCGGTTGCTCCCTGCCACAGGGTTGCGTCAATCACCGCCACGAGCCTTCAGGAACTGTCGGCCTGTGTCGGAGGGCGTGACCGGAACCTTGATGGTGACCGTGTTGGTGACGGAAAGGGTCCGCAGCAGCGTCCAGACCACAAGGTCATCCGAACTCAAGAGTTCCACGAGCCGTGGGGCGGAGGAGCGGATGTCCAGTTCCAGGATGCCAGCGGAGCTGCCAAGTCGTGGGTGGACCTCCAAGGCGGGCACGAGGGTTGGGTTGAAGACGAGTTGCCAGGCCCGTCTGATTGGTCTGGCATTCGCCTACGTAGAGCCAGCGGCCGTCAGGGGTTTCAGACATTTCTGAGGGGCTCAGGGAAAGAGGGATGGTGTTCAGGACCACCCCGTCGGAGATCCGGAGTACCACGATCGCGGCCGGAGCGGGTCTCTTCGCATACAGCACCCCACGGATCGTGTCGAATTGCGCAAACGCAAACTCGGGGGGCAACCTGTAAACCGTTTCGACGGCGGCGCTGAAACCGCTGCTCAGTGCTACGGTGTTATGTGCAAGGCACAGACCAACGACAAGCGACTTGAGAACTCTCATCGGAACGCATCCTGCGCCCCCGTCGGATGATGTCAATCAGTAAGCTGCCATGAAATAACCCGTTCCATAATTCCATACAACACAACCCGCGCGAGGCGCAGTTGGTTCACACCTGAGCCATGAACTCGTACATCATCTGTCCACTGGTGCCGCAGCGGGCCTCGGCCATATTCTCTGCTCGCGACGGCGAACGGTGCGCGCGGGAGGGAAGCTCGAGCGGGCTGACGTCCGCTGCTACGAGCGAGCGCCGAGGGGGGGGACGCGGCCTACAGGCGCCGGGCAGAAGCCCCAGGCTCTTGTAGGCCCGGTCCCCCGACCGGGCGCAAACGGGCTCTTAAACCGGACCGCCAGCAATGCCCTTCTGGTAGCGTTGGGCCACGAAATCCCAGTTGATGACGTTGTGGAAGGCGGCCACGTAATCGACTCTCCGGTTCTGGTATTTCAGGTAATAGGCGTGCTCCCAAAGATCGATTCCCAGAAGGGGGGTCCTGCCCTGCGAGAGCGGTGTGTCCTGGTTCGGGGTGGTTTCGATGCGCAGGCCTTTCCCCTCGAGGGTGAGCCATGCCCAACCGCTTCCGAAGACACCGATGGCGGCGTTGGAGAAGTCCTGCTGGAACGTGGCGAGGCTGCCAAATTGCGCTTCGATGGCCTTGGCAAGTTCCCCGGACGGCTTGGCTGCTTCCCCCTTTTTCAAGAGTTGCCAGAAGAAAGTGTGGTTGGCGTGGCCTCCCCCGTGGTTGCGGACCGCCACACGGATCTTTTCCGGGACTGCCGCCAGATTGCGTAACAGCTCCTCCACCGGCTTGCCGGCCAGGTCGGGGTGGTCCGCGACCGCCTTATTCAGGTGTTGGACATACGCGGCGTGGTGCTTGTCGTGGTGGATCTCCATGGTGCGAGCGTCGATATGGGGTTCGAGCGCATCGACCGGATAGGGCAGGGGAGGCAGCTTGAAAGGACCGGCGGCAGCCGGGGGAGTGGTTTGGGCGGCTCCTGTGGAGGCGGCAAATGCGCAGGCCGCCGCCGCCAGGGTCGCCTGTTTAAGGGCTTGGCGTCGATTCATCATAATTCGTTCTTTTTTAGTTCACGTTCACTTACGATTATCGAGGCAACGGTGAATTAAGTCAAACGCGGGGCCGAACTCGGGGGTTTTGACTTTCCGCGGAACTTCGGCCAGAATCCGACGATGAATGTGATTCGGCACACGGACCCGGGGTTCAGAGAGGCGCTTGACCGCCTACCCGGCGCATCGAGCCTGTTCGAGCCGGCTATTGAGCAGCGCGCTCGCGAAGTGGTCGCGGCCGTGGCGGAGCGCGGTGATCAGGCTCTGGTCGAGCTTACGGAGCGCTTCGACGGCGTTGTCCTGACTCCCGGGCAACTGGCCGTGACGCAGGCTGAGCTTCTGGGAGCCTCGGTGGGCGCAAGCCCCGAGTTGCGGAAGGCGCTCAGGTTCGCCACCCGGAACATCGAGAGTTTCAGTCGCAAGTCGCTCCGGAAGAACTGGTCGAGCCGCAACGGGCAGGGGGCGCGGGTGGGGGAGAAGTTTGACCCATTCCACCGGGTCGGCATCTACATCCCTGGCGGCACGGCCCCCCTGGTTTCCACGGCATTAATGACAACCGTACTGGCTCGAGTGGCGGGGTGTCCTGAGATTGTCGTCTGCACCCCGTGCGGGAAGACGGGCGAGGTGAATGCCGCCCTCCTCTTGGCGGCGCGGACGGCTGGGGCGACGGAGATTTACCGCGTCGGTGGCGCTCAAGCAATTGCCGCCATGGCCTTGGGCACGGAAACCATCAAGCCCGTGCAGAAGATCTTCGGGCCTGGCAACGCCTACGTCGTGGCCGCCAAGCGGCTGCTGTTCGGACGTGTGGCAATCGATCTGTTGCCCGGGCCCAGCGAACTCCTGGTCCTCGCGGACGATGCCGCCGACGCCCGTTTTATCGCTGCAGATCTGCTGGCGCAGGCCGAGCACGGGTCCGGGCATGAACGAGTCTGGCTGGTTACTCCTTCGGCCCGGCTCCTCAAGGCTGTCGAGAAGGAGATTGCGCGGCAGTTGCCGAGCCTCCCGCGCCGGGAATACATCGAGCCGACCCTAAAGGCCGGCGGCTGGCTGATTCAGGTGAAAACGCTCGCGCAGGGAATCGAACTGGCAAATCGAATTGCCCCGGAGCATTGCGAGATTCATACGCGCGACACGACGGAGGCGGTATCCAAAATCGTTACGGCTGGCGCGATTTTTGTCGGACAGTGGTCTCCGACAGTCCTGGGGGACTACGTGGCCGGCCCCAGTCACACCCTGCCTACCGGCGGCGCTGGAAGGAGCTTTGCCGGCCTGACCGTGGACCAATTCCAGCGACGCACCAGCGTAGTGGAGTACGACCGGGCCGCCTTGGCAAAGTCCGTACTCGCGGTGGACACCTTCGCCGGGCTTGAGGGGTTGGAAGCGCACGCACGCTCGGCAACGGTCCGCTTCAACGGGAGTGGCAAGGGCGGGAGGTCGAGGACCAAATGAGACAACTGACGGACTCGAAACAACGCGTTGTTCAGAAGCTGATTCGCAAGCGGTTGCGGCGTCTCCAGGCTTATGTACCGGGGGAGCAGCCCAAGGTGGAGGGACTCATCAAGCTCAACACCAATGAGAATCCTTATCCGCCCTCTCCCGCGGTGTTGGAGGCGGTGAGGGCTGCCGTGGACGGTCGGTTGCGGCTTTACCCGAACCCTACGTCCGAGCCGCTCCGGCGCGGCCTCGCCCGCTTGCATGGTTGCGCGCCGGAAAACATCTTGGTGGGCAACGGCTCGGACGAACTGCTGGCACTGGCCACGCGGGCGTTCGTGGAACCGCAACCTGAGGGGGGCGTGGAAATGACCAAACAGGGCGATGCCGCCCGTTGCTCGCGCAGCAGCGTCCAGTATTTCACCCCCAGCTATTCTCTCTATCCCGTTCTTGCGGACATCCACGGAGCGCGCCGAAGCGCGGTCCCTCTCAAGCCGGATTTCGAGCTCCCGTCCGTTAAGGAACTGCGCGGGGCCGGCGTATGGGATTTCAAAGCCGCCCTGAGCTTCATCACGACGCCGAACGCGCCGAGTGGACGCGGCTACGCGACGTGTGAACTAAGGACCCTCTGCGCCGCGCAGCGGGGAGTGGTGGTGCTGGACGAGGCCTACGTCGATTTTGCCGCCGGGAACGCGATGAGCCTGGCGCTCACGCACCCGCACGTTCTGGTGGCCCGGACGTTCTCGAAGGCGTTTTCGCTTTGCTTTCAGCGTGTCGGCTACTTCGTTGGGCATCCCGGGCTCGTTGAAGCGTTGGAGAAGATCAAGGACAGCTACAACGTGAACGGTCTGGGGCAGGTGGCCGCTTTGGCCACCCTGGACGATCTTGAGTATTACCGCGCCAACTTTCGGAGGATTATACGGACGCGCGAGGCGTTGGGCGCGGAGTTGGCCGACCTCGGGTTCACGGTACTGCCCAGCCAGACGAATTTCCTCTTCGTGCGTCCGCCGCGCTTCCCGGCCGAGGAATGGCTGGATCGCCTGCGCGAGGGCAATGTGCTGGTCCGTTGGTTTAGGGCTCCGGAGACGAGGGACTATCTACGTATCACGATCGGCAGCGAGGAGGAGACTGGGGTGTTAGTGCGGGTTGTACGATCGATCTTGGGTCGCACCCGACCCTGATCCGCGGGGAGGGCTTATCACCGTTCTTGACGAATCCTTCGCCAGGGCTCAGGAACCGTCCATCCCCCTTGCCGACCATGGCTTGCATGGACATAGTCATGGCGGGTAGGGGACGTGGTGACGCGACTCGCTTCCGCCGGAAATCCGCCCGAATTCCGCCGTTTTTTGGCTTGCACTTGGCTTCTTTCAGGCGCATATTAGAAACGTCAAATTTCTATATGGCAGATTGTCAGTTCAGTATTGTGCATGAATAAGCCTCAACTTGGAGGGGTGTCTTGAGCCGCCCCTACTCTCCCCGTACTCCTCCCCCTCCCGGTTCCTTCGTTCGGATCAATGGGAAGATCCGTGCCCGTGAGGTGCGTGTTATCGGCCCTGACGGGCAGCAGGTTGGTGTCATTCCGCTCCACGAGGCTATCAGCATGGCTCGGGCGCGGGATATGGACTTGGTGGAGGTGGCTCCCAACGCGGTGCCCCCCGTCTGCCGAGTCATCGACTATGGCAAGTATCGTTACGAACTCGCCAAGAAGGAAAAGGAATCGCGCAAACACCAGCACGCTAACCGCGTGAAGGAGATCCAGCTTAGCGCCTCCATCTCCGTTCACGATTTCGAAGTGAAAAAGAGCCACGCGATTGACTTCCTTTGCGACGACATGAAGGTGAAGGTGACCCTTCGTTTTCGCGGGAGAGAGATGGCGCACCAGGAATTTGGAATCAAGGTCGTCCAAAGACTGCTCAAAGACATTATCCCCTATGGGCACCCGGATGCGGACCCCAAGCTGGTCGGCAAGGGGTTGAATGTGATGATCAGCCCGCTGCCACGCAACAAGCGGGCCAAGAATCCTAATCTGGCTCCCGGCTCCGAGGGACGAGACGATGTCTTGGATGTTCCTGACGAGGTGGACGAAGAGGCCGACGAGGCGTCCGAAACTCCCGAGTCTGCTGCGTCCACGAGGATTGAGCCTACCGTGCCCGCGGGTGGTGAGAAGGCACAGGACGGGAGTTTTGCCAATAACCCCTTCACGGCTCTCGACGCCAAAGTGGAAGATCGGTCGCTAGCCTAAGCTGACTAGGTCAGCTTAGGAAAAAAGCGGCGCGCTGTTGCGCAGGTGGATTCGCTCAGTTCTTCAAGTGAGAGCCCTTTCACCTGTGCTGCCACAGTTGCAGTGTCCCTGACGTGAGCAGGCTCACAACGCTTCCCTCGATACGGCACGGGGGCGAGGTAGGGGCAATCCGTTTCAAGC
>ORJL010493065.1_pt1 | contig 22781 bp, 22 predicted proteins | sample 1779941 | NCBI WGS metagenome assembly ORJL01 (sample SAMEA104232317, study PRJEB22302) | groundwater metagenome | biome: forest; feature: aquifer; material: groundwater | place: USA | collected 2011-08-07 | depth 5.8 m
CCACATCTTCAAGCTGGGCCGCGTCTACACCAACGCCTTCCACGTCACCTTCCTGGACAAAGACGGCCAGGAGCAGGTCATCACCATGGGGTGCTACGGCATCGGCGTGGGCCGTATGCTCGGCGCTGCCGTGGAGCAGAGCCACGACGAGCGCGGCATCATCTTCCCGCCCGGCATCGCCCCCTACGATGTCCACCTCGTGGGCCTCAACCTGGACAACCCGGCGGTGAAGGAGGCGGCAGACTCCCTCTACGCCCAGCTCCAGCACGCCGGCCTTGACGTCCTCTACGATGACCGCGATGAGACCGCCGGGGTCAAGTTCAATGACGCCGACCTCCTGGGCATGCCGGTCCGCATCACCGTCAGCCCCCGCACCCTCCGGGACAAGTCCGCCGAGGTCAAGGGCCGCAGAGAGCCCCGTGAGGCCGCCCGCCAGGTGCCGCTGGACCAGGTGACCAAGACCGTTGTGGACTTGCGCAAGGCGTTGGAGTAGGAAATGCTGGCCGTCCGCACGCACAACTTGGTAGACTGACTACGCACCGTCCATTCGTGCCCCTGTAGCTCAGAGGATAGAGCGGCGGTTTCCTAAACCGTGCGCCCGGGTTCGAGTCCCGGCAGGGGTACCAGTCATCTCCCTGCTGCCAGTCCGCCACCCCACCGTCGGCCACTCTTCCAAAGCACCAAAGTAGTATGCAGGGTTGGGTATTTTGCACTAATACCGTTCTTGTAAACCATTCACCTTTCTTGCATAACTAATTGCACAGGTCTAACGAAGCTGGTACTATCGCCGCAACCCTCTTTACGGTGGGGGGTACCAGTCGCCAATCGCATTCTCTCGGACAGCCCGAGACCGGTGGGAGGAAATGGATATGCGTGGAGTGAGAGTGCACCGGCTTCTCCTTGCAGGTGCGGTGTCCCTGACCCTTGCCCTGACAGCAGCTTGCGATTCCGGGGGCCCAACGTCCGTCCCAGCGGCCAGCCCCACGCCCGTAGGCGGCGGCTCGGTGATCTTCGCCACCGAAGGGTGGGAGACCCAGGAGATCGCTAACAACATCGCTATGTTCATCGTAGAGAAGGGCTACGGGAAGGCCGTAGAAAACATGACCATGGCCTCCACCTCGCAGATGCAGCTGGGCTTTGAAGAAGGCCATTTCGCGGCTGATCTGGAGATGCACGAGGCCAACTACGCGGACTGGCTCGCCGCCCAGCGCCGCCGCAAGGTGGTGGACCGCGGCAACCTCTATCAGACCGGCGTTCAGGGCTTTTACGTCCCCGCCTCCGTTACGGGTGTGAAGACCATTGAGGACGTGAAGGCCAACCCGGCCAAGGTCGGCAAGCTCATCAGCTGCCCCAAGGAGTTCTCCTGCGCCCAGATCAACAAGATCAAGCTCAAGGCCTACGGCATACCCGATAGCCTCCAGGTGGTGGAGCCTGCAAGCTGGGCCGAATACTTCAAGGCCGTCAACGACGCCCTGACCTCCGGCCAGCCGTTCCTGGCCTACTACCGTGAGCCGTCCACCCTTGTGGCCGGTGCAAAGCTGGTCCGTGTCACCGAGCCGGAATACGACGCCCTCTGCTGGGCGCGCATCCGCTCGGTGCAGCAAGGCACCAAGGAGGTCAGTGAGCTGACTGAGGCCTGCGCCTATCCCGCAGACCCCGTCCTCAAGGCCGTCTCACGCTTCCTGACGGACGCAGGGCTCCAGCAGTTCATCTTCAACATGAACATCGGCGATGAGAAGATGAACGAGCTCATCAAACATATGGCCGACAACAAGACCTCTGCCAAGGACACAGCGTTGTTCTTCCTCAAGAACAACGAGGCTATGTGGTCCCAGTGGGTCCCCGCAGACGTGGCCGCCAAGGCTAAAGCTGCCCTCGGCTGACCTAATCGGCTGAAAGCACACAGGGGGGCGCCGTAGGCGCTCCCCTGTCGCGTTAAGGGGACTATCCGTACCGGCGCGAGGCGAGGCCCGGCTGGCGCTGTCCCCGCCGTGATTGACAGCTTCCGCGCCGCCGCTACACTGGACACATTCCCGGCAGGCAGCGCACACGCGGAGGAGATCACTCGCACCATGCCACAGGTCAACACTGTCCTCGGCCCCCGTGACGTGAAGAGCCTTGGCCCCACGCTCAGCCACGAGCACCTGCTCGTCGCTTCAGCCGGCATCCAGCAGGTCTACCCGGAGTTCATAGACCGCGACTTCATCCTGGAGACCGTCTCCCAACAGCTCATGGAGGCCTACCAGGCCGGCCTGCGGACCGTGGTGGAGGTCACCACCATAGACCTCGGCAGAGACATCCGGCTCATGGAAGAGGCCTCCCGCCGGTCCGGGGTCAACGTCGTCGCCTGCACCGGCACGTGGCTGGACATCCCGCGCGTCTTCTGGGCCGCCAAGCCAGACCAGATCGCGGACCTCTACGTGCGGGAAATCGAGGTGGGCATCGAGGGCACAGGCATCAAGGCCGGCGTCATCAAGGTGGCCACCGATATCGAAGGCGTGACCCCCCAGAACGACATCATCCTCCGCGCAGCGGCCCGCGCCTCCAGGCGCACGGGCGTCCGCATCTCCACGCATACCAACTCCCGCGAGAAGACCGGCATCCCCCAGGTCAAGGTCTTCGAGGAGGAAGGCGTGGACATGGGCGCCATCTGCGTCGGCCACAGCAACGACACCACGGACACCGACTACCTCGTCGGCCTCCTCAAGAAAGGCGTCTACCTGGGCATGGACCACTTCCCCGGCGGACGGCCCGGCACGCCCACCTGGGAGGAGCGCACTCAAGTCCTCAAGAAGCTCATTGACGCCGGCCACGAGGACAAGATCATGGTCTCCCATGACCACTCCCCCAGCCGCACCGTGGCCACGCGTCCTCACTGGGAGGAACGCCGGAAGGCCAACCCGGACGGCTACGCCTTCATCCTCCGCAACGTCCTCCCGCGCCTCAAGCAGCTCGGCGTGCCGGAAAAGACGGTCGACAAGCTCATGGTGGACAACCCTCGCCGCTTCTTCGGCGGATAACGTCAAGAGGGGCGTGTCTGAGAGCATCTCGCTGGCTGTTGGGAGGCCTCTTCTCCCCGCCAGATTCCCGGTGGACAACTTCTTGAACGCGCCTCGCCTGCGGCAAAAGGCAGTCCCATCGGGCGGACCACACCGTTCGACTCGCAAGTCCAGGCATACGGCGGCGCAATTTCCCGGCCTGTTTCTTATTGCCTGTACCTATGCAGTCCTCTGTTTACTTGACATCATGGTGCTTAAGCACTATATATGTCTCCATTCTATGGCCGCGTCCTCGCGCGACGGCCCTCTTTCCTACCTCCAAGACCCAGGCCTGGCCATCCCCCGTCACGCGGACGTGGCGTATGTGAAAGGAGGCTGTGCATGTGGACTAGACGATTGGCAAGCGCTCTTCTGGCGCTGTCCCTAGGAGGGACCATACTGTCCGTGGCTTGCGGCCCCGCCGCTGAGCCGACGGCGACGGCAGCCACCCAAGCCACCGCAACGACGGTCAGGCAACCGACGGCTACCACTGCCGTGCAATCCACCGCCACCCGACCTGCCGGGACCGCTCCCGCAGGCGCCACGGCCACGGTAGCGGAGGCGAAGGTCCGCCCGATCCCCGTGCTCGGCATGCCCCCGGCCAACCCGAACGCCCAGAAGGGCGGCACGTTCCGGTGGTTGGCCAGCGCGGACCCCGCTAACTTCGGCATCTGGGACTCCGCCAACGGCACCACCCTCCAGCTCTCCGTCCCAACGACGGACTCCCTGCTGGATAGGAACGAGTACGAAGAGGGCAAGAACGAGCAGATCCTCGGCAATATCGCCTACGACTGGTGGACCGACCAGGCGGGCACAACGTGGACGTTCAAGCTGAAGGAAGGCCTGAAATACACGGACGGGGTTGCCCTGACCTGTGCCGACTGGGAATGGAGCCTGGAGTCCATCCGGGACGTCCGGGACTCCAAGGGCAGCCAGTTGCCCGTGAGCCCGCGGGCGGCCTGGCTACGGCGCGCCACGAACATCTCCTGCCCGGACGCAAACACCCTCCAGATCAAGACGGATGGGCCGCTCCCCTCGCTGCCAGCCACGCTGGCGGTCTCCAGCTTCTCCGTGCTGCCCAAGCACATCTACGAGGGCAAGCTGGACACCTACAACCGGAACCCGATCGAAGTGGGAGTCGGACCGTTCACCTACGTGAAGTACGTGCCCACAGAGATCTATGTCCTTAAGCGGAACCCCAACTATTGGAACCAGCCGTACCCTTACATTGACGCGCTGGAAGTCCCCAACCTCGGATCCCAGACATCCGTTAACGCAGCGTTCTCCGTGGGACGCGGCGAGTATGCCAGCAACATCGCCAAAGCCAGCCGCGACCGGCTGGAGACGGAAGGCAAGATCATCGTCCAGGGCAGGATCTCCTCGGACGGCTTCCTGAGCGTCCAGGCGAACTGGACCAAGAAGCCCTGGAGCGACAAACGCTTCTCTCTCGCCCTGCGTTGCGCCATCGATAGCGAGAAGGTGATCAACACGGCCAGCAGCGGCGAGGGCTTCGAAGGTCCTGCCGCGCCCTTGAAGGAGACCCCGGGCGGCCCTGCCTGGGGCATCAGCCTCGCGGAGTGGAAGGCCCTGGGTCCCTGCTTCGGTCCCACCAAAGAGACCAATATGGACCAGCGGCGCCAGATGGCCCGTGACCTCCTGACCCAGATGGGCTTTAGTGCGACCAACCCGGCCAAAGTCAAGGCCGTGTGGCCGGACTCCGCGTCCAGCAAGGACTCCTGGGTGCCGGTTGTGGAGGACTTGAAGGCCGTCGGCATCGAGGTGACCACCGAGTACCTGAACACGGCGAAGATCTACCCGAAGTTCCAGGCCCTCGAGTTCGACATCGGGACGCCAGCGGGCTTCGTGACCAGCCGCCGCGACCCGGACCACTGGTTCTACGAGCAGTTCTACAGCACCTCTGCCCGCAACTATGGCCAGTATGTCAACGCCGAGGTTGATGTACTCATCGACCAGCAGTCGCGGGAGGTGGATCCAGTGAGGCGGGTGAACATCATCAAGCAGGTGATCATCGGGCTAGAGAAGGATCAGGCCAAGGTCATACTGCGCCACTCCTACTCCGCGCGGACGTTTGCAGCGTGGGTCAAGGACGCCTTCTGGGGCGAGCCCAGCAACAGCCAGAACACCTCGGCCAAGTTCCTGCGCATCTGGCTCGACCAGGCCAAGATGAAGCAGGTCCTCGGCTAGCAGGCACTGCCGGTAGGCCCTTTTTCTGCCAGAGGGGAAGGGGTCCCAGCAAGACCGCTGGGACCCCTTCTGATTTCAAAGTCATCCCACAGATGCCGGGGGGGAAAGATCCGTTCGTCCTTTCGCAGGTCCCGAAGTCGAAGACCCCGAAGAGATCGGGAAAGTCGGGAATTCCCTCTGAGGGGAGTGCAGCAGACCCTTATAGGGACGGGCTTCTAACCCGCCTTACCCTCGAACGGTGGGGGCAGGGCTGCTTTGCATCTTCCTATTTTTGGGGACAGCTTCTCCTTTTGGGACGCTTGATGGCCCGCCGGAAACACTCTCTCCTCCCTGTGCTACCATGCCCCTGGAGGGCATCCGCTGATGACCGCAGACCAACTAGTGCGCGTCGCCCCCTTTCACAGCGAGCCGATGGCCCGCTTGTGGGAGCAGACCTTGCGGCAGGAAGGCATCCCGTGCATGGCACGCCCTCTCGGGGCCGGGCCGGGCGTCTTGGGCCCAACATCCGCCATGCCCTACGGTCTGTACGTGGACGCCGCCAACGCAGAACAGGCCCGCTACCTCCTGGGGCGCTCCGCCGAGATGTTTCCGGAAGACACGGGGACGTCCTATTGGAGCCTGTGGTCCTGGCCGCCGCTCGCGCGGGCCATCGCGTTCTTCTTCCTCCTCATCTTCCTGGGTGCCGTGGTGGTCGAGCTGTACCTGGCCATAGCGCGCTAACGGGGGGACAGCCATATGGACCTCAGGGGCAAGGTAGCCATCGTCACCGGGGCCAGCCGGGGCATCGGTAAGGCCATTGTGCTGGAACTCGCCCGCGCCGGCGCACACGCTGTGATCGCCGCCCGCTCCGAGCGCGACATCCGGGACGTCGCGGACGAGGTCCGCCGCCTGGGCGCGGAGTCCTTGCCCCTCCGCACCGACGTCACCCGGGAGAGCGATGTCCAGGACATGGTGAAGCAGGCCATCGACCGGCTGGGCCGGGTGGACGTGCTGGTCAACAACGCAGGCCTCATGGGACGCGAGACGCCGTTCCTAGAGACCGCCCTGGAGGACTGGGACGCCATCGTGCAGAGCAACCTCTACGGAGCGTTCATCTGCGCCCGCGCCGTGGCCCCGCACATGGTGCGCCAGGGGTCAGGGGCCATCATCAACATCACATCCGGCGCGGCGGTGCGCACCGGCTTTCTCAACGTACCCTATGGCGTGGCCAAGGCCGGAATGGACCGCCTCACCCTCGGCATCGCGGCTGAGCTGACGGAGAAGGGCGTGGCCTGCGTCTCCCTCTCTCCGCCCACCACGGACACCGAGACCGTCCGCGCCATCTACCCAGACCGGGACGTGCCCTCCTGGGCCGCTCCGCCGGAGCTCACGGCCCGCGCCCTGCGTCTGCTCCTTGAGGAGGGTCCCCTTGAACACTCCGGCAAGGTGGTATCCGTCCGCGAGTACCTGCGCGGGCTGGGACAGCTATGAAAAAAGCACCCGTGTAACAGCGCGCTGTTACACGGGTGCCTGCGGCCCTCTGGGCGTAGCGGCAAGGGCCAACGCATGGCGCGGCATCCTACGCGGTGCGCTCCAGGACCTGCCACTCCTGCCAGTTCCAGCTCTTGACCGGCGTGTCACAGGCCACGGCCGCCAGGTCTATGTCCTCCGGGACCTTCCCGTAGAAGTTCTCCCGGTCTCCCTGGCGGACCGGGCCGCTCATCATGTTCTTTTCGCGGTCGTAGACGTACAGCTTGCCGTTCCGGGTCTGTTGCACAAGGATCCGCATGCCTGCCTCCGGCGGTGAAGTGAGCGTCAAGCGCAGCACCTAACAAATAGCACATTTCTGGGCCGACGCACAGGGCCTGGCGGCGTCGAGCGATGGCTGCGCGGGGAGAAGGGAAAAGGGACGGGATCGGATCGACGAAGGACGCGCCGCTATCCCGCCTTGCGGGGGCCCCGCGTCATGCGCTGGAGCAGCGGGGAGTGTTCGGCCAGCATCTGGATGATGTACCACGCGGAAACAAGAGTGATAAGCCCGGCGGCCAGCGGAACAAGGCCCAGGAGCCCCGCCTCTCGGAAGGTCACCACCGTACCCCAGAACGCCCCCAGCGGTACGGACAGCACGCACAGCGCCACAAAGACGATGTAGATGCCCGTCAGGCTGAACGGGGAGGGAGCGGACTGCCTGTCTGCGGGACCGGTCCGGCGCGCCATATGGGAGCCGCCTTGTGAAGCGAAGTGCAGAAAATGGAGCGGGAGACGGGATTCGAACCCGCGACCTTTTGCTTGGGAAGCAAACACTCTACCACTGAGTTACTCCCGCTCATGCGGTACAGTCATGTAACCACCCTGCGCCCAGCCTGTCAAGGCGGCCCTACCGCAGGCCGGATACCGCAGCCGCCACTGCCAGCACAAGGGCGAAGAGCACTATGATGATGAACGGCGTGAACACCAGCCACGGATTGATCATCAAGGCGAACCCAAAGCCCACCACCAGCGACCCCCCGGCAATGGCCTGGAGGACCCGCCCCCGCTTCCCGTTCGTGGCCCGCGTCATCACCTGGCTCACCCCTAGGCCCACCAGCACCATGAGCAACAGGCCCAGGTACCCAAACCCCAGCGCAAAGTCCCAGGCCACGGCGGACACCACCGCGCCGGCCACCCCAACCAGCAGCGCCACCGCAAGGTGCCGGGGTTTAAGGTCGTAGGTTGGGACCTTCCGCGCCTTGGCGCAGGACGGACAGCGGATGCCCACAGCGGCGTGCACCATGCAGCGGGGGCAGACGGCATCCCCGCAGCGGCTGCACGAAAGGTAGGTCTCCACGCCAGGGTGGCGTGCGCAGATGCGGGGCTGGAGCGTCTTCTCAGGCTGCATGACGTGATTGTGCCAGCAATGTTTTCGCAAGCCAAGCGGTCCACATCGCCCGCACCGCCGCCGAGGTCAGCGGAGCATCATGGCTGTCGCCCGGCGGTGTCATCAGCTCCTTGGGCCGCGCCGCTTTCTGGTACAGGATGACCGATGCCAGGGACGGCACCGCCGCATCCCCCTCGCAATGGACGAAGAGCAGCGGGCGAGGGGCCATGTCCAGGACTGCAAGGCCGGGCCGCTTCTGTGCCCATGTCTGCAAGGCCGCCCGCCAGTCCACCCGCAGCCGCTCCCCGGACAGCCGCATCCGCATTCGGGACCTCCACGCCTCTCGGCCGCTCAGCCAGGGGAGCGGGCCATCCTGGGGATAGTCCGCCACGGACCGCCCGGCGGATGCCTGTATGCTCCGGTGAAACCCCTCTCCCTGGCCGGGCGCGCCCCCGTCCGCGTCCGCCACGCAGGACGCGCAGACCACGGCGGCGATGCTCGGCCTCTCCACCGCCGCCAGCAGCGCCTCCCGCGCCCCCCCGCTATGCCCCATCAGGGCGATGCGTCCTCCATCCACGCCCGGCGTCCCTGCCAGAGTGTCCACCGCGGACAGGATGGCCGCGGTGCAGTCCCCGGTATAGACGCCGCCGCTCTCCCCGTGCCCCGGCAGGTCCAGCGCCAGGGCAGCCACGCCCAGCGTCGCCAGCTCGTGCGCGGCCTCCCGCAGCGCTCCCTTCCCGGAGCCCAGGGCGTGGCACAGCACCACGCCGGGCGCGGGGCGTTGCGTCCTGGGCAACGCCATCTCGCCCGCCAGCCGCGTCTCGCCCTCCACGGTCACGCGGAGACGGCGGACGGCCATGCGCGCCATTCCACGGCGGTCAGTTCTGTAAGATACCACTGTAAGAGATGACATGGCGGATCGCTTTCTTGTCCTGCTACCGTGATGGTAGCATTTGCGCATACTAACGATTGCAGGCGGCCAGGCGGTCAACGGTGAGCACCAGAACACGCAGGCTGATAGTGGCCTTGCGCGCCGACCCGAGCTACACGACGGAGCGGGGATGGGCTGTGGGGAGGATCGCGATCTCCGCGGCCGGGGCGGCCCTTGCCCCGTTCTCCTACGCCGGGAGCCCCTCCGCGCTCATTGCCGTCTGCACCGCCGCCGCCCTGATGTTCCTGGCCGGTGTGCTCACCGTGGTCCTCCTCCGGAAGGGCCACATCGAGACCGCCTTCTTGCTCGGCTTCGTTGCCGACAACACGGCCTTCCTCATCGGCGCCTTCGGTGTCGTCCTCCTGGGTCCGGCTCCCGGGGACACTGACTTCTACCTGATCATGCTGCCTTTGATGATGATTGGCGCGGCGCACGCCGGGCTCGTACTCGGCCTTGTCCAGGCAGCCCTGTGGCTGTCCACCCTGGCCGTCCTCACCATCCTCACTCAACCGTCAACCGCCTACTCCGTGCAGCAGATGCCGGTCCGCATCTTCCTCCTGGGCCTGTCCAGCGTCATGACCATCTATGTGGTATCCAGGCTCCGGGAGGAGCACAGGCGGTCTGAGGAGCGGGAGCGGCAGCTTGCGGAGAGCCTCGCCCGGCTCCACCAGGCGGAGGACACCCTTGTTCAGGGCGAGCGCCTGCGCGCCCTGGGCCAGATGGCCAGCGGAATCGTCCACGACATGAAGAACGCCTTGTCGCCCGTCATTGGCTTCGCCGAGATGCTCTCTCTGCGCGGCGATCAACTGACCGCTGCCGAGCGCGCGGACTTCGCCCAGCGGATCCTGAAGAGCGGGGAAAACACCCTGGACGTCCTGTCCCGCATGCAAGACTTCTATCGTCCCCGCAGCGTGGACGAGAGCCTTGTGCCTACCGACCTCAGCACCGAGGTTGCAGAGGTCATCAAGCTGACCCAGCCCCGCTGGGCCAACGAGCGCAAGAAGGGCGGGCGTATCGCCTGCGTGGCGGAACCCGCACCGCTCCCTCCCGTCCCCGTCAACCCTGCCGACCTGCGGTCCGCCCTCACCAACCTCATCTTCAACGCCGTGGACGCAATGCCCGCAGGCGGGCGCATCACCCTCCGCACCCGCGTGGACGGCCCCTATGCCGCTATCGACGTGGAGGATACTGGGCTCGGGATGTCCAGGGAGACCTTGGCCCGTTGTCTGGAGCCCTTCTTCACCACCAAGGGCAAAGAAGGGTCCGGCCTTGGCATCCCCATGGTGTATGGCTTCGTCACCCGGCACCACGGCCGGCTCGTCATCCGCAGCGGCCCGGGCCGTGGCACATGCGTTTCGCTCCTCCTGCCCATCTCCGGCGCCGAGCCGGAGGACCAGAAGGGCCAGCCCTCCGTGGTCATGGAGCCGATGACCGCTCCAGAGCACGCTAGAGCAACGGCATAGACTACCGCCGCGCCCTCTCCCGCAGCCGCTGTAAGACCGCCTGGCCCGCCTCCGTGGGCGTCCCCGCCTGGCCCACATCCACCCGCTCCGCCATCTCCGGTCCGTGGTAGTCGCTCCCGCCCAAGGCCAGCAGGTTGTTCTCCTGCGCCTGCCCCAGCAGCCACGCCCGGTCCTCCGAGGAGAACCGTCCGTAATGGACCTCTATCCCGTCCAGGCCCGCTTCCGCCAGGCGCTTGACAAGCGCCGCCAGCGCGCCCCGGTCCTGGTTCGTGTAGAGCGCGTGCGCGTAGCAGGCCACGCCACCCGCGCCGTGGATCATGGAGATGGCCTCCTCCGCAGTCAGCTTGTTCCGCTCGGAATACGCCGGCATGTCCCGACCCAGCCACTTGTCAAAGGCCTCGCTCACCGAGCCCACGTAGCCCTTCTCCACCATCGCCAGCGCTATGTGCGGCCTCCCGATGGTCCCTTCGCCGGCTATTGCTAGCACGCGCTCCCAGGATAGCGGCATGCCCAGCTCCGCCAAGCGGTCCACCATGCGCATAGCCCGGCCCACACGGTCGTCCCGGAAGGCCAGGATGGTCTCCTGGAGTTTCCTGTTCCCCGACCCCTCCGTGGTGAAATAGCCCAGCATGTGGACCTCACCCTCCGGCGCCTCGCTGCTCAGTTCCACACCGGGGATGACTGTTAGGCGGGGGAACCTCTTGGCCTCCTCCAGCGCCTCCGGCAGGCCGTCTGTGTTGTCATGGTCCGTGATCGCGATGACGTCCAGCCCTGCTGCTGCGGCCCGTCGCACGATCTCGGCGGGCGGCAGAGTGCCGTCGGAAATGGTGGTGTGCAGGTGCAGGTCAGATCCCGGCATCAGTCCGTCTCCCTGTCCACGCGCTGGATGCTGCGCGCCAGCCCTGTCGACTCGTCGATGTCAATGAGCACCGCGTTCAGCTTGGTCCGTCCATTCCCCACTTCCAGCGGGGACGGGATAGCGGTCAGGAAACGCTTCAGCACGCTCTCCGGCGTATCTCCGATGATCGAGTCGATCACCCCCGTCATCCCCAGGTCGCTCACGTAGGCCGTGCCCTTGGGCAGGATGCGGGTGTCTATAGTGCCGACATGCGTGTGCGTTCCCACCACCGCGCTCACCCGTCCGTCCAGGTACCACCCCAGCGCGTTCTTCTCCGAAGACGCCTCCGCGTGAAAGTCCACCACTATGGCCTGGCCCTGCGCGTTCAGATCCTTCAACACCTTGTCCATCGTGAAGAACGGACTCTCAAACGACCCCATCCACGTCTGGCCGATGGCGTTGACAACCCAAAGCCCGTTGATCCACAGGTAACCCCGGCCCGGCACGCCCCGTGGATAGTTCACCGGGCGCAGCACGGGCAGTTCAGAGTCCAGGTGCGGGTAGAACTCCCGTTTGTCCCAGATATGGTTGCCGGACGTGATGACGTCCACCCCCGCCGCCAGGATCTCCTGCGCCGTGGGCAGCGTCAGCCCGAACCCCCCGGCGGCGTTCTCCCCATTCACGACCACCGCATCGATGCCATACTCCTCCCGGAGGCCGGGCAGCAGCTTGCGCAGCGTCCGTCGTCCGGGCTGTCCAACGATGTCCCCCACCATCAGCACCCGCATGTCACATCCGTCTCTCTAGCGCCGCGCCATGCGCGGCAAGTCCTGATTCCTTCGCAACCGGGGTACAGGCACGGCATGGGAACGGTAGAGTGAGGTATGGCAACCGCTCCCGTGTGGCCAATGAGGCAGGAACCTCGGCACAAAAGTGGACGGGCGTCCCGACGTGTCAGGACGCCCGTCCACGCATCCCCCGTTATTTGGCGTACTCCACGGCCCGCATCTCCCGGATGACCATCACCCGGATCTGGCCAGGGTACTCCATGCTCTCTTCGATCTTCTTCGCGATGTCCCGTGCGATCCGCATGGCCGCCAGGTCGTCCACCCGGTCCGGCCGGACCATCACGCGCATCTCACGGCCCGCCTGGATGGCATAGCTGCGCTCCACGCCCTCAAAGCCGTTGGCGATCTGCTCCAGGCTCTCCAGGCGCTTGATGTAGCTCTCCGCCGTGTCTCGACGCGCGCCGGGCCGGGCGCCGCTGATCGCGTCCGCCGCGGACACCAGGGCCGCGTCCAGGCTGTTCGTGCCCATCTCCCCGTGGTGGTCTCCAACCGCCGTCACCACCCGCTTGTTCACCCCGTACCGCTCTATCAGCTCCGCGCCGATGAGCGCGTGCGGGCCCTCCACCTCATGCGTCAGCGCCTTGCCGATGTCATGGAGGAAGCCGCCCCGGCGGGCGATGTCCACGTTGGCGCGTATCTCGGAGGCGATGGCCGCCGCGAGTATGGCCACCTCAATACTGTGGCGCAGCACGTTCTGGCCGTAGCTGTACCGGAACTTGAGCCGGCCCATCATCTTGAGGATCTCCGGGTGGAGTCCCGTGACCCCTGCCTCAAAGGCGGCGTCCTCGCCCGCCTTGCCAATGATCTCCTCCACCTCTTTCCGCGCCCGCTCCACCTCTTCCTCGATCCGGGCGGGCTGGATCCGTCCATCCTGGACAAGCTTGGACACCGCTATGCGGGCCACCTCCCGCCGGACCGGGTCGAAACAGGACAGAGTGACCGCCTCTGGCGTATCGTCCACAATGAGGTTCACCCCTGTGGCGTTCTCCAGAGCGCGGATGTTTCGTCCCTCCCGGCCTATGAGCCGGCCCTTCATGTCGTCGTTGGGCAGGGTGACCACGGTGGTCGTCATCTCCGCCACCACGTCGGCGGCGTACCGCTGGATGACCGGCAGCAGGATCTTATGCGCCCGCTCCGTGGCCTCCTCCTGGACCTGTTGCTCCATCTGGCGGACCCGGCGGTTCGCCTCGATGCGGACTTCGTCCTCCACCCGGTGCAAGAGGACCTCGCGCGCCTCCTCCACGCTCATTTGGGAGACCCGCTCCAGCTCCGCCTTCTGCTGCTCCAGCAGGTCTGCTGCTTCCTTCTGTCTGGCCTCAACGGCCTTTTCCTTCTCTGTCAGTCCTTTTTCACGCTTTTCCAGCGCCTCGTTACGCTTGTCGACCTGTTCTTCCTTGCGAGCGATGCGTCTTTCGACGTTCTGAGTTTCTTTGCGCCGCTCCCGGTTCTCCGATTCCGCTTGGTTGCGGATCCTGAGGGCCTCCTCCTTGGCCGCCAGGAGCGTTTCTTTCCGCTGCGCCTCCGCCTGCGCCACTATCTCCTCCGCCGTTCTCTGGCCGGACTTGATCTGGCGGCCCCGGAGGCTCTGCTGCGCGTAGAAACCCAGGATGCCGCCCAGGGCGGCCACCACGGCAAGGATGACAGGAATGAAGAGTGGATCGATTGTCATCGCCGTTCCTGCTTTCTCTTATGCTGCTGAGGGTGTCTCTCCTCTGCTATGCAGTCTCCTACTCGTGTTGCGTCGTGCAGGGCCTCTTCAAAGACAAAGAGGCTGTGAGCATACTCACAGCCTCTCTCCTTGGCAGGAACCCACATGCGTCCGGCGGGATAGCCGGACCTATTCTTCCGCGACGTCGTCGTCCCCGACGACCGTAGCCGGGAGCGCCGCAGCCTTGCTTGACAGGGCCACGTCCTTGATCTGAACGCACAACTTGTCCGCCAGCTCGCCATGTTCAGTCAGGAACTGCTTCGCGTTTTCACGCCCCTGACCCAAGCGCGTGGTTTCCCAGGTGAAGAACGCTCCGGACTTCTTGATGAGCCCGTACGCCACGCCCATGTCCAGCAGGTCACCTTCTTTGCTGATGCCCTGGTTGAACATGATGTCGAACTCCGCCGTGCGGAAGGGCGGGGCCACCTTGTTCTTCACAACGCGCGCCCGGACGCGGATGCCCGTCACCTCAGTGCCGTGCTTGATGGATTCAATACGGCGCAGGTCTATGCGGACGGAGCTATAGAATTTAAGCGCCCGCCCGCCCGGGGTCACTTCCGGGTTGCCGAACATGACACCGATCTTTTCACGGAGCTGGTTTATGAAGACCACAGCCGTGCCTGAGCGATGGATGTTCCCGGTGAGCTTCCGCAGCGCCTGAGACATCAGCCGCGCCTGGACCCCCACGGAGCTATCGCCCATCTTGCCCTCGATCTCGGAGCGCGGCACAAGGGCCGCCACGCTGTCCACAACGACCACATCCACTGCAGCGCTGCGAACCAGCGCGTCCGCTATCTCAAGGGCCTGCTCCGCGTCGTCCGGCTGGGAGATCAGCAAGTCCTCAATGTTCACGCCGATGCGCATCGCGTAGCTAACGTCCAGCGCATGCTCGGCGTCAATGTACGCGACGGTCCCCCCGCGCTTCTGCCCCTCAGCAATGATATGCTGGGCGACAGTGGACTTGCCCGATGACTCCATGCCGTAGATCTCAGTCACGCGCCCGGTTGGAATGCCCCCACAACCCAGAGCAATATCCAGGGATAGGGAACCGGTGGAGATCGCGTCCACCACCAGGCGTTGGTTCGCCTCGCCAAAGCGCATGATCGAGCCTTTGCCAAAGCTCTTTTCAATGCTGGCGATCGCGCGGTCCAATGCTTGCGCTTTCTCGGTCACCATTCGTTCCTTTACCACGCTTTTCCTTGAGTTAGCGTGGGTGCCAAAGGAGAGAGAAGAGATCCTGTACTACACGAATCATACCATAGGGCCAAATAGCCCAACAAGTTGAGCCGCGTACGCCTCGGGCCTTCATGCTAAATCGCACATGCGCGGCGCGATAGCACAGCGGGGGAAGCGTGGTTTCCCCAGGGGATTCCGCGCTGTATAGTGACATCGGACGCGCATGTGCGGAGGCGCGGCTCACAGTAGGCTCTCTCCGCTCTTTGGGCACCCACTACGCTAGCGATTATACTTGGAATAGAACAAACGTGTCAATTCGGAACGCGCTGCCCGCGCTTCCAAAAAACGCAATCCAAAGACCGGATCATCGCCCTACGTATCATGACCCAGGCATGGGGAAGCTACGGACGTGCCCACAACCCGAAAGGCGGATATGACAACAGATAGCAAAACAGCGAAAGGCGCTCCCGGCGGCAACGGACCCAGATTCCCCTGGCACATCCTCGCCGGGGCCGCTCTGGGCCTCGTCGTTACCGGGGTCGCCGCCCTCGTCGTCCTTGGATCCCTGGACCGCGCGCCCAACGGAGGGACAACCACCGCGGATGGCGCCCAGGACCCCACGACGCCCGCCGCCCCGAATATCACCTTCCAGGTCTACGACGGCGCCGGCCTTGTCCCCGGAGAGACGAAAAAGCTGTCCGACTTCCGAGGCATGCCCGTGGTGCTGAACTTCTGGGCCGGCCTCTGCCCGCCCTGCCGGGCGGAGATGCCCCACTTCCAGGAGGTTGCCCAACAGTATGGGGGACAGGTGGTCGTCCTGGGTCTTGACGTGGGACCATATGTCGGCCTGGGCGCCAGCGAGGACGGACGCAAGTTGCTGCAGGGCCTGAATATCACCTATCCCACCGGCCTGGCCCTCGATTCCGACGAGGTCGTCCGCTACCAATTGGTGGGCATGCCCACCACCTACTTCCTGGACGCCAAGGGGAATGTCAAAAAGCGCTGGGCTGGATTCCTTCCCCGGGAGGAGCTGGTTTCGGGCATCCAGTCCCTGCTCACACCCTCGTAGGTCGAAGGCACACTCCTGAACGGACCGGGGCCAGGGTCTCTCCTCTCCTTTTGCCTCTGAGACGAAGCTGAAGATAGTGCCGGCCCACGGTATCGTCCGGAAGGACAGTCCTTTGCGTTGAGTCTCTCTTTTGAGGGGTCTATACTGGAGCGGTATTATGGTGGACAAGCAGTACGGTCAGGCTAGTCAAGGGCGCGCGCCCCGTTTGTGGGTCGGCGTAGGCGTTGCGGTCGCGGTCATCGCCTTCCTGGCCCTCCTCCTCAACGGGCTCCTCACCCGCCAGCCCATGACCGCCGCCAGCGGCGTCACGCGGGAAGGCAAGGCCGCCCCGGACTTCGCGCTCCCGGACTTCGAGGGGCGGCAGGTGGCCCTGGCGGACCTGCGCGGCAAAGGCGTGGTCCTCAACTTCTGGGCCTCCTGGTGCGTCCCCTGCCACGACGAAGCGCCGGACCTGAACGCCGCCTACGCCAAATACAAGGACAAAGGCATAGCCTTTGTAGGGGTCAACTACTGGAACCAGCAGGAGACCGAGGCGGATGCCCGCGCGTTCGCCCAGAGGTACAGCGTGCCGTACATCCTGGTCCGGGACTTGGACGGCAACACGTCGTTGGATTACGGCGTCTCCGGCATCCCGGTCACCTTCTTCATCGACAAGGACGGAAAGGTCGTACGGCGCTGGGTCGGTCCGCTGAACCTGGAGCAATTGGATACTTTGATAGCAAGCATCACGCCCGCCGCGTGAGCCACGGGAGCCTCTATGCAGCAGGTCATTGACTACATCCTCAACAACCTCGCCGCCAACCGCTATCTGATCGTCAGCCTGGCGGCCTATTACGCCTTCGCATTCCTCATCGCCCGCCGCGCGGCGCGGCGCGGGGAGAACGCGGACAAGATCTGGTCCCTCTCCGTGTGGATGGGCATTGGGGCGCTCCTGGGCGGGTACCTGGGGTTCCTGCTCATCAACAGCGCCATCTTCGTTCAAGACCCCGGCCTGCTCCTGGGCAACTTCGGCGTCACCTTCTACGGCGTCCTCACCGGCGGCTTGCTGGGCGCCTGGTTCGGCGCAAGCCGCGCCCGTGTGGGCCTTGGACACGTGGCGGCCCTGATGGCCCCGTTCCTTCCTCTCACCATCGCGCTGGACCGCGTCGGCTGCCTGGTCGGTCCCAGCGCCTGCCTGGGCGGCGCCATGGACGCCCCCTTCGGCGTCTGGTTCCCCGGCGAGACGGTGGCCCGCTTCCCCTCCCACCTGGTGGAGGGCGGAGCCGCCCTGCTCATCTTCGCCGGCGTCCTCCTCATAGAGCGCAAGAGGCGGCAGTGGGATGTCCTGCCCTTCATCCTGGGGCTCGGCGCCTACGCCCTGGTCCGCTCCGCCGTGGACTTCACCCGCCTGCCAATCAACCCCGGCTGGATGCAGCTCGAGGTCGCCATCGGGTTCTTCATCGCCTTCCTGGCTTTGGGACACCTTGTGATGCAGGCCCTCTCCCCCAAGTTGGCCGAGGCCGCCGGGGAGACCCACAAGGTCCGCGAGCACTATCAGATGCAGCCGCACCGCGCCCGCGCCCCGCGCCGGAAGCGCAGCGAGCATGTCGCGCCAGAGGCAGCCGCTCCCTCCAGCGCGGACCACAAGTGACCGCGCATAGCCCGGACCCCTTTCCAAACGGGAGCCCCAAGCGTACACTACACTTCGCTATGTATGAGCACCGCGCAGCCCAGCGGACGACTACAACCCCCTGAGAGGGGTGCCTGCGTACGCCCAAGCAGCCCCCGATGACCCGCGTCACGGGGGCTTTTTCTTGCCACGCGTAGACAAGACCTGAGAGGAGCGACACATGAGCGCCGGCCACGACCACGATCACGCCCAGCAGGACCCGCACATCCCCCTGCGCCACTCCGCCGCCCACGTCATGGCAGAGGCCGTCCTCCACTACTTCCCGGAGGCCAAGCTGGCCATCGGCCCGGTGATTGAGGACGGCTTCTATTACGACTTCCAGCTCCCCCGCGCCCTGAACCCGGAGGACCTCCCCCGCATCGAGGAGAGGATGAAGGAGATCATCGGAGCCTCCTCGGACTTCACGCGCCGACTCATCGGCAAGGCGGAGGCCCGCACGATGTTCCGGGAACAGCCCTTCAAGCTGGAGATCATCGAGGGCATCCCGGACGAGCAGGTCTCCCTCTACACCCAGCACACCTTCACCGACCTCTGCGAAGGCCCCCACGTCTCCAATACGAAGGAGATCAAGGCGGTCAAGCTCCTCCGCACCTCCGGCGCCTACTGGCGCGGCGACGAGTCGCGCCCGCAGCTCCAGCGCATCTACGGCACCGCCTTCTACTCCCAGAAGGAGCTGGACGAGTACCTGCACCGCATCGAGGAGGCCGAGCGCCGGGACCACCGCAAGCTGGGCCGCGAGCTCGACCTGTTCCTCTTCGACCCCATAGCCCCGGCGAGCCCCTTCTTCTTGCCCAAGGGGGCGCTGGTCTACAACCTCCTCGTCGCCTACGTGCGCGGCCTGGAGGAGAAGCACGGCTACGTGGAGGTCATCACCCCCCAGATCTTCTCCACCGACCTCTGGAAGCGCTCTGGCCATTACGCCGCCTACCAGGAGAACATGTTCTTCATCCAGGCGGAGGACCGGGAGTACGGCGTCAAGCCCATGAACTGCCCGGCCCACGCCGTCATGTACTCCCACCGGGCGCACTCTTACAGGGAGCTGCCGCTGCGCTACGCCGACTTCGGACGGCTGCACCGCTTCGAGCGCTCCGGGGTCACCCACGGCCTCACGCGGGTGCGCACCTTCGCCCAGGACGACGCGCACATCTTCGCCCGGCCTGACCAGGCCGACAAAGAGATCAAGGACTTCATCGGCCTGCTGGTGGAGACCTACAAGATGTTCGGGTTCGAAGGGCTGAAGACCCACCTCTCCCTGCGCCCCGAGAAGCGCGTGGGCTCCGACGAGATGTGGGACAAGGCGGAGGCCATCCTGGACGCCTCGCTGCGCTCCCTGGGCGTGGACTTCACCGCTGCCTCCGGCGAGGGCGCTTTCTACGGCCCCAAGGTGGACTTCACCGTCCGCGACGCCATTGGGCGCGACTGGCAGCTGGGCACCATCCAGCTGGACTTCAACCTGCCGGAGCGGTTCGACCTGTGGTACACATCGGAGACGGGGGTGCAGGAGCGGCCCGTGGTGCTGCACCGCGCCCTGCTGGGCTCCCTGGAGCGCTTCATGGGTATCCTCCTGGAGCACACGGGCGGTGCGCTCCCCGGCTGGCTGGCCCCGGTCCAGGCCGTGGTGGTGCCCATCGCGGACCGGCACGTGGCGTATGCCCGCACGGTGGAGGCGCGGCTCAAGGCCGCCGGCCTGCGCGTGGAGGTGGACGACTCCAACGAGCGGATGAACAACAAGATACGCCGCGCCCAGACCCAGAAGGTGATGTACATGCTGGTGGTGGGGGACAAGGAGGAGGCGGACAACGCCGTGGCCCTCCGCCTCCGCTCCGGGGAGAACCTGGGCGCGCAGCCCCTGGAGACCTTTCTGGCCCGCGCCACCGAGGAGACGCGGATGCCGGGGTGAGGGCGTAAAGTCCACCGTTCGTGGTTCGAGGGCCTCACCACGAACACGCTAAGAACGACCGTTGTCTGCATCTCTTCGTCCTTCGAGGGCCTCCCCGATAAGGAATCGGGATCTGCGACAGGACGAACGGGTCGTTCAATAGGCTCCAAAGGGGGCAGGCCGCTGCGGCCTGCCCCCTCTTTCTTGCACAGTGTAGCTTTGACGCGGCGCGCCACGATTGATTGTCCCGCGCTGAGCGTATCTGGTCTGATTGTGCAATCTCATTTCGCGTTTCTTGACGTGTGGATGAATCTGGGAGCGATTGCGCGGACGGCGTTTCTTTGATCGTTTGTCCCCGCATAGCCGCCCGCGGCCCAGAAATGCGTCGGTTCAATCAACCCATGTGCGTGCGGGACCGCATGGGGCTGGGTGCTTGTAGAGTGCGCGCGCTTGTGGTGCGGCATGGGGAGACCTCCATGGGCGGGTAAAAGGAGACCTCCAAGGATAGCGGGAAGGGAGGGCGATGGGGAAGTGGGGGACGGCACAGGGGGGGAGGGCTATTAGAAGAGATTTGTAGGGGCTGCCGAAGCGTAACTCAGTAGTAGAACGTTTGCTTCCCAAGCCTGGCTCGCGGATACGATTTCAATTCTTTCAACCGTCCCTCAATCATCTTGACGCCTAGCTTGACGAACTGGAATGGCGATTCAACAAACAGGTAATTCCGTGGCTGTTTCAGAAAGCGCTCGGGAAGCTGCTTACGGCTACCATTCTCAGGTAAGTGTAGTTGATAGCTGGCTAACGGGTCTCATATGGCTGACTTTCCAGAGGATAGTACATATGCCCAATGCCGATTTCAAACACTTCGTCCCGAAGCCCTTCACCGATGGGGACTAGCCCAAGGCGAAGGCTCCCAACATTTACCTCAATAGGCTTCTTCTCTTCCGTCCGTTCCCTAATTCGTAGCCATGTATCGCCATCAATCGGTTGTAGCAGCCTAACATAGGTGTGATTGCCATGCCCAATGATGCTTGAATCAAGAAGTTGAATGGCCTGCTTACATTCCCTCTTATTCACGGTCAAATGCCCAGCTATGGTTTTCGGCCTGACATTGTAAACAGAGGCATTGATGACATGCACACTCATACTTACGGCCGGCTCAGATTCCTGTGAAGCGTGTTGGAACTCCCATGAAACGACTCTGGCATGGACGCGTGATTGTAGAGCCCCCTTGTCGTCGTTCGCGATGACCTCAAGCCACTGGACATCAGAGGGCAGGGCTGTATTGACCTCAGTATTGGGGTTCCTGGGTAGGCCATAAACCGCCTGCCTCATTCGGGCGACCAAAAGACCAGAAAAGGGCGCTAGGACTATTAAAACCCCAAAGACGATGACAAAACCAGCAGCTGCTAGCTGCCAGTTCATTCCGATTGAAAGTGCGGCCATCAAGCCGCCTGCGCCTATCACAGCACCACCAATTAGTGTGCCCAATGCATTGGCAAACGTCTGCTTGAAGAAGTCTCGCAAGGCGCACCTCCTAATGCGCCTATTCTACAGACTAGTCTGCATGAAGTATGTGATTCCCGTTCCTACCTTACTCTCAGGTGCTACCCCACCCCCGCACCCACCGCCATGTCCCCAACCCCCACAGCGCGCCCGTGACCATGAGGCCCACGATGATGGACGCGATGGTCCAGCAGAGGTTGATGCCTACCATGCCGGTCTCGTAGGCGCCGGAGAGCTCCCAGACGAGGCCGCGCAGGGCGGCGCCCACAACGAGCGCCAGGCCGCCCGCCGCCAGGTTCACGACCGCCCACCGCAGCGGCGGCCCCATGCGTCCGGGTCGCACTGCCCACTGCCCCAGGCCGATGCCGCCGCCCAGGAGCGCGCCCAGGGCGAGCCAGAGGACGCCGCGTGCGAGCGTGTCCGCAACCCCCAACGGCTGTCCTTCGTAGCCGCCTGTCCCGAAGGCGGAGAGGTCGCGGACAGCGTCCTCAAGGACGGGGATGCGGAGGGCGGTGATGGCCGCAGCGAGGATAGCGAAGGCGGTCGCCCCTAAGGCCGCGCCAACGACGGTCCCGAGGACCCACGGGGCGGGGGCGGCAGCGCGGCGGATGGCTACCCACTGCAAAGCGCCAAGGGGCAGTCCCAGCGCCGCGCCGGTGGCGAAGGCCAGGAAGACCGCACCCACCTGTCCGGCGAAGGCAAGGGCGTCGTTCAGGGCGTACTCGGGGATGACGGCCAGCCCGAAGCCGACCGGGAGCCCTGCGACGTGCGCGAGGACCCAGAGGAGCCAGGGTTGGAGGAGAGGGGTCTTCGTGGGTGTCATGTGTGCCTTTCAGAGGTGGTCGGCGTTACGCTTGAGGCGCGCGGACGCCGTCAGTGGGGTATCTACTTCTGAAAGACTACTCCGTTGCTTTCCGTTTGGGGCATCTTCCTCCGCAACGCGATGCCGGTGGCAAGGCTGTACACGACAACCGCAACGGCGATCCCCGCCGCCAGAGAGGGGCTTTGCCTCAAGAGTCGGCCCTGGGACAGAGGCCCCGCCCCGCATCCGTTCGGGAGCATCCTTCGAGGGCCTCCCCGATAAGGAATCGGGATCTGCGACAGGACGAACGGGTTCTGAAGGGCGCTCACAACAGGAGGAACGGCTGGGGCCGCCTCATCGTTCTTTGACTAGGGGCGCGGGATGTCCACCCACGTGCCGGTGTCTATGGACTGCTTCCAGGCGGCGGCGAACTGGAGGACGTCCACGCCGTCGTCCAGGGTGGGCACGGAAGGGGAGGGCTTCTTCCCTTCCCGGATGGCGGCGATGAAGTCGGCCTCCACGGGGATCTCGTGCGGCGCGCGCCACTCCCCGCGCGTGTGGGGCGGGGCGTCCAGCTTGCGGACGCTGTAGTCGCTGGCGCGTCCACCGTAGACGCCCTCCATCTGATGCCCTTCCTCGTAGTAGACCAGGGTACCCTCGGTGCCGTAGACCTCCACCCGCTCGATCTGGCTGGGCAGGACGGCGGGGGCGTGCAGGTACTGGACCGTGGCCCCGTTCTCCAACTGGCAGAGGACGACGTCGTACGGGGGGCGCATCATGGACCCGGCCGGCCCCGCCTGCGCCACGTCCAGCCGC
>ORJL010020738.1_pt1 | contig 22771 bp, 20 predicted proteins | sample 1779941 | NCBI WGS metagenome assembly ORJL01 (sample SAMEA104232317, study PRJEB22302) | groundwater metagenome | biome: forest; feature: aquifer; material: groundwater | place: USA | collected 2011-08-07 | depth 5.8 m
AGTTTTGGAGCTTGCGTGTGTTGTAGCAGAGCTGCAAACACTTGTTGGTGCAAGAATAAACAAAGTTTTGCAGTATTCTAACAAATGGCTCGCGTTTGAATGCTTCAAGACTGGTGTTGGCAGAGTTTTTATTAATATTTGCCGTCCTGGTTTGTTGTGGTTTGGGCAAACAAAATCTTCTTCAGGAGATTTTGGGTTCCACAAAAATCTTTCAAAGCAAATTGATGGCACAAAAATTGTTTCAATTTCTCAAATTGGCAGTGAGCGTATTGTTAAAATTTGCTTGTCAACAGCCGAAAAAAAATTTGATTTATTCATAGAATTGTTCAATAAGGGCGAGGTTTCGTTGTGTGACTCAAACGGCAAAATTTTGTGCTTGTGGGAAACGCAAATTTGGAAAGACCGCACTTTAAAAGTTGGAACAATATATTCTTTGCCTAAAAAGTTGATTAACATTTTTGAAATGTCTGAGGATGAATTTAATCTTTCATTAAAAGTTATTGTTGAAACTGTTTCAAAGACTCTAGCAACAGAGCTAGGAATTGGCGGTATTTATGCAAATGAGCTTTGTTTGATTAGTGGAATTGATAAGAACAAGAATAATTTGTCAACTCAAGAATTGCGCGTGCTTTACGCAAATTTGCATTATTTCTTTGAAAGAAAAATTGATGCAAAAGTTGTTTACGAGAAAGAAAGCAAGGATGTAAGAGATATTGTGCCATATTCACTAAAAAATTATGAATCCTTTAAACAGTCTGCATTTGCTTCTTATTGTGCTTCAATTGATAATATTCTATCTTCAATTAATGCAAGTGACCAGTCTTCAAATGCGCTTTCGCAGTTTGAATTAAAGAAGAGAAAGCTTTTAAACATTATTGAAGTGCAAAAACTGCATCTTTCTGCAATCAATAAAACTGCACAAGATGAACAGCGCAAAGGTGAACTAATTTACGAGAATTATCAAAAATTTAAAGAAATTCTTGAAAAAATTAGTTCTGCAAGAGAAAAATTTTCATTCAGAGAAATTAAGGCAAAATCAAAAGAGCTGGGAATTAAAGATTTTGATGATAAGACTGGCGAGATTACAGTTGAGGTCTAAGATGGTTGATAAATTATTTGTTGCTGCAAAAGCATTTATTGTGCATAATGGAAAAATTCTTTTAGTTCGGGAATCTAAAAAGTATAGTGAAGGAACTCAAAGTGGAAATTATGATGTGCCTGGCGGTAGAATTAAGCCAGGTGAAAGGTTCGATGATAGTCTTGTTCGCGAGATTAAAGAAGAAACTGGTTTGAGTGTGCGAATTGGTGCGCCTTTTGCAGTTAGCGAGTGGCGTCCTGTTGTTAAAGGGGAGAATTGGCAGATTGTCGGCATTTTTTTTGAATGTTTTTCAGATTCAGATAAAGTAATTCTAAGCGAGGACCATGATGAATTTTTATGGATTAATCCTGCAGATTATTTGAAGTATAACAACATCAAAACAAATCTTCCTGCATTTGAAGCATATCTGAATATAAAAAAGAAATAAGCAAATATGGTATTGTCTCTGTGCAGAGCGCACGAAATTACAAATTTTTTTTAGTTTGTTTTAAACTCACTTATTTGTTTCTTGTCGTCCACAACCTATTTATACACTTATTTGTTTTGCTTGGTTAATGGTGCAAGAGTATAATCGCGTAAACATATTAGGGCAGTTAGTTTTTTCATATTTTATTAATATTTTTGTTTTCATAGTAGCACCACTTGGGACAATTGTGCTTTCAAGGGGGCTTTCAATTTCTGATTTCGGTGTTTATTCTATTTTTTTTGGCTGGCTAAATATTGGTTTGCAGTTGTTTCCTCTTGGATTTCAGTTATTTATTCAAAATTTCTTGCCAGGCAGGTCTTTATCTGAGCAAAAGCAGGTAATGTCTGCTTTGGTTAAATTCATATTTGTAGTTTTGTGTGTTTTGTGTATTTTTTGGTTTGTTTTTGGAAATACTTTGCTTAGTGTTCTTAACATAAAAGGACGTTTTTTTGAATCTCTGCTAACACTTTGTGCAGTAATAATTTCAGTTTTTGCATTTTTAACTACATCTTGGTTGGTTGCAAGAAAAGAGCTTGAGTTTTCCAGTTTTTTGTATGGTGTTAATTCAATAACGTGGGTTTTGCTTTCTTTTGCCGAGTTTTTTTTAACAGGAAAACTAGTGTTAAGCCACATTATTTTGTTTTGGATTATAGGTGCAGCATTGCAATTTTTATTAAGTCTTCTTAAGTTATGGCCTGCGTCTTTTGGGATGATATTTCCAATTAAATCAATAGGCGCTTTTGGAATTATTAGGCAAGCATTATTTTTTGGTTTGCCGTTGATTCCTTTAATTATTAGTTCATGGTTTTTAACAATTTTTGATAGGTCTTTATTGAATGTATATGCCGGAAGTGCAGTTTTAGGGTTGTATGCTTTGGCCTATGCGCTCGTTAACATAATTTCATCTTTTGGAAGTCTTGTTGCAAATATTTTTTATCCCTATGTTGCAAGCGCGCATAATTTGGGGCACAAAAAAGAGTATTCTGAATTTTTGAATGCGTCTTTGAAATACACGTTATTAATTGTGCTCCCCGGGCTTGCAGGGATTTATTCTTTGCGCACAGAAATAATTACTATGTTTGCAGGTGCAAAATTTTTAGAAGGCGAAGCGTTTGTTAAATACTTGATTTTATTTCCTTTATTTTCATCAATTGTTCTTGTCTTGCAAACTGCGGTGATCGTTAATAAAAAATCAATCTCGGTAAGTTTGGTTTATATTTTTTCTTTTTTGCTTAATTATTTTTTAAACCAGTTTTTGATTCCTATTTATGGAGGAACTGGTGCAGCTTTATCCGTGGTAATAACTTATTTTACTTTGGCTGCAGGCATGTTTTTTCTTTCAAGAGGATTATTTAAGTTCGAGTGGAATTTCATAAAGCTAGGGCGTATTTTTGTTTGTTCGGCGGTTATGGCACTTGTTTTGATTTCTCTAAACCCTGAGTCGATTTTATTTAAGCTCGCATCAATTTTGCTGGGTATTTTCGTGTATGGTCTTCTGATTTTATTATCTCGTGTTTTTGGGAAAGAAGAATTAGTAATCGCAAAAAATTTATTTTTAAAAAAATTTGGCAATTTTTTCTAAAATATTTTAAACAAAATCTTTTGTAAAAAATTTGATGAATCTAAAGTCTTGCAGTAAAGATTTAGTTGTTTTTATGGGGTGTTTTTTTAATCTTTCAAACCATAAATTAAACACGAATAATCTTAGTTTGCTTCTTGCTTTGAAAAATACTTTTTTGAATTCTTCTTTGTTAATTTCTGGGTCTAAAAGCAATGGGTCGTCAATATTTTGGTGTGATAGCAAGTCAAAATTCATATTATCAGATACTCTGCCTCTTTGTTTTGCAATCTCCCACATTTCAGTTCCAGGAAAAGGCGTCATTACAAATGACCAAAGCCTGTCTGTTTTGTGTTTTATGCACCAATCTATAAAATCAAGTGTTCTTTCCATATCTTCAATTGTTTCAGTTGGGTTGCCAAATACTACGCTTCCTCCAACTTTTATTCCATACTTATTTGCAAGTTCTATTGACTTTTTGTGGTCTTCAAGTGTTGCACTGTTTTTCTTTAGGTAATTAAGCATTCTTGGGCTTCCGCTCTCAAAGCCAAAATTCATTCCAGTAACTCCAAGTCTTTTTAGAATTTGAACCATCTCTTCATCTATGCAGTTTGTTTTTGCCATGCAATCAAATTCTATTTTTCCTGCAATTCCTTCTTTTTCAAGAAGTTCTGCTATTTTTTTTAGGCGGTCTTTGTTTAAAGTGAATAAATCATCCCATAGCCCTATTTTTTTTACATCAAAATCATAATACCACATTTTGATTTCATTAAATGTTCTCTCAGGGCTCATAAATCTTATTTTATTTTTCCAAAATACTGTAGTTGAACAGAAAATACAAAAGTAAGGGCAGCCTCTGCTCGTCATCATTCTTGTTGAATTTCCTTCTTCAGGATCAATTGTTACATTCATATACGCATATTCTTTGCTTGGAAGAGGAATATCGTCAACATTTAGTAAGTCGCGTGTTTCTGTTTTTACAAGTTTATTCTGATCAAAATATGCAACGCCTTTTATTTTTTTCAGATTGTCATGTGTTAATTGGTTTTTTGCAAACATTTCAACTATTTCTGAAAAAGTATCTTCTGCTTCCCCAAGAACTGCAAGGTCAAAGCATTTGTGAAGTGATTCTGGTAATGTTGAAATGTGTGTTCCGCCGATTATTACAAATTTATTTTTAAGTGTGGGGTGTTCTCTTATTTTTTGCCCTAATTTTTTTGTTTTTTCATAAAATATAGTCATTCCTGAAAGTCCTATTATGTGCGGGTCATATTTTTCTATTTCGGAAATATATGTTTCAATAGGAACGCCTGTTTCTGAGATATAGCCTGTTTTTCTGTTGATATTAATTATTTTTACATCTAAATTTTTTACTTTTTTTTTCAAATAAGTTGCAAGAATTATCAGTCCATAAGGTTCGCCACCATCAGATACATTTACTAGCGCGAGCTTTGTTTGTTGTGCTTCTTTTGTTTTGTGTTCGAAAGATTGAGTCATTTTATTCTTTTTGAAAGCTATGTTTAAATTATAAAGCTTTCGGTGGCATTTCAAAAATTTTTTTTGAGCTAAAGAAAAAAAAGGGTGACAGCTTACTCGATTTCCCACGTAACGCAGTACAGTCGAGTACGGAAGCAGGTTTAACTGCCGGGTTCGAATGAGACCGGGTGGAACCCTGCTCCTATGGCCGTCTGAATTCAATTTATGGCGCGTTCTTTTTAAATCTTGTGCTTTTTTGCAGCAGACTAAAAATTCATCAAGTTTATAAATTCAGCATTAATGGTTTATTTTTATGAATATTGGAATTTTTGGCACAGGCTATGTTGGTTCTGTTACGGGAACTGTTCTTGCAGATAAAGGAAATAAAGTTATTTGCACAGATATTGATAAAAAAAGAATTCAGCAATTTAATGATTTAAAAAAAATTCCAATGTACGAGCCAGGTCTTGAAGGGGTGATTAGAAAAAATGTTTCTGCTGGCCGTTTGAGTTTTTCTGATGATTTTAATAGTTGTGTTGTGTTATCTGATGTTTTATTTACCTGTGTTGGCACTCCGCCCAAAGAAGATGGTTCTGCTGATTTGTCTGCAGTTTTTAAGGTTGCAAATGACGCTGCCAAAATAATGGCAGATAAAAGTCTTGATTATCGGTTGTTTGTTATTAAAAGTACAGTTCCTCCGCTAACAAGTGATGCTGTTTACGCGTTTTTATCTAAAATTTTGCCTACAAGTAGGTTTGATGTTGCAATGAATCCTGAATTTTTAGCAGAAGGTAATGCACTAAAAGATGCTATTTTGCCTGATCGTGTTGTTATTGGTGTTTCTTCTGCGCGTGCAGAAAAAGTTTTAAGGGAGTTATATGCTCCATTTTTGCGTTCAGGTAACCCTTTGCGAGTTGTATCTTTGCGCGAAGCAGAAATCGTAAAATATGGTGCAAATGGTATGCTTGCAACAAAGGTTAGTTTTTATAATGAGCTTGCAAATTTGTGTGATGTGCTTGGCGCTAATGTTCGCAGAGTTATTGAAGCAATAACTGATGATGCGCGCATAGGAAAGAAATTTTGTCATCCTAGTCATGGCTATGGGGGGAGTTGTTTTCCTAAAGATGTTAAAGCATTGATTCATGTTGGTGATAGTGTGGGTGTTGATTTGTCTGTTTTAAAATCTGTAGATTCGACAAATGCCATTCAAAAAACACGCTTGTTTGATAAGATGCAATTATATTTTGGTGATGTTAGGGGCAAACATTTTGCAATGTGGGGACTTGCTTTTAAGAAAGAAACAGATGACGCAAGAGAAGCCCCTGCAATTGATTTGGCAGATAAATTGCTAAAAAATGGTGCATCTGTTTGTGCATATGACCCGCAGGCAATGGATTTTGTTAAAAACAAAACTGTTTTGGGCAACAGAATTTCTTATGCAAATAATGAGTATTCCGCTTTGAAAAACTCAGATGGTTTAATTGTTTGCACTGAGTGGGACCAATTTGGCGCACCAGATTTTAATCGAATTGCATCTGAATTGAAGAATAAAGTTATTTTTGATGGTAAGTCGTTGTATGATCCAATTGTGATGACTCAAAAAGGATTTGCATATTTTGGCATTGGTGTTGAGAATGATATTGCTCGTTCTTATCGAAAAGAAAATAAATAAAATCGCAGTTTAGCACTCTTATTTAAAGTTTGGAAAATAAAGCAAAACTAGCGTGGTTATGCCCCACAAAATTATGCCTGTAACCATATTTTTATCTTTGAATACTTTTTCTGGGTGGCGTGCAATTTCCGAGCCAATTTCTATTAAATAAAAGTATCTGAATATTACGTAAAGTGCAAATGGAAGTGTGTAGAGCAGAGAATTTCTTTCGCTAAGAAATGAGTATAGGCTGTATGCAGTAATTAGCAGTGTTGTTGAAATAATAAGCAGTGGCTGTGTGATTTCTTTTGTGTAATATGTTAGTGTTTCTCTGTGGTTTTTTGCTTCGTTTCCAAGAAAACTAAATTCTGATGCACGTTTGCCAACAGATAAGTAAAGTGATAAAAAGAATGTGCAAAGAATTAACCATGGCGAGTTTTTTACATCAAGTGCAAAAGTTCCAGCACTTGCTCTTATTACAAAGTTTGCACCTATTGCTAGTATGTCTGCAAATAATTGTTTTTTGAGAAACAGCGAGTATGTTTGTGTTATTGCAAAAAGAGCTATAACTGATATGAAGAAAAGTTTATTTGGAAATCTAAATGCAAGCCACAACCCTGCAGTAATCAGAATTATTGCTTCAATTATCGCGTATGTTTTTTTTAATGTTCCTGCCGCAAGGGGTCTGTTCTTTTTTTCAGGGTGGTGTTTGTCTTTTTCTAAGTCTATAAAATCATTAATAATATAATTTGCCGAAGATATTGAGCATAGGCTGATAAATGCGAGAATTGTTAGTTTTATTGATTGTAAATTAAACAGTTGGCCTACAAAAACAAGCGGTAAAAAAACAAGTAAGTTTTTGTACCATTGTTGTGGTCTTGCTATTTTTACAAAATCAGTAAGTGCCATGTCAGTATTTTTTAAATATTTGTCCCCAGTCTGTTTTCATAAATTTATTTATGTGCATTTTTCCAATTGTGGGGTACCATAATTTATCGTGGTAGAATCCTGATGCGAATATGCACATTTTAAATAATGGTGTGTGAAACAATAGTGGCTCTAAAAATTTTAAAGCGCCTTTTCTAAAAAGTTGGTCTCCCGCAACTATTGGGCTTTTTGATGTTGTGAAATGGAAGTTTTCTGCTGAAATGTCCTCTCCCACAATGTCTATTTGTTCAACATCTCCGCATCCAAGCCCCAAATCATGTGCAATTTTTATGAATTTTATTTTCATAGGGTCATATCCCATCATTTTTGCAGATATCGCATCTATTGCAACTTGGTCAGTTGATGCAATTATGTAATTTTTTATAACTGGCAGCATTGTTCTTGGGCCTGCACCGTCTCCGCACACAGTGCCGTCCATTACTGCAAATATTCCTGGGTGTATTTCTTTTTGTATTCGTAATAAGTCAACTAAGACTTCATGTATCATTTTGTGGCAATGGTGTCTTTTTTCAGTAATTAGGCCGCCGAATGCATTTTTCATAGCGCCAGTCATTGTTGTGTGGCCGTGTGTTTTTATTGTGGGCAAATGAATAACATTTTTTCCTAAAAACATTGCGGGAATTTTGTGTCCTTCTGGAAAAATTTTATTCAGTGCTAGCATTTCGTGTTTTGGCGTGTAATCAACCCACTCAGTTTCTGTTAATGGTTCAAAAGTAAGTCCATATTTATCAAGTACAGGAATCCATTTGTTTCCATGCGCCCCTTTCCAGGGTTTTGTGACAACTGTTTTATTTTCAACTGCGTGCAAATTTTTGTATTTGTCTTTTTGAAGTTGTTTTAAAACTCCGTCTAGTTGCCATGGTTCTGTTGAGCACGCAGGATAATATAGGCTCCAAGATAAATTAAGTTTGATTATTGTTTCTTTGTTTTTTGGCAAAAACTTGTCATATTCTGCCATCTTCATTAGTTTGCCATAATCTTGCACTACTGTTTTAGGTGTTGTCTTAAGAACAGACACTACTGGTTTTGTTTTCATCCAGCTAATACAGAAATTGTTGATTTATTAATGTTGTGGACTTTATACATTCAATAGAATTCTCTATAACGAAAAGAACCAGGATGTCCTTTAACGTCAAGAAGCAATGTTTTGTGATACCCAAAATGTGATGATTTGAGTTCATACTTTGTTTGTTCGAATTTTTTCATCAATTGTTCATAAAACTTTTTCGCAATTGCTGGCTCGGCGATATTTCGAGAAATATGAACAAATGGTGAGATAAGTATCTTGTTAGTTTTTACTTCTTTTGCGGTTTTTATTATTTCTTTGTAAAGAGCTGTTAGTTGTTTTTGTGAATCTGTCTTTTCAACACAAAAAAAAGCAACTATGCAGTCGCGCATATCTTCAAATGCTTTCTGTCTTTTTTCAGGATTAATCCCTGCAGGCCAATTTGAAGGCGCAGTAACATCTGCACGAAATTTATTTACGTGAAGTAGTAATGCGCGCATGGCAAATCTTTAAATGTTTTAATTTATATTACTTTCTCTTCTCAATAATTATGTGGTGTCTTTGTGCGAAGCACCTAATATCAAAAAATAAAAAATTAATTTATTTTGTAAAGTCTGAATGCGTAGACATCAGGGCCCATATTGAATTCTCCCCCATTAACGTCGCTTGCAGTTTTAAGAGCTTCATAGCCTATTGTTCCTTTTGTTTTATATTTTTTTGCAAGTTCTTCTATGCTTGTTGTTGGTTTGCAACTATACGTTTCGCTCGAACTGCTTAATGGGCCTATTGGCAAAGCACTTCTTACTTTTTTGTTAGTGCCTTTTCGCACAAATGTTTCTTTTTCATCATTCCAAACTATTTCAACTAATTTTGTTTCTGGCATTTAATCACCTCTTGTTGTTTTAAACTTAGTTAACTGGTTTAAATTGATTGTTGGCTTGCAATTTTTAGTTTTGGTTAGTTATTTGTTAAACTATGTTTAGAGTTTCAGTCATTTATCATTGCTCCAAGTGTGCCAACCACAATTATTCCATTCTTCACTATTCCAATAGTCTGTTAATAGGAAATATGGTTCTGGAACGTCGATTCTCTGATGTATTTCTAAAAGTTGATCAAGATATACTTTTGTTGTGCGGCAGTATTTTTTGGCAATTGTTTCTTTTTGTATTTTTTTTGCTTTTGCAATGGCATCTGTGGGATTATCTGCCATAAAATATTCAACATCATGATATTGCTTAAAGTCTGTTTCACCTCTGCGCCAGCCTTCTGGGTTTGTCTCAAAGTCAACAGATGGTTCAGCGTCTGTTCTGTATGTTGCAAGGTATTCTGGCATTTATTTTACAGAAATAATTTGCTTTTAATCATTTATGAATTCTAAATCAAGATTTGTAGTCTTCAATTATCTTCTGTGCAGCATCAAGGCCGGATTCGAGTGCAGTATTCATATTTCTTATTTTTGGAAAAGTTATTTGTATTCCTGCAAAATAAAGCCCTTCAACGCCGCTTCTTGTTTGAGGCATATATGAAGAATAATCTTTTTCATAAATCGGTTCTGCGTATTTCTCGCGAAAAACTTTAACCCAAATGGGGTTCAAAGCAGGGAAATATTTTTTAATTGAATTCAAATATTCTTTTTTGATTTCTTCATCACTTAATTGCAGGTCTTCTTCACTTCCGCCATATCGTATTGCCCAGGTTATTTTGTTTGAATATTTATCAATGAGTACTGAGTGTTGCATTATTACCTGCACTCTTTCTTGAAATAAATTTATCCAGTATGTTTTTGGCTCTAAAAACTCTTTTGTTGCAAATACTATTCCAACACAAGGGCAGTATTTTATGCACGAAATTTTATCATGCAATTCTTTTTTAAGGCCTTTTGCAAGTTTTAAAAATTCTGGGAATGGTATTGTGTTGAGTAAAACGTCATACTTGATTTTTTTTGTTTCAGTATATAGTTCTTTCCCATCAAAATTTATTTGTTTTATGTTGCATTTTTTTATTATTTTGCCGCCTCTTTTTAATATGTCTTTTTCAAGTCCCTCAATCATTGGTTCTATTCCTTTTTTTGGGAATGTGAATTTATCATATATTTCGCGCTCTTTTAGCCTGAATGCAAATTGTTTTGCAGATACAACAGATAATGGTTTATTGAATTTATTTCGCCCATAAAGATTATAAAACACTTTTTGTGTGGCTCCTTTTCCTGCAAATTTGTTAAGCCAGTTTTGTGCGTTTTCATCATCTGAAATCTTGCCAGGATTCATCAAAAAAATCGTGTACAAACCAAAAAGTCCAAATCTTATTTTTTCCCATAGTGTCAAATAATTAAATTTTAGAAGGCCGAGTGGTTCATTTATGTGACTTAATTTTTGATTAACTCCAATTGCAACCCTTATTTTTTTCCAAATATTATTTCCCATTGCGTTATATTTGTTCAAATAGTTTTGTGTTGTCGTGTTGTGTGAAACAATGTGGTGGTAATATTTGGGTATTTGTTCTCCATCTTGTTCAAATGATGATGCAAGACCGCCAAGAAATCCTGCTTTTTCAAGTATTGTGACTTCAAATCCAAAATCAAGTAATTTATCTGCCGCGCACAATCCTGATAAGCCGCCACCGAGTATTATTATTTGCTTCATTGTGTTTTGTATATTATTGCAAATGGTGTTGTTCCTGCATTGAATTGTTTTATTGGTGTTGTTATATTAACAATTTTTAGCTCTTGGGGCATTACAACTATTGATTCATAAACTGGGGTGTCAACTCCTGCAGGGTCTAGCCTTACATTTTGCACACTAAAATTTACCCCATTTTGTTTTAAATAATCTGCATGCTTTGTGCTTGTTATCATTGGCTGTGTTAATAAATATTGGTCAAAAAATATGTATTTTACAAAATATTTTCTTAGCAATTCTTTTGTTGTTGCAAAATTATTGCCATATAGCATTACAATTGCATCTGCGTATCTTTTATCAACATCTGCATATGGGCTTGCATGTGTTCTTCTAACAGCAACAACGTGTCTTGCGCTCAAAGCACTTATTGCAAATGCAGATTCATCATTTGCCAAAAATACTTCGTCTTTTGTTGTTGCGCTCAATGCCCAGTTTCCAAAGTCGTATAACGCTTGTGTTGAAGGGTCCATTTGTCTTCCGTATTGTGTCCACCTGTCATTATTATAGTTGGTCACATAGCTGTTAGATATTGGCAGTATAACTAGTAAAATAAAAACAAGTGTAAAATATTTGCCCTTGCAGTGTATTTTTTTTTCAGTTATCGCACTAAAAAACTTTGTTCCCCAAGTAATTATTATTGCTATTGGTATAAACAATCCTGCAAGCATATGTGATGGGACAATCCATGCGTTAAGCAAGGGTTTTGTTATCAAATAATGCCCTCCTGAAATTATCATTCCAATTAGCAAAAATAATGTGTACCTTTGTTCTATTTTATTTGTGTTTAAAACGCAAAACAGCACTCCGCCAATTGCAATTATTCCAAGTAAAAATTGAGGTATGCTTGTTGTTTGTATAAATTGGTTGGCAATTGTGCTTGCAAGCCATCCAAATCCGTTTTTATTAGTGTCAAATTGAGAGTATTCTTGTGTTCTGTTAGGTGTTTTCATTTGGTATTTTACAATTAGTGGTGCAAAGAAAATCATTGCAATTAATATCGCAACAAAAAATGTAAGAAAGTATTTATTAACTGTTTCTTTTATTGTTTTTATTGGTGTTTTTTGTGTTTTTATTCTATATGCGGTTTCAAGTAGTATTGTTATTCCTGTCATAACTGAAGTATAAAGAAATGGCTGATAATGGCTTAGTGCAGCAGCGCCAAGAAAAATTCCTGTTTTTATTTTTGTTTTATTGCTCGAATCCGTTTCTAATTTGAAAAATTGTGCTAAAAATAATACTGCAAAAATAACGCTAAGTCCATAGGTATGCTTTACTGGGAAAAGATTTTGCATCATTGCAATTAATGCAAGTATGAATGCTAAGTCTTTTCGTTTAAAAATTGCATTGCCCAAGGCGTAAAAAGAAATTGTTAATGCTGCAGTTATTGCAATGGGAAAAAAATTGATTACAGAATCAACACTAAGGCCTGTTATTTTGACAATAAATGCGCCAAGTAAATACCCTAATGGAGGATAAAATTCCAGTTCTCCTTGAAAATAAGGGTCTGTCCAGTATTTGTTTCCATTTAGTATATATTGTATGAATCCGCGTTCTCTGTATAAATCTCCGCCATAAACCGGGCTTGCTATGTGCACTAATTGTGAAAATAAGTATATTTGTATTATTGCAAAAATAATAATTATTCCTATGAGTGCCTTGTCATAAAAATTCATTGCGTTTAATTTTGCAAGAGTCATTAAAATAAGGTTTGAATCATTTTGTGTTTCTTCAGTCATATTTGCCTCTTATGCTATTTAATCTTATTTTTATTATATCTCTTAGCATTCTTAGTGCGTCTTTGATAGGTTTTACTGTTGTTCTGTTGTCATTTATCCAAATTACTGGCACTTCTTTTATTTTATATCCTTTCTTTTTTGCAATGTGCAGCACTTCAACATCAAAACAAAATCGTTCTATTGTTTGTTTTCCAAATATTTCTTTTACGCAATTTTTTTTAAATAACTTAAATCCGCATTGTGTATCTTTTATTCCTCGCACAGTTATTAATCGCACTATCTTGTTGAATGTTTTGCCAATTAATTCTCTATATAGGGGTTGTCTTTTTTTTATGTCTGCTCCGTGTACTGCGCGCGAGCCTATCACTATATCAAATCCAGTATCGATTATTTGAATGAATTTATCTAATTCTTCTATTGGTGTTGACATGTCTGCATCTGTGAAAAGCAGATAATCCCCTTTTGCATGAAGCATTCCTTGTTTAACAGAATATCCTTTTCCGGTGTTTTGTTTATTTTGTAATATTTGAATATCCTCTTTTGTGTCTTTTGATTTTTGAATTGTTTTATCCGTGCTTCCATCATCAACTAAGATTATTTCGTGCCAGTAATCATGCTTTTTGAAGTACGCAGTAATTTTTTCTATTGCAGAAGTTATTCTTTTTTCTTCATTATATACTGGAATAATTATAGATATTTGTTTCATCAGTTTCACGTTATTGTGCAGTTAGTTATGTTATATAATAGTATTGAATTTCCAATTTTTTGTTGGGGCAATTGATTTTTGAGCCATTCAAACTTTTTATTAAACATCACTTCGCTTGCGCTTATGGCAATAAGCTCTTTTTCGCAGAATTCTGTTGCTTTTTGGTTTAACAATCCGTAAAATTTAAGGTCATTTGTTCCGAAATATTGCACTTTAGTGTCAGGTTTGCATGAAATATACGCACGCAATTTATCAAAGTCTTGTCCCCAGTCTGTATTTGTATCTGCGAAATATTTCCATCCGTTTTCTGCCCCAATTGCTTCGTTGTAATATGACAAATAATTTGGAAATTGGGCAACTGATGATGTCGCATGTGCAATTAAAAGTAGAAATATAAAATATTTGAATATTTTTTTCCCTGCAATTTTTGTATTTGTTATTCTTCCTGAAATCAAAATTATTAAGAATGGAATTATTGCAAGTATGTATCTTAGTCCTATTTGTTTTGTGGCGCTGCTTAATGCAAGAAGAATTATTAGTGGGGGGATTAATAGGTGTTGCCAAGTTGTTTGTTTGTTTGATTTTTTTTGAGGCAGCAATATTGATAGCGCGGTTAATACAATTAGTGCAATTGTTGTTTTCACAGCAAAAGTTACAAAATAATAATTCCAAGCTCCGCGTTCATAATATTTCCCAAGTATGATATTTGGTTTTGGTGTTTTTCCTTCATATAGCACAAAGCCAAGCCCTTTTGTGTAGTAGTAGGGTAGCGCATTTGGGATGTTTTGTGCTAAATAATTTATTATTTTGCTTGTTCCGAATATTTTTTGCGGCGAAAATATTTCCTTATTTAATGTTTCATCTTCAAGCATTGCTTGTTTTATTGGTGTGCCTGTTCCTTTGAAAAGATACGCCGCGTTTATTAGCAGTAATGAAATTAAAAGTATTGCGCCAAGGGATATTATTTGAAAGTAAATTTGTTTGTAAAATTTATTTTTTATTTTATTTTGAAGAGGGTAGCTAAATTTAGGTGTTATGTTTGAAAAATTCTTGCTCGCAGCCAAAATTATTAAAAAATATGCTGGCCACAAAAATATCGCAGTGTACTTTGTTAATTGTGCAAGTCCCATGGTAATTCCTGCGAGTAGCAAAGTTTGAATTGTTTGCTTGTTAAAAAATTTAGAGTAACAATAAAGTGCCAAAAGTGTGAAAAATGCAAACCCCATATCTGTTGTTGCTAAAATTCCGTGTGCTAGTATATTTGGTTCGAATGTGTAAATTGCAAGTGCAATAATTGAGGCATTTGTGCCAAATAGCTCATTTGTCCATTTGTAAATCAAAACTCCTAAAAGAAGTGTTAAGATAATTATTGGCAGTCTTGAGTATTCTAATATTTGGCGTGGATTTTTGTTGTATTCAAAGAAAAATTTTCTAATAAAATCCATTAAATTTTTTTGTGTCCAGCTAATATCTGCTAAATTTAGTGCAGGCTTAATTATTAGCAGTGGCAAGCCTTCTATAAAATGCATTAATGGCGGGTGTTCAGTATTCATTCTGTAATCGCCAGTAATTAATTTTGAATAGCCTGCTGCAATGTGTAGTGGCTCATCAAATGTCATTGACACTAAAGATTGTGAAAAGAAAAGCTCTAAAAAGAGTATTAAAAACAGTGCAGGCATTATTAATTTTGAATGTTTTTCTAAGTTCATTTTAGTGTATTTTACTTCATAGAACGAATTCAGCTCATTTTTAAACCTTATGAATGCCTTGTTATTTTTCAATTTAAGCTATCAATTATTTCTTTATAGTCTTTGGCGAGTTTATTTATGTCAAATTGTTGTTCTATTGTTTTTCTTGCTTCTTTTCCAATAGTCTCATTTAGTTCTAAATTTTTGGATAATTGAAGCATTATTTTTACAAATCCTTTTTTTCCATCTGTTAGAAATCCGTTTTGGTTATTTTTTATAATTAGCTTGCTTTCTCCAAAGTCTGTGCATATTACTGGCAGTCCTGCCGACATATATGTGAAAACTTTTCCTGGGCATTTTGCCGCATTATATTTTGTTTTGTTAATTAGTGGAAATAGTCCGCAGTGTACTGTTGCGAGATATTCTGAGACGTTTTCAATCCAGCCAATTATTTTTATGTTTTTGTCCTCTCCTTTTGAGAGTCTTTCTTCTATTTTTTTTACAAGTTCTCCGCTTGCTCGAAGGTATAGTTGTGTTTTTGGGTTTTCCAAATTAAGCTCTTTGAAACAGTCCATTAGAAAAAAAATGTTGTTTAGCACTTCTTCATCACTCACATTGCCCATCCAGGTAAAAGTGTAGAGTTTTTCCTTTGTTTTATTTTTTAGTGGAATTACTTCTTGTGCATTTATTCCTCCTGGTATGTGATATGCTGGTTTTTTTGTTTTTGCTAAAATAAATTCTTGCAAGAATTTGCTTGCAGCAACAATTGCAGATGATTTTTTTAAGATTATGTGAAATAACAGATTTCTTATGCTAAACTGTTCATCATATTCATAATCGTCATAATCAAGAATTATTTTGTTGCCTTTTATTGCACTAAGTATTACGCAAGACAATGAATGAAATCCTGCTTTTATTACGATTAGTTTGGTGTCAGAAGGTTCTTTTAATAGTCTTAAAGTGCATTTTATGAACAGCTTTGCTCGCTCAATATTTTTTGTTTTGTAGCTTTCAGGTCCGTGATATCTTGCACCCAAATCATCTTTTAATGAGAAAACCTCTGTTTGAAGCCCAAATTGGTTGAATATTTTTGCAAACCAGTGCGCTCGCGGACCGTTGAATGGCTTGCCGTCGTAGGATACAAATAAAACTTTGTCTTTTGTAGCGCTTGGTGTTTGCATTATTTCACATCTTCAAAAATGAACTTTATAAAATCATCTGCCTCGCTGAATTTTTTTTCAGGTATTTTTTTTATGTCATAATCTACTTCTATCATCACAGGAAGGCCATTTAGGTGTGCATATGCAAACATTTTTCTTAAGTCTTTAGCATCCAATAAGCCTCCTTCTGTTCCCCATCCGCCCCATTTTTTTTCAAGTTCAGGGTATTTTTCAAGTCTTACCCCTATTCCTTGTGTATTGCTTAAATGCAGAATTTTTGCGTGTGCAAGATATTGTGTGTACTGTGGGTGGTGTGCTAAGTATTCTTCCGAGTTATGTACATTTTCAGTTTCAAACAATGTTTTTTTGTCAACACCATTGGCATCAAATTGTGTTGGCGCGTATTGTCCTCCTATTAAGTGTGCTATATCTAATGTTATTGATTTGTCTGATATGTCTAAAAGTGATTTTAAATCAGAAAATGGGAGGTAATGTAGTCTTGGGGCTTGGTTTGCATCTGCCCTATCTAGCTCTAACACTACGGGCAAAGAGTTTTCTAAAACAAAATCAAGTCCATATTTCATTGCTTTGATTGCAAGATCATAAAATCTATTGCGTGATTTTTTCAATAATTCTGCTTTTTTTTGGCAAAATGTTTTTAGTGAAAAAACTCCTGGAAAATCATCTGTGGGTTTGTAATCATCAAACACGACAATTCCTGTGTGTGTATCTACTGCAGTTTGAATGTTTGTTCTGTCATAGTTTTTTAATTCTGCACATTGTTCAATTGCAGTTTCAAGAAGGCAGCCATTTTTCGCAGCATCTTTTGTTTCAATGCAGATGCTATGCTCTCGTTGTATTGGTGTTTGGCAGTGCAGTATTGGCAGTTTGTATTTTTTTTGGTTTTCAAGCTGTTTTTTTCTGTTATTTTCGTTTAATGCATTGGCAGTAAAGTATAAAAAAACTCCAACATCAAAATTAAGTCCTAATTTATTGGCTAAGCCTGATTCTATTCTTTCTTTTGCAGCTAAAAATGCTTGCACTTCTTTTTCATAATGCATCATTACTGGCAGGCCTATTTTTATTGGTGTTTCCATTTTATTCAAATGCGTTTATTTATGGCAGTTTATAAACTTTCATAGTAATTTATCTCCAAAAACGATTTGTTTTTTATGGTCCGTTAGACCATAATCTTTAAATAGCCTTTGTAGTCTTCCGTTGATTATGAATGGTTTGAAATTTTTAGTGACTGGCGGCTCAGGAAAGCTCGGTTCTGTTTTATGCAGTTATTTGGATTGTGTTGCGCCTAAAAGTTCTGAAATGAATATTTTGGATGCTGGCCAGATAGAGTCCGTTGTTAAAAAACAAAAATTTGATGCTATTTTTCATCTTGCTGCGTACACTAATCAAAAGCTTGCTGATAAAGAAAAATCAAAATGTTATGAAACAAATGTGATTGGCACTCGAAATGTTGTGTCTGTTGCAAAAAAGTATTCTTTGAAAGTTTTTTATATTTCAACTGATTATGTTTTTCCTTGCACAAGTGGAAATTATTCCGAAACTGATATTCCTTCGCCGGTTAACTGGTATGGATTTACTAAATATGCAGGCGAACTTGAAGTTCAAAATGCAACAAATAATTATTGTATAATTCGCACAAGTTTTCGCCCGATTAAATGGGATTTTCCAACCGCGTACAGCAATGTTTTCACAAGTGCAGATTATGTGGATGTTATTGCTAATGAATTAAAGCTTTGTTTGGATTTGAATCTTAGCGGTATAATTCATATAGGCACCGCAAAAAAATCTTTGTATGAATTAGCAAAAATTAGAAATCCAGATGTCACGCCCCAAGTTTGCACTGACACAGCTGTTCCTAAGTTGAGGGATTTAAACATCAGTAGATGGCTTAATGAAAAAAAGGCACGTATTTCTGAAGAGGCGGATATTTAGATGAAAGTTTTGGTTGTAGGTGGTTTTGGGTTTGTTGGCAAGCAAGTAGTCGAGCAACTTTTATCAACTAGCCACAGTGTTGTTGCACTTTCAAGAAGAAATGGTCTTGATATGACAAGCTATGATTCCTGTTTTAAAAATTTTAAAGAGCAAATGCCTGATGTGATAATTAATCTTGCAGCTCACGTTGGCAGTTTGCATTATGTTACACAAAAAGCAGCAGATGTTGTTGATGACAATTTGCAAATAATGATTAATTTGTATCGTGCAGTAAAAGATGCATGTCCTGATGCAAAAATAATAAACCCCATATCTAATTGTTCGTATCCTGGGGACGCAAACATTCACAAAGAGTCTGAGTGGTGGAATGGTTCAGTTCACAAGTCTGTGCTTTCGTATGCAAATCCTAAGCGCATGCTTGCAGTTATTTCAGAATGTTATGAAATGCAGCATAATATCAAAAGCATTAATTTTTTTGTTCCAAATGCATATGGCCCGGGTGATTATGCAGACCCTAACAGAACTCATGCTTTAAATGGCATGATTATTCGTATGCTAAAAGCAAAAGAAGAAAATTTAGCAGAGTTTGAAATTTGGGGCACAGGAAATCCTACGCGAGAATGGATTTTTGTCAAAGATTTTGCAAAAATGTTAGTTAATGCAGTTGAAATGCCACAAAGCCAAATTAGTCCTGTTAATATTGCGCAAAACAAAGCGCACTCAATAAGAGAAACTGCTGAAATGATTAAACAAATTACTGGTTATCAGGGCAAGCTGGTTTTTAATTCCAGCTATCAGGATGGTGCGCCAACAAAACAGCTTGATGATGCTTTGTTTAAGAGTAAATTTCCAAATTTTTCTTTCACTGATATTTCTCAGGGGATAAAAGAAACTGTTGATTATTACAAAAATGTTTTTGGAGGTAGTAAAATGAGAGTTTTAGTAACTGGTGGTGCTGGCTTTGTTGGGACTGCTTTAGTTCCTTTGTTGCTGGAAAAAAAGCTAAAAGTGCGTGTTGTTGATTGTTTGCTTTTTGGTGGTACTCAATTGCTTCCTTTTTTTGCAAATCCTGATTTTGAATTCATCAAAGGTGATATAAGAAATAAAGAGCTTATGGCAGGTGCATTAAAGGATGTTGATGCAATTATTCATTTAGCAGGTATTGTTGGATATCCTGCTTGTAGAAAAAATCCTCAAATGGCGCGTGAGGTTAATATTGAAGGAACAAGAATTTTAGCTGAGCTCTCAGGCAATAAAATTCCTTTTATTTTTGCATCAACCGGAAGCACGTATGGAAAGCTAATTGCAGATCTTTGTACAGAAACAACCCCGCTAAATCCGCTAACGAATTATGGAGAGCACAAAAAAGAAGCAGAAGAAATTTTGCAAAAGCGCGGCAATTGCGTAATTTATAGGTTTGCAACAGGTTATGGTGTTTCTCCTAGATTAAGGCTGGATGTTTTGCCAAATGATTTCACGTATAAGGCTTTAAAAGAAAAGACTTTAATTATTTATGAGAAGAATTTTATGCGAACTTTTATTCACGTAAGAGATATGGCGCGTGCTTTTGTTTTTGCGCTCGATAATTTTGAGAAAATGAAAAATGAAGTGTACAATGTGGGTGATGAATCTCAAAATTTGAGCAAGGAGCAGGTTGCTTTGATGATAAAAAATCACGTAAAAGATGTCTATATTCATTTCGCAGATGTGGGAAAAGATTTTGACCAGCGAGATTATGTTGTTTCTTATGAAAAAATAAGAAAAGCAGGCTTCAAAATTAGTGTCTCAATGGAGGATGCCATAAAAGAAATGATTAAGGCATTTGAAGTAATTGAGATAAATAACCCTTTTACTGCAGTATAATTTAATCTTTTTTTTTTAAATTAATTTATTTATTCTGCTAAAATTCTAATTGCTCTTTTATTTTTGCTTTTTTTGTAAACATTTTTTCTGAAAAAAAGCCATTTTAATTGTTGCCAAAAGCTTGTTCTGTCGTCTGCAAGTTCTGTGTCAATTATACGCCATCCTGCTTTTTCTATTGTTTTTTTTATTGTTTCTGGAGTGAAGTGATATATGTGCGGCTCTTTTGTGCTTAGTTCAAGCACTTCTTTTGTTTCACAGTTTGGAACTTCTATTAATATTTTGCTTGATGGATTTTTTCTCTTTATTTCTTTTAAAGTTTCTATTGGGTTTTGCAAGTGTTCAAGAACGTGCAGCATTGTTACTGCATTTGCATTTGAAAATTTTGCAGTTTCTATTTCGCCAATTGTTATTTTGCCTTTTTTCAAGTATTTTTTGGCTTTTTCTGCTCTTTGATTGTCTGGTTCGATTCCATTCGCAAGATATCCTTTTTTTTCAAGCCAGACTATAAATGTTCCAAATCCGCATCCTAAGTCAAGTATTGTTTGTCCGGGTAGTATTGAATTTTTCTTTAGAAATTCTATTTGCGAGTCTGCTTGTGAGTAATATATTGTCAGAAATCTCGAAATTTTTTCTCGAAAAGTCTTAAAAAATTCTTTTTTCGAATGGTATTTTTTCTGATATTCCCCTTGGTAGTATCCGTGTAGAATTTTTTCAAGTTTTTTATCTTCTGCGTCTATATATAATAGCCCGCATTGTTTGCATTTTACAACCTTGAATGTGTTATTTGCAAAACTGCTTTGGCAGACATATTCTTTTTCTTTTGAATTGTCAATTATGCATCTTGTTGGCATTTTTTAATTAAATTAAGCGTGCTTTATTAAGTTTCTGGAGGGTGGCCAAGCACAGTTTTTTATAGTTGTTTGCTTGTTTACCTCTTATATGATTGAAAAAAAACTGCCCATAAGCGCAACAATAATTGCAAGAAATGAAGAAAAAAAAATAAAAAAATGTCTTTCTTCTATTCGAAGTGTTGTTGGGGAGATTATTTTTGTTCATGACGGCAAGTGTAGTGACAATACTTTGGATATTGCAAAAAAGTTTACAAAAAATATTTTCGTGAGAAACTATGTGGGTGAGGCTGAACCGCATAGAAATTTTGCTTTTCAAAAAGCTAAAAATGATTGGATTCTTCAAATTGATGCAGACGAATATTTAACTTCAAATTTAAGGCAGGCTCTTGCAAAATTGATTTCAAAAAAAGATGTTGCAGGCTATAAGTTCAAATGGAATATTGCATATGGCGCTCAAAAAAAGTTTTACGAATCAAAACTTGCATTGTACAAAAAAAGTTGCATAAAAAAGTTTTTTGGCATTCCTCATGAAACTGTGCAATTAGAAGGCAAAATTGTTGTTATGAATGGCCTTGAGTTAGGCCACAATCGCGAACAAATAAATTCACAACAATTGCAACACAAAATTGCTGTTTGGCCAAAAGTTCATGCGGAGTATTCTGCAAGGTATAAACTGCACAAAGTGCCGACATTTCTGCTGCCTTTGGGATATTTTGTTTATCCTTTTTATGTTGTTTTATCAAGAATTATTTTGCGTCAAAGCAGAAGCTTTTGCCAAATCAAAAATGATTTTGTGTACTCTTTTCGTTTTTGGCATTATTTTTGCAGGTATCGTTTTAAAAACTAGTTTAATTTTTTGAATGTGTATTTTGCTCTGTATGATAAAACGAGCCATATTTTTCTAAGCCCTAATTTGAATGCTTTCCAAAATGTTCCAGAGCCTCTTGACTCGCCAACTCTTTCTTGATAATGCACTGGTATTTCTACAAAAGGTATTCGTTTTAGTGCAAGTAACATTACTATTTCAGGGCTAAAATGATTTCCGCCTATGCTAAAATAGGGTTGTATTTTTTCTAATGCTTCGTGTGAAAGCAGCAGTAATGTGCAGCCCGCATCACTTAAGTGGGTTGTGTTAAATAAAACCTCCATTAGTTTGCCAACAAAAACATTGCCCCATTTTAAAAATACACCCATATTGGCACCTTCGTTAATTAATGCTTGTGTGGTTCTTGTTCCAAATACAACAGGAAAGTCATCAGAATAAAGCAGTAATTTTTCAATATCTTTTTTGTGGTCATACGTGCCGTCAGGTTCACTCATTATGATTAAGTCACCGCGCGCTTCTTTTAGTGCACGCCTATATCCCCAGCCAAAGCCTTGTTTGTGTTCAAATACTTGTTTTGCTTTTGTTTTCTCAACTTCTTCTTTTGTGCCTTTAGCAGCATTGTTATTGACAACTATGACTTCATCTACAAATCCTGTTTTAAAGCAATCATTTATTTGAGCGCGTATCGAGTCTTTCTCATTATATGTTGAGAATACTACTGATACTTTTTTTTCTTTCCACATGTTGCTTTTATTATTAGTTGAGTATAAAAATATGGTGGACTAGTAACTTTATTGTTTGTTTTTTGCAGATTTTGGGCATTCAAATATGTATCCAATTGTTGTATTTTTATCTTGAAATGTTGTTTTTTTGGCGCACTTATTTGCTGTTTGCCATAACGCTCCTGTTTTTGATATGGCAGGAAAATCAATAAATATTATTGTTGCGCCTTGTTTTGCTATTTCTTTTTCAATTTGCTCACTTCTTTTTGTGTTATCGTCTCCAAAGCTTATTGGTATAAATTCTTTTTTGAATGGCTGTGCAGATACGATTTTTCGCAGCTCGCTTAATTTTGTCAAATTATATTCTTTAATATCAAAATAATC